>OKRU01003046.1_pt1 | contig 13903 bp, 12 predicted proteins | sample 1601131 | NCBI WGS metagenome assembly OKRU01 (sample SAMEA3541558, study PRJEB24748) | human gut metagenome | biome: human gut; feature: human-associated habitat; material: faeces | place: China | collected 2012 | reverse complement strand
GGCGGCATCTATCGCGGTCCCCGCGGCCGCATGGAGATCCGTGTCGACGTTCACGGCACCTCCTGCCACGGCTCCGCTCCCGACCGCGGCGACAACGCCATCTACAAGATGGCCGACATCATCGCCGACGTCCGCGCCCTCAACAACAACGGCTGCGACGAGTCGACCGACATCAAGGGTCTCGTCAAGATGCTCGACCCCAAGTACAACCCCGAGCACTTCGAGGACGCCCGCTTCCTGGGCCGCGGCACCTGCACCACCAGCCAGATCTTCTACACCTCCCCCTCCCGCTGCGCTGTGGCCGACAGCTGCGCCATCTCCATCGACCGCCGCATGACCGCCGGCGAGACCTATCAGTCCTGCCTGAAGGAGATCGAGGACCTGCCCGCCTGCAAGAAGTATGCCAAGGACGTGAAGGTGTCCATGTATATGTATGACCGTCCCGCATGGACCGGCCATGTATATGAGACCGAGTGCTTCTTCCCCACCTGGATCAACAAGGAGACTGCTCCTCACGTCCAGGCCCTGGTGGACGCCCACCACAACCTGTGGGGCGACAAGCGCCTGATGCCCACCGAGCTGGCCGCCTCCAAGCGCGAGGGCCGTCCCCTGACCGACAAGTGGACGTTCTCCACCAACGGCGTGTCCATCCAGGGTCGCTACGGCATCCCCTGCGTAGGCTTTGGCCCCGGTGCCGAGTCTCAGGCACACGCCCCCAACGAGGTGACTTTCAAGCAGGACCTGGTGACCTGCGCCGCCCTGTATGCCGCCGTTCCCGGCCTGTACAAGCCCGAGAACAAGGACGGCTCCGCCACCAGCTTCCGCCAGGAGCTGACCGGCAACGACATCAAGTAATCGATCATACGCCATATACGCTATATTAAACATACAAGGAGAACGATCAAAATGAGCAAGACTGTTGAACTGGCACGCCATCTGTCTACCCTGAACATCAACAATATGTACAAGACCGATTTCTATTGGACTTGGGACAAGACCGACGATGAGATCGACGCCATCTTCACCGTGGCCGACGCCCTGCGCGACCTGCGCGAGCGCAACAAGAGCACCCGTGTGTTCGATTCCGGCCTGGGCATCTCCATCTTCCGCGACAACTCCACCCGTACCCGCTTCTCCTTCGCCTCCGCCTGCAACCTGCTGGGCCTGGAGGTTCAGGACCTGGATGAGAAGAAGTCTCAGATCGCCCACGGCGAGACCGTCCGCGAGACCGCGAACATGGTGTCCTTCATGGCCGACGTCATCGGCATCCGCGACGATATGTTCATCGGCGAGGGCCACAAATACCAGACCACCTTCATGGACGCCGTGAAGGAGGGCTACCGCGACGGCATTCTGGAGCAGCAGCCCACCCTGGTGAACCTGCAGTGCGATGTGGACCACCCCACCCAGTGCATGGCCGATATGCTGCACGTCATCCACTACTTCGGCGGCGTGGAGAACCTGAAGGGCAAGAAGGTCGCTATGACCTGGGCCTATTCTCCCTCCTACGGCAAGCCCCTGTCCGTGCCCCAGGGCGTGATCGGCCTGTTCACCCGCTTCGGCATGGACGTGACGCTGGCCCATCCCGAGGGCTATGACGTGATGCCCGAGGTGGAAGAGGTCGCCCGCAAGAACTGCGAGAAGTACGGCTCCAAGTTCCACAAGACCAACAGCATGGCCGAGGCCTTCAAGGATGCCGATATCGTGTATCCCAAGAGCTGGGCTTCCTACGCCGCTATGGAAGAGCGCACCAAGCTGTACGCCGCCGGCGACAAGGAGGGCATTGACGCACTGGAGAAGCGCCTGCTGGCCCAGAACGCCCAGCACAAGGATTGGGCCTGCACCGAAGAGATGATGAAGCTCACCAAGGACGGCAAGGCCCTGTACCTGCATTGCCTGCCCGCCGACATCACCGGTCTGAGCTGCGCCGAGGGCGAGGTGGACAACTCCGTGTTCGACCGCTACATCGTGCCCCTGTACAAGCAGGCCTCCTACAAGCCCTATATCATCGCCGCCATGATCTTCATGGCCCAGGTGAAGGATCCCGTCAAGGCCCTGATGGAGCTGGACGAGACCAAGGACACCCGCAAGAAGTTCTAAATAATTGACCCGATAGCGGGAGGGGCTCCCCCTCCCGCTATTTTCTGTCCCCTGCCGCATTTTTGTGTAAATGTTGTGGGTGATAGATATTGTGTACTGTATACAATATGTGTTATACTATCTGAGACCGTCTCCCCCGCGCCCTGAAAACGCCCTTTCCCCCCTGCGCTTCAGAGCGGGCACACGGAGACGAAAAAACGAAAACAGTGAGGTAGAGCATTATGTCTAAAAGAATTGTTATCGCGCTGGGCGGCAACGCACTGGGCAATACCGCCGCTGAGCAGCTCCAACTGGTCACCGAGACCGCCAAGTCCATCGTGGACCTGATCGCCGCAGGCAATGAAGTCGTGGTCGCCCACGGCAACGGCCCCCAGGTGGGTATGATCAATCTGGGCCTGTCCACCGCTGCCGAGGCCAAGGCCATCAAGGCCGATATGCCCTTCCCTGAGTGCGGCGCCATGTCCGAGGGCTACATCGGCTATCACCTGCAGCAGGCCATCGGCAATGAGCTGGCCAGCCGCGGCATGGACAAGCCTGTGGCCACCATCGTGACCCAGACCGTGGTGTCCAAGGACGACCCCGCCTTCCAGAATCCCACCAAGCCCGTGGGCGCTTTTTATGACAAGGAGACGGCGGACCGCATCGCCGCCGAGAAGGGTTACACCATGGTAGAGGACGCCGGCCGCGGCTATCGCCAGGTCGTTCCCTCCCCCAAGCCCTTTGACATCGTGGAAAAGGCCAGCATCAAGGCGCTGGTAGACGCCGGTCACGTGGTCATCGCCGTGGGCGGCGGCGGCATCCCCGTTATCCGCGAGGGCAGCAAGCTCTCCGGCACCCCTGCCGTCATCGACAAGGACTTCGGCAGCGAGCTGCTGGCCGAGCTGCTGGACGCCGATATGCTCATCATCCTGACTGCCGTGGAGAAGGTGGCCATCAACTACAACAAGCCCGATCAGAAGGGTCTGGACGATCTGACCCCCGCCGAAGCCTACAAGTACATGGAGGAGAACCAGTTTGCCAAGGGCTCCATGCTGCCCAAGGTCCAGGCCGCGGTGAAGTTCGCCGAGTCCAAGGCCGGCCGTACCGCCCTTATCACCCTGCTCGAAAAGGCCAAGGACGGTATCGAGGGCAAGACCGGCACCCGTATTCATCAGTAACGCGCTTATCCCTGCCATATGGAACGGGTATTTCGGAACGGGAAATTTCTATCAAATGCCGCATACTGCACAAGATTTACAAAGATTTTTTGTGCGTCACAAAGAAATTTTGCCGTAATTCACATTTTCTGTTGAAATCGGCGGTGAAATCCTGTATAATACCCACGTTCTTATGAGTCGCGTGAATACCGGGCCGGACGCCCGTTGTTCAGGCGCGCGCCAAATTTGCCTTACTTTTAAGCGTGCGTCACATATTTTAAGGAGGAAAACAAGAATGAAAAAGTTCCTTGCAATGCTCCTCGCCCTGGTCATGGCTCTGAGCCTGGTGGCCTGCGGTGAGAAGAAGGACGACACTCAGGGCAACGGCGACGGTGATGCCACCGCTGCCAAGGTCAAGGTCGGCTTCATCACCCTGCATGATGAAAACTCCACCTATGACAAGAACTTCATCGATGCCGCTAAGGAAGCCTGCGCCAACCTGGGTCTGGTCGAGAATGAGGATTACTTCATCAAGACCAACGTGGGTGAGACCGAGCAGTGCGCCGAGGTCGCCGCTGATCTGGTGGATGCCGGCTGCAACATCATCTTTGCCGACAGCTTCGGTCATGAGCCTTACATGATCGAGGTCGCCAAGGCGAACCCCGAGGTGCAGTTCTGCCACAGCACCGGTACCCGCGCTCACACCGAGGGTCTGGCCAACTACCACAACGCCTTCGCCTCCATCTATGAGGGCCGTTACCTGGCTGGCGTTGCCGCCGGTATGAAGCTCAATGACATGATCGCCAACGGTTACATCACCGAGGATCAGGCCAAGATGGGCTATGTAGGCGCTTTCACCTATGCCGAGGTTATCTCCGGCTACACCTCCTTCTATCTGGGTGCCAAGTCCGTGTGCCCCTCTGTCACCATGGACGTGACCTTCACCGGTTCCTGGTATGACGAGACCGCTGAGAAGGAAGGCGCCAATAAGCTGATCGCCAACGGCTGCGTCCTCATCAGCCAGCACGCTGACTCCATGGGCGCTCCCACTGCCTGCGAGACCGCCGGCGTTCCCAACGTCTCCTACAACGGCTCCACGCAGGCTGCCTGCCCCAACACTTTCATCGTTTCCTCCCGGATCGACTGGGCTCCCTACTATGAGTATGCCATCACCGCTGCTATGAACGGCGAGGCCATCGACGCCGACTGGACCGGCACTCTGGCTACCGGTTCCGTGGTGCTCACCGATGTCAACACCACTGCTGCCGCTGAGGGCACTCAGGAGGCCATCGACGCTGTGAAGGCCGAGCTGGAGAACGGCACCCGTCACGTCTTTGACTGCTCCACCTTCACCGTGAAGGGTGAGACTCTGACCTCCTCCAAGGCTGACGTGGACACCGATCCCAACTACACCCCCGACACCGAGGCCATCGTGGACGGCTACTTCGCTGAGTCCACCTTCCGTTCCGCTCCCTATTTCGATCTGCAGATCGACGGCATCAACCTGCTGGATACCAACTTCGGCGGCTAATCGCTTCTCGATTCCAAACAGCCGGACTGCCTCAGGCAGTCCGGCTTTCCTTTTCCACGGCTTCGGTTTTCCCGGATTTTTTCCCGTCAGGCCTGTACTTTGAATTTACAAGCCGCCGGGTGTATGCTATAATTATCCATATCGAACAATCCGGCGCGGGACTGTGCTTTCTCCCCCGCCGCTGAAGAAAGGGTGACTGCCTTGGCTCCTGCGTGTGCGGTAAAAATGGAAAACGTAACGAAGCGGTTCGGCAAGGTCGTGGCGAACAACGCCATCAATCTGGAACTGCGCGAAGGCGAGATCCTGTCTCTGCTGGGTGAAAACGGCAGCGGCAAGACCACGCTGATGAATATGCTTTCCGGCATCTACTTTCCCGATGAGGGACAGATCTATATTCACGGCAAGCCTGTGACCATCGCCTCCCCCAAAGACGCGTTCAACTACGGCATCGGCATGATCCATCAGCATTTCAAGCTGGTGGATGTGTTCACCGCCACGGAGAACATCGTTCTGGGGCTGGAGGGCAAACTGGACCTGACCGAAGCCGGTAAAAAGGTCAAGGAGATCTGCGATAAGTACGGCTTTGACATCGACCCCAACCAGAAGATCTACGATATGTCCGTTTCCCAGAAGCAGACGGTGGAGATCGTCAAGGTGCTGTTCCGGGGCGCGGATATTCTGATCCTGGACGAGCCTACCGCCGTCCTGACGCCGCAGGAGACGGACAAGCTGTTCCAGATCATGCGGAACATGAAGGCGGACGGTAAGTCCCTCATCATCATCACCCACAAGCTCCACGAGGTGCTGGATGTCTCCGACCGGGTGGCGGTGCTCCGCAAGGGCGAGTATATCGGCGATGTGGCCACCAAGGACGCTGACCAGCAGTCCCTGACGGATATGATGGTGGGCCACAGTGTCAGCCTGAATATCGACCGGCCTGACCCGGTGAACGTAACGCCCCGTCTGGTGCTGGACGGCTTGACGGTGTTCGATGAGCTGGGCGTCAAGCGTCTGGACAATGTGAGCTTTACCGTCAACGCCGGCGAGGTGCTGGGCGTGGCCGGCGTTGCCGGCAGCGGCCAGCGGGAGCTGCTGGAATCCATTGCGGGCCTCTACCCCATCGCCTCCGGCAGCGTGACCTATTACGATCCCGCCGACGGCAAGACGAAAAATCTGGTGGGCATGGACCCCATGGACATCCGCAAGAGTGGTATTGCCATGTCCTTTGTCCCGGAGGACCGGCTGGGCATGGGTCTGGTCGGCTCCATGGGCATGACCGGCAACATGATGCTTCGCTCCTGGCGGAAGGGTCACGGTGTTTTCCTGAACCGGAAGGACCCGGAGGATCTGGCCCAGCGCATCTGGCAGGAGCTGGAGGTCGTGACCCCCAGCACCAGCTTCCCGGTGCGCCGGATGTCCGGCGGCAACGTGCAGAAGGTGCTGGTAGGCCGTGAGATTGCGCAGGCCCCCGCCGTTCTGATGACGGCCTACGCCGTCCGCGGTCTGGATATCAACACATCCTACACCATTTACAACCTGCTGACGGAGCAGAAAATGAAGGGCATCGCCGTGATGTATGTGGGTGAGGATCTGGACGTGCTGCTGGAGCTGTGCGACCGGATCGTGGTCCTCTGCGGCGGTCAGGTGTCCGGCGTGGTGGACGCCCGCACTGCCGACAAGCGGCAGATCGGTGCGCTGATGACCCGCATGGAGGGAGGCAAGACAGATGAATAAAAAGCAATCTCTGTTCCACATCGCCAAGCGGGACACCCTGCCCTGGTACAAGAGCTTCGCCATCCGGGGCTGTGCCATTCTGCTGGCTCTGGTGGTCTGCGCGGTGGTCACTATGCTGCTGACCGGCGAAAACCCTGTCAATATTTTTGCCACGATCTTCAAAGGTGCCTTCGGCTCCGCCCGAAAGTCCTGGGTCACCTTCCAGAATCTGGCGGTCCTGCTGGGTATTTCTCTGGCGGTGACGCCCGCCTTCAAAATGCGCTTTTGGAACATCGGCGCCGAGGGTCAGGTGCTCATTGGCTGTCTGGCCACGGCTGCCTGCATGATCTGTCTGGCTGACAAGCTCCCCAACGCAGTGCTGATCCTGGTCTCTCTGGCCGCGGCACTGGCTGCGGGCGCTCTCTGGGGCTTCCTCCCCGCCTTCTTCAAGGCCAAGTGGAACACCAATGAAACGCTGTTCACCCTGATGATGAACTACATCGCCACCCAGCTTGCGGCCTTCTTCATCATCGTGTGGGAGGTCCCCAAGGGCGCCGGTAAGATCGGCATCATCAACCAGGGCACGGAGGCTGGCTGGCTGCCGGTGGTCGGCGGCCAGAAATACCTGCTGGTGATCCTTGTGGTGGCGGTGCTCACCGTATTCATGTACATCTACCTCAATTACAGCAAGCACGGCTACGAGATTGCCGTGGTGGGTGAAAGCCAGCGAACTGCCAGCTATGCAGGCATCAAGGTGGAGCGGGTCATCGTCCGCACCATGGTGCTCTCCGGCGCGGTATGCGGCCTCATGGGTCTGCTGCTCACTGCCGGTACGGACCATACCCTCACCACCACCATCGTGGGCGGCCGTGGCTTCACCGCCGTCATGGTATCGTGGATGGCGAAATTCAACCCCATCATCATGATCTTCACCAGCCTGCTGCTGGTGGTGCTGGGCCGGGGCGCCAGCGAGATCTCCAGTACCTTCGGCCTGAATCAGTCCTTCTCGGACATTCTCACCGGCATCATCCTGTTTTTCATCATCGGCAGCGAATTTTTCATCACCTATCGGGTCAGCTTGCGCAAGGGCGGAAAGAAGGAGGCATAAACCATGGATCTTATTTCATTCCTTCCCCGGGCAGTCATGCAGGGTATTCCCCTGCTCTATGGCAGCACCGGCGAGATCCTGACGGAGAAATCCGGCAACCTGAACTTAGGTATCCCCGGCATCATGTATGTGGGCGGCATCTGCGGCGTCATCGGTGCGTTCTTCTACGAGCAGTCTACCCCCGTGGCCTCTATGAACGGCCTTCTGGCCGTTGGAATCCCTATGCTGTGCTCCCTGCTGGGCTCTCTGCTGATGGGTCTGCTGTACTGCTTGCTGACTGTGACCCTCCGGGCCAACCAGAACGTGACCGGCCTTGCCATGACCACCTTCGGCGTGGGCATCGGCAACTTCTTCGGCGGCTCTCTCATCAAGCTGACGGGCAGCGAGGTGCCCTCCATCGCCCTGTCCGCCACCAGCGCCTATTTCAGTAAGTCCCTGCCCTTTGCCGACAAGCTGGGGGTCTTTGGGCAGATGTTCCTGTCCTATGGATTCCTGGCGTATCTTGCCATCCTGCTGGCGCTGCTGGCCTCCTACTTCCTCAAGCACACCCGTCCCGGACTGCATCTCCGGGCCGTGGGCGAGAGCGCGTCCACGGCGGATGCCGCCGGCATCAACGTCACCAAGTACAAGTATCTGGCTACCTGCATCGGCAGTATGATCGCAGGTCTCGGCGGACTGTACTATGTGATGGACTACGCCTCCGGCGTCTGGTCCAACAATGCCTTCGGCGACCGCGGCTGGCTGGCCATCGCACTGGTGATCTTCACCATCTGGCGGCCCAACGTCAGCGTGCTGGCTTCCATCCTGTTCGGTGGGTTTTACATCCTGTATCTCTACATTCCCACCGGCACCAACCTTGCCATCAAGGAGCTTTACAAGATGCTCCCCTACGTCGTCACGCTGGTCGTTCTGATCATCGTGTCGCTGCGCAAGAAGCGCGAGGATCAGCCGCCCGCATCGCTGGGTCTGAGCTACTTCCGCGAAGAGAGATAAAAACACTTAAAACGAAAGCACCCGATGGGTGCTTTCATTTTAGATAGGCTTCAGTGTTTGTCGCTCACCGCTCCAAACACTGCAAAGTGTCGCTGCGGACGCACATGTCGTCCTCCGCGACGAATTCTATTTTTTTGCCGCCGTGCGCGGCGGCAAGTCTGCGACGCTTTTTTCCACGCACGTGTCGCGGCAAAAAACGATCAAATTCATTTGCGCCGTGCGCGGCGCAAAATAGAGCGCGCATGTCGTCCTCCGCGACGAATTCCAATTTATTTCACGCCGTGCGCGGCGTGAAACTCTGCGAGGCTTTTGAGCTGTTTTGACGCTGGAGGCAGCAAAATGCGCTTCTTGCTATTTTTCACTAAATCTGCCTGCGTTTGGCGCGGGTCTAAGAGGTATTGCTATGTCTACTCTGCTCATTCAAAACATTCGTTCGCTGGTGTCGTGTGATGACGCGGACACGGTTTATGAAAACGTCGATCTGTATGCTGAGGATGGATTCATCCGCGCGATCGGTAAAAATCTGCCGCAGGAGGCGGAAAAGGTGATTGACGCGAGCCACATGCTCTGCTACCCCGGCCTTGTCAACACGCACCATCATCTCTATCAGGTTTTTTCCCGCAACCTGCCGGAAGTACAGAACATGGAGCTCTTCGACTGGCTCAAAACGCTCTATGAGATCTGGAAAAACCTCGACGAGGACGTCATCCGCCTCTCGACGCTCACGGGCCTTGGCGAGCTGACGAAGCACGGCTGTACGACCTGCTTCGACCATCACTATGTCTTCCCTGCGGGCGCGGGTGACCTCATTGGCGCGCAGTTTGCCGCGTCGGACGAGATCGGCGCGCGCATGTACGCCTCGCGCGGCAGTATGGATCTCTCTGTCAAGGACGGCGGCCTGCCGCCCGACAGCGTCGTGCAGACGGTCGACGAGATCATGGCCGATTCTGCCCGTGTCATCGAGAAATACCACGACAAGTCGTTCGGCGCGATGCACCGCGTTGCGCTCGCCCCATGCTCGCCGTTCTCCGTGTCTGCCGACCTTCTGCGCGAGAGCGCCGTGCTCGCACGAGAGTACGGCGTGCGCCTGCACACCCACCTGTGCGAGACGAAGGACGAAGAACACTTCATGCTCACGCGCGAGGGCGTCCGCCCGCTCGAGTACATGGAGCGCCTCGGCTGGACGGGCAGCGACGTCTGGTTCGCTCACGGCATCCACTTCAACGACGAGGAGCTGCGTGTGCTGGCAAAGACGCACACCGGCGTGGCGCACTGCCCGATCTCGAACATGAAGCTCGCCTCCGGCGTCGCCCGCGTGCCCGAGATGCTGAAGCTCGGCGTGCCGGTCGGCCTCGCGGTTGACGGTTCAGCCTCGAACGACGGCTCATCGCTGATGGAGGAACTGCGCGCCGCGTTCCTGCTGCACCGTTTGAACAGCAGCAAAGCTGCCCCCAGCGGTTACGACGTGCTCAAGATGGCAACATGCGGCAGCGCGGCCATCCTTGGCCGCAGCGATGACATCGGCTCGCTCGAGGTCGGCAAGTGCTGCGACCTCTTCATGATTGACTCGCGCAGGCTCGAGCTCGTCGGCTCGTGCTTTGACCCCAAAAGCGTGCTCGGCACTGTCGGCGTGCGCGGACCCGTTGACTACACAGTCGTTCAGGGCCGCGTGACGGTCGACCACGGTCATCTTGTCACAGTCGACGAAGAACAGCTTGCGCACGACGCGGAGGCGAAGTGCCGCGCGTATCTGAACCGCTGAGGAGGTTGCCATGACCGTTGAGATCATCTGCGGGGACATCTCCGCCCTCCCCTCTTCCGACCATGCGACCGAACTTCTGCCGCTCACGGACGGCGACACGCTGACCCTCTCCTGCACAGACAGCGACCTGAAGGCCGCCTACCGCGTCCTGCGCGCCATCATGGACTACGGCTATGAGCACGCACAGCCGTCGCGCGTGCGTCTAATTTGCGCGGACGAGGCGTCGCGTAGGGCGTACTCCTTCCAGTGGAACATGTGGTTCGCCGCGGAAAAGCCAAAACACGAAGATTAAGAAGAAAAGACGAGCGAATTTTCGCTCGTCTTTTTCTCATAAATAGCGGTCCACTTTTTGCAAAATCGTCTCGTAGCGCTCGGCGAGCTCCTGCTTTGTCTCGCCGAACCGCCCGCGAAGCTCCTGCCGCGAACGGACAATGGTCTGCAACGCCTCGTCGCGCTCAATGCGCAGCCCCGCGGCGATCTCCTCGCTCAGCTCGCTCACGCTGGCAAAGGCCTTCATCAGCCCGCCCTGCGTTTTGAAAAACTCGTCGCCGAAGCGCTCGCGCTTCGGATATTTTCCGCTGCGGTAATTGTCGATGACGACCTCGTAGCGTGCCATGGCGCGCTGCACCGCCGTCTCCCATGAAACGTACAGCTCGCGCTGGGCGTTTTCGCCGACCACTTGCATCACCTCCGGCGCACGGCAGAGCTCTTCGAGCTTTGTCGCCATCGCCGCGGCGTTTTCCTCGATGCAAAAGCCGTTTCGCCCGTCGCCCACGCCCTCGGACGCGCAGGAATTTCGGATCATCACAGTCGCCGTACCGCTGGCTGCGGCCTCGCGCACGACAAGGCCGTTCGTGTCGAACGTCGACGGGAAGAGAAACAGGTCGGATCTGCCATACCACGCGCGGATGATCTCGCGGTCAGAGATCGCACCTGTGAAAAAGCAGCGGTCGGAGAGCTTCCGCTCTTCCGCATAGCTGCGGATCTCCGCGCCGTCTGCGCCCTCGCCGACAAACACCATGCGGAAGTCGACATTTTTCTCGCGCAGCGTTTTCAGCGCGTCTAAAATGATGCGGATACCCTTGTACCACATCAGCCGCCCGACGAAGAGAAAGACCGGCACGTTCTGCGGCAGGTCATATCTGCCCGTCGCCGCGGCGATGGCCTCGTCAGACACCCGCCCGCGCGGCACGTCCACGCCGTTTTCCATCACGATGTAGTCGCCCTCGTAGCCGAGCGAGCGCAGATTTTCCCCCGCCCCGCGGCTCACGACCCAGACCTCATCGCAGCTTGCGATGTTCTGTACCAGCGCGCGAATGGCGCTCTCCTGCAAGAGCTTGCCGCGCACAGCCTTGGCGATGTCGACATCGTACTTCGTGTGATACGTCAGCACGAGCGGCGCGTCGACCACGGCGCGCAGCGAGCGCGCCAGCAGGCACGACGTGATGGGACAATGCGTGTGCATCAGTTCGACCTTCTGCTCCGTCAGCACGCGCGCGGTCTCGGGTGAAAACGGATAGCCCGCCACGTAGCCGAGCTTCTTGCGCGTGTCGATGCTCGGGTAGCGCAGCACGGGGAATGGGAACGCGCTGTCGTCCGCGCCGGGCATTGTCGGCGTGACGACAATGGCGTTTTCGCCGCTTTTCGTGATGTTTTTCGCGTAGTTCACGACGGCGTTCGCCACGCCGTCGATCTCGGGCGGAAAGGAATCGTTCAAAAGGCAGATGGTTCTCTTGTCCATGCCATTGCCCTCCTGTTGCTTTTTTCGGCAGCGCCGAAGTGTGATTCAGTATATCATTTTTCGTGCGAAGATGGTATACTATGTGTGAATTTTACGCGCTGTTTACTTCGGGAAAGGAGAACTTCCATGCGCATTCTCACATACACCGTGACGCCGGAGGAGGACGGCCGCATGGTCAAAGGCATCCTGCGCGGCAGTCTTCAGCTTTCCTACACGCTGCTCAAAAGCCTCAAATGGCGCGAAAACGCCATTTTATTGAACGGACAGAGCGTCCATGTCAACACAATCGTCCACGCGGGCGACACCGTCAGCGTCGTCCTCAGCGAGCGTACGCCGCGCGAGGACTTGTACTGCGCAAATGCGGCAAAGCCCGACATCGTCTACGAGGACGACGACCTGCTCGTGCTCAACAAGCCTGCGGGCGTCGCCATGCACCCGAAGTCGGGTGACGCCTCCGCGCCGAGCCTTGCAGCGATGCTGACGAGTTATCTCGGCGAGGGCAGCGTGCCGCATTTTGTGAGCAGGCTTGACAAAGGGACGTCTGGCCTCCTCATCGCCGCGAAAAATGGCTATGTGCACGACCGCCTGCGCCGCGCACTGCACTCAAGCGATCTGCGGCGCGAGTACCGCGCTGTCGCCGTCGGCAGAGTTGAACCGCCGTGTGGCGTCATCGACGCGCCGATCGGCCGCGCGGAGGGCTCCATCATCCGCCGCTGCGTGCGCGCGGACGGGCTTCAGAGCCTCACGGAGTACGAGACTCTGCAAGTAAACGACCGCTTCACGCTCCTGCGCCTGCACCCACAGACGGGTCGCACGCATCAGCTTCGCGTCCACATGGCATACCTCGGTCATCCCCTCGCGGGCGACTGGCTCTACGGCACGGAGGACAAAACCCTCATCGCCCGCCCCGCGCTGCACTCATACGAGCTGTGGTTCACCCAGCCGGTCACCGGACTGGAATTACACTTTACAGCGCCTATCCCGCAGGATATGCAGCGCTTGATGGAATGAAAAAGCACCGTTTTGGCCGGCTCCACATAAGAAAACATGCGCCGTAAAAGGCAAATTTTGCACTGACTCCTTCGTTGCGCCGTCTTGCCATGCGACAGCATGCCTGCGCCGCCGCGCCTCGGCTCCGCACAAAATTTGCTCTTTTTCGGTGCGAAGCAGTTTTGCCAATGAATTTTTGAGATGAAATCGGTTGAAAAAATCTCCCCATACTGGCGTATGGGGAGATTTTTTCGGTCGTATTTCAGCCAAAAAGGTGCAGGCAAAACCGCATATTTTCTTATGCGGAGCCGGCCTTGGGCGGTGCTTTTTTCAGACGTGTGGTAAAATACCATAGGTCTATAACCATTTTTTACTTTTCCTTGTAGTACAAACGGCAGTGGCAGTAGCCCTCGAATTCGGGGTCAGCGATCTGGTCGCGGAACTCCTTGCACATGCAGACGTTGTCCTCGATCTTCTGCAAGCGGCAGGGGCACTGTAAATCGCGCTTTAAGAGCGCGGCGCGCAGGCGGGCGACGACCTCCGCGTCTTCGTTGTATCGAATTCTCATGCCTTGCACTTCTCCAGCATCACCTTGATGTCGGCCTTATCGTGCACACCGACCATGCCGGCCAGCGTGTGGCGGTCCTGCACGACGGCGAGCGTCGGGATGGAGTCGATACCGAACATCGAAGCGAGGTTCGGCTGCTCGTCGACGTTGACCTTGCAGAACTTGACCTTGTCCTCTTCCCCGTTGAGCTCGGCAAAGACAGGCGCCATCATCTTGCACGGCTGGCACCACTCGGCCCAGAAGTCGATGATGATGAGGCCC
>OKRU01003033.1_pt1 | contig 13946 bp, 8 predicted proteins | sample 1601131 | NCBI WGS metagenome assembly OKRU01 (sample SAMEA3541558, study PRJEB24748) | human gut metagenome | biome: human gut; feature: human-associated habitat; material: faeces | place: China | collected 2012 | reverse complement strand
GCTCTAACCGACTGAGCTAAGGAAGAATGTTTTTCTCAATTGCGATGCAAAAGTAGTAGGTTTTTTTGAAATATGCAATATCTTTGCAAAAAAAATATTGAGAATGGACAAAATAATAGGATTGGGCAACGCCCTGATAGACGTACTTGCAACCCTGAAAGACGATACACTCTTGGATGAACTGGAATTACCCAAGGGAAGCATGCAACTCATCGATGACGCTAAGTTACAGCAGATTAACACAAAATTTTCACAAATGAAAACGCATCTGGCAACAGGCGGATCGGCAGGAAATGCCATACTTGGACTCGCTTGTCTGGGTGCCGGAACAGGTTTTATCGGAAAAGTAGGAAATGATCATTATGGCGATTTTTTTCGGAAAAATCTGCAGAAAAATAATATTGAAGACAATTTATTGACCTCCGAACAGCTTCCTTCGGGAGTGGCATCCACTTTTATTTCTCAGGATGGAGAGCGTACTTTTGGTACCTATTTGGGAGCGGCCGCTTCTTTGAAAGCTGAAGATCTGACATTGGAGATGTTCAAAGGATATGCATACTTATTTATAGAAGGATATCTTGTTCAGGATCACGAAATGATTCTTCATGCCATCGAACTGGCTAAAGAGGCTGGCCTGCAAATCTGTCTCGACATGGCAAGTTATAATATCGTGGAGAATGATCTGGAATTTTTCTCCTTATTAATAAATAAGTATGTGGATATCGTTTTTGCAAACGAGGAAGAAGCGAAAGCATTTACCGGCGAAGAACCGGAGGAAGCTCTGAGAGTGATAGCCAAGAAATGCAGCATTGCTATTGTGAAAGTTGGAGCAAACGGATCTTATATCCGTAAAGGTACGGAAGAAATTAAAGTGTCGGCTATTCCTGTAGAGAAAGTTCTGGATACCACCGGTGCAGGCGATTATTTCGCTTCCGGATTTCTGTATGGTCTGACGTGCGGATACTCGCTCGAAAAATGTGCAAAAATTGGTTCTATTCTCTCGGGAAATGTTATTCAGGTGATTGGAACAACAATCTCTCCGGAGCGCTGGGATGAAATTAAGTTAAATATTAACAAGGTTCTGGCGGAATAACCAAGGTTTGAGTTACTTTTACGTCTCATTTTAATGAAAGATATATGAAAAAATTGCTGAATAGGCGGATAGCTCTTGTTTTGGTGGCTGTAATAGCTACCGTAGCTTTCTTTAGTTTTAAGAGTGGAGACGACCGCAATTTCCAGATTGCCAAGAATCTGGATACATTTAATGCGATTGTGAAAGAACTGGATATGTTCTATGTGGATACTATTGATCCGAACAAGACCATTCGTGAAGGAATCGACAATATGCTTTTCTCGCTGGATCCTTATACAGAATATTACCCGGAGGAAGATCAAAGCGAACTGGAACAGATGGTGAAAGGAAGTTTTGGAGGTATCGGTTCTCTTATTACCTATAATACGAAGTTGAAACGTTCCATGATTGCCGAACCGTTCGAAGGAACTCCGGCAGCCAAAGCGGGACTGAAGGCGGGAGATATCCTGATGGAAATAGACGGAAAAGATCTGGCCGGAAAGAATAATTCAGAAGTCAGCCAGATGTTGCGCGGACAGGCGGGTACGAGCTTTAAACTGAAAGTGGAGCGTCCTAATGAGAAAGGTGGACAAACCCCGATGGAGTTTACTATCGTACGTGAGTCTATTCAGACCCCTGCCATCCCATATGCTACCGTCATGGATAATAAGGTGGGATATATCAGCCTGAGCACATTCTCCGGCAATCCTTCCAAAGATTTCAAAAAAGCATTGCTGGATCTGAAGAAACAGGGAGCTACTTCTCTGGTCATCGACCTTCGTAATAATGGTGGCGGTCTGTTGGATGAAGCAGTGGAAATAGCCAATTACTTCCTGCCCCGTGGAAAAGTAATCGTAACAACCAAGGGAAAGACGAAACAGGCAAGCAACACATACAAGACTTTGCGTGAACCGCTGGATCTGGATATTCCGATTGCCGTATTGGTAAACAGTGGTACGGCTTCTGCTTCAGAAATCCTGTCGGGCTCATTGCAAGACCTTGATCGTGCCGTTATTGTTGGTAACCGTACATTTGGAAAGGGACTTGTACAGGTTCCCCGTTCTTTACCTTATGGAGGAATGATGAAAGTGACTACTTCCAAATATTATATCCCAAGCGGACGTTGTGTGCAGGCGATTGACTATAAGCACCGGAACGAAGATGGAAGTGTGGGGACGATTCCCGACAGTCTGACTAACGTATTCTATACTGCTGCCGGACGTGAAGTACGTGACGGAGGTGGTGTAATGCCTGATATTACTGTCAAACAGGAAAAACTCCCGAATATCTTGTTCTATCTCGTACGTGATAATCTGATTTTTGACTATGCGACTCATTACTGCTTGAAGCATCCTACTGTAGCTGCTCCTGAAAAGTTTGTAGTGACGGATGCTGATTACAATGATTTCAAGGAACTGGTGAAGAAGGCTGATTTCAAATATGACCAGCAAAGTGAGAAGATTCTGAAAACACTGAAAGAGGCCGCTGAATTCGAAGGCTATATGACAGATGCTGCCGAAGAGTTCAAGGCACTGGAAAAGAAGTTGAATCATAATCTTGACCGTGACCTGGATTATTTCTCAAAGGATATAAAGAGAATGATTGCTAATGAAATTATCAAGCGTTATTATTTCCAGAGAGGTGGTATTATCGAGCAACTGAAGGATGATGATGATTTGCAGGAAGCAATAAAGGTATTGAATGATCCTGCGAAGTATAAGGAAATGCTGAGTGCAAAAGTACAGAAGGAAGAAAAGAAGTAACAGCTATCTTCATAAATACAAAAGCGGTGGACATTGTAAAGGTGTCCACCGCTTTTGTATATGACGCATATAATTTACCGGTTGGCCAGCGGAAGAGTGAAATAAAAGGTGGTGCCTTCGTCTTCTTTTGAGCATACCCGGATGTGACCACCCATTTTTTCCACCAGCATCTTACAGAGGGTGAGCCCCAGCCCGGTGCCTTGAACGAAGTCGTCTACTTTGCCGAAACGCTGAAAAATGGTAGCGGCTCTTTCGGCAGGAATACCGATGCCGGTATCTCTCACATAGAACTCTACAAAGTTCTCTTTATTGAGGAAGCCGAAATGAATCTCTCCTCGCGAGGTAAACTTTACAGCATTGCTGAGCAGGTTGCTTACGATTTGTATCGTCCGGTTCCAGTCTGCGGAAACAAATGTATTGGCGTCTCCACCATCCAGAATCAGTTTTACGTCTGCCTGGGTTTTGTGACCATATTGCTGTTCTAATTGCAAGCAGATATCCAGTATCTTGACCGGCTGAATGTTGAATTTAAGAGAGTCGGCTTCCAGGCTGGATAAATCGAGAATATCATTGAAAAGATTCAGCAGCATATCAGAATTTCTTTCAATGATTTCGGCATACTGATTCTTCTCGTTTTCATTATTTGTGCTGGATATCAGTTTGGAGAATCCTACAATTGCATTAAGCGGCGTACGGATTTCGTGGCTCATGTTTGCCAGGAAAGCCGATTTTAACCGGTCCGCTTCTTCGGCTTTGATACGGGCTGCATCCAGTGCTTTCTCCGTTTTCTTAATTTCGGTGATATCCCAGGAGATACCGATAATATAAGGATGTTCGTTACTGGATGGGACGAGGCGCTTCATGGTAGTTATCGTGCGGATTTCTCCGGAAGCAGCCATATATTCTTCGAAATAGTCCAGTTTCCCTTCTTTTAGCACTCTGATATCGTCAAGGCGGAATTTCTCCATATCCTCCGTCCGTTTGAAGATCTCGAAATCATTTCTGCCGATAGCTTTCTCGATAGGGATGCCGGAATAGTCTGCAAAAGTCTTGTTCCAGTATAAGTATCTGAAGTCATTTCCGGAGTCTTTGACGAATAGATATACAGGAACATTATTCACTATGGCTTCCATCAATGAATTGAGCCGCATAATTTCATTTTGTTGTTCGGCATTAGTCTGTTCTGTTTCCCAAAGTTGCGAAACATCCCGACACATACATAGCAGATATTCTTTGTCGAGCAGGGAAAGCCAGTGTTCGTAATGATGCGGTACACCATCCATCATTAAGTCATGCCTGGCGATGGCGCTCTTTCCGGAGCGGAAAACTTGCTCCATATTCTTGCGTATGTTCTTGTACGCATCTTCCGGAAGAATATCTTTTATGTTGGATTGGGTAATGCTGTCTGCTGTAGTACCTTCTACGTGATTGGTTGACGGGGAGGAAACCAGTTCCACGATATTGGCATCGCGGTCGAGCACGGTAAGCATATCGGGCAGATTATCTAATATACGGTTGGAATACCTGTCGCGAAAGCGTTCTTTTCTGCCGGAGGCTGATTCGGAGGAAAGCTGCTCTACTTTTTTTTCGAGATTTTGTATAATTTCTAACAGCTCCGCTTTTGTTTTGTTGTTGTAATCCTCCATAGAAGATGAATAATAACTATTTTAGTGTTATAGAAAATGCATTTTTATGTCGCAAATATAGAATAAAAATTCAAGAAACGGGCGAACACCCAAGTTATTATAATATAAAAAAGAAGGATAGCTTTTGCCCTACTAATCAGAATGTTCTATCTTTGCACCAATTACATTTTAAATGATTTACAATATGTCTACAGAATTATTCTCTACTCTGCCTTATAAAGTGGCAGATATTACACTTGCTGATTTCGGACGCAAGGAAATCGATTTGGCAGAAAAAGAAATGCCCGGCCTGATGGCTCTACGCGAAAAGTATGGAGAATCCAAACCGTTAAAAGGTGCCCGTATCATGGGATCATTACATATGACCATCCAGACCGCCGTACTGATTGAAACCCTGGTTGCATTGGGAGCTGAAGTCCGCTGGTGTTCTTGTAATATATATTCAACGCAGGATCATGCTGCTGCTGCGATTGCTGCTTCCGGTGTTGCGGTATTCGCATGGAAAGGCGAGAATCTTGCTGACTACTGGTGGTGCACATTGCAAGCATTGAATTTCCCCGGCGGCAAAGGTCCGAACGTGATTGTAGACGATGGTGGTGATGCTACCATGATGATTCATGTCGGTTATGATGCAGAGAATGATGCTGCCGTATTGGACAAGGAAGTGCATGCGGAGGATGAAATCGAACTGAATGCCATTCTGAAAAAAGTATTGGCTGAGGATAAGACTCGCTGGCATCGTGTGGCTGAGGAAATGCGCGGCGTATCGGAAGAGACAACGACCGGTGTACACCGTTTGTATCAGATGCAGGAAGAAGGCAAATTGCTGTTTCCGGCATTTAATGTGAACGATTCGGTTACCAAGTCTAAGTTTGATAATCTCTACGGATGTCGTGAGTCACTGGCTGACGGTATCAAGAGAGCGACCGATGTGATGATTGCCGGTAAGGTAGTGGTGGTATGTGGTTACGGTGATGTGGGCAAGGGATGTTCGCATTCAATGCGCTCTTATGGTGCGCGTGTGCTTGTGACGGAAGTCGATCCGATTTGTGCGTTGCAGGCTGCTATGGAAGGTTTCGAAGTCGTAACGATGGAAGATGCCTGCACCGAAGGTAATATCTTCGTGACTACTACGGGGAATATCGATATCATTCGCATTGACCACATGGAGAAAATGAAAGATCAGGCGATCGTATGTAACATCGGCCACTTTGATAATGAAATCCAGGTGGATGCGTTGAAACATTATCCGGGCATCAAATGTGTAAACATCAAGCCGCAGGTAGACCGCTATTATTTCCCAGATGGTCACAGCATTCTTTTGCTGGCTGACGGTCGTCTGGTGAATCTGGGATGTGCGACAGGCCATCCGTCATTCGTGATGAGTAACTCATTTACCAATCAGACGCTGGCCCAGATCGAGTTGTTCAACAAGAAATATGAAGTGAATGTATACCGCTTGCCGAAGCACCTGGATGAAGAAGTGGCTCGTCTGCATCTCGAAAAGATCGGGGTGAAACTGACGAAGCTTACTCCTGAACAGGCCGCTTATATCGGTGTATCGGTAGACGGACCTTATAAGGCTGAACATTATAGATACTAATTTAATTGACAATTGACAGTTGACAAATGACAATGAACAGCTATATGGAACGAGTGATCTGCCGGGCTGTTATTGTTGACCTTCAATTGTCAATTGTCAATTGTCAATTGTCAATTTTATGAAGAAGTTCCTTCCCGACTTAATTGCTATTTTAGCTTTTATCATTCTTTCTTTTGCTTATTTTTTTCCGGCTGATATCGAAGGTCGTATTCTGTTTCAGCACGATACGGTGGCTGGAGTGGGAGCCGGTCAAGAAGCTCAGGAATATCTTGATCGTACAGGAGAACGTACCCGCTGGACAAACTCTCTTTTTGGTGGTATGCCTACCTATCAGATGTCTCCGAGTTATGATTCTACCAAACCGCTGAAGTGGATAGAAAACATCTATCATTTGTATCTTCCGCCTTATGTGGTGCTGACTTTCATCATGATGCTCGGGTTTTATATCCTTTTGCGGGCATTCGGGCTATCTGTCTGGTTATCTGCTTTAGGGGGGATTATCTGGGCCTTCTCTTCCTATTTCTTTATTCTGATATCGGCAGGGCATATCTGGAAATTTGTTACATTGGCTTATATTCCGCCTACGATTGCCGGTATTGTACTGGCTTATCGGAAAAAATATCTGTTGGGAGGGATTGTTACCGCTTTGTTTATCGCGCTTCAGATTCAGTCGAATCATATTCAGATGAGCTACTACTTCATGTTTGTCATCCTGTTTTTTGTAGGAGCTTACTTTGAAGATGCTTATAAGAAGAAGGAACTGCCGCATTTTTTCAAGGCAAGTGCCGTTCTGGCATTGGCTGCGATGATAGGAGTGTGTGCGAACCTCTCCAATCTATACCATACTTATGAGTATAGTAAGGAGACTATGCGCGGAAAGAGTGAACTGAAACAGGAAGGACCTGCTGCCAATCAGACCAGCAGCGGACTGGACCGTAACTATATAACGAACTGGAGTTATGGAATTGGTGAAACGCTTACTTTGCTGGTTCCGAATGTAAAGGGAGGGGCATCGGTTCCTTTATCCAAGAATGAGACTGCCATGGCAAAGGCGAATCCGATGTATAGTAACATCTATTCGCAGCTGACACAGTATTTTGGCGATCAGCCCATGACTTCCGGACCGGTCTATGTGGGAGCTTTTGTTTTATTTCTGTTTATATTGGGGTGCTTTATTGTTAAAGGACCGCTGAAATGGGCTTTACTGGGAGCTACTATCTTCTCTATTCTACTTTCGTGGGGAAAGAATTTTATGGGACTTACGGACTTTTTTATCGATTATGTACCGATGTATAACAAGTTCCGTGCCGTATCTTCTATCCTAGTTATAGCTGAATTTACGATACCTTTATTAGCGGTCTTTGCCTTAAAAGAAGTGCTGGCTAAACCGGAAATATTAAAGTTGAAAGAAAATCGGACAGGAGTAATTATCACTTTGGTATTAACAGCCGGTGTTTCACTGATTCTGGCTGTTGCCCCGGGAGTTTTCTTCTCTAGTTATATTCCGGCACAAGAGATGGCAGCTCTGCAGCAAGGACTGCCTGCCGAGTATTTATCTCCGATCATTACGAATCTGGCCGAAATGCGCAAGGCAATGCTGACTTCGGATGCATGGCGCAGTTTCTTTATTATAGTAGTAGGATGCTTCTTATTATTCCTTTATCAGCAGAAAAAGTTGAAGGCTTCTTTTACTATGACAGGTATCGTGCTTCTGTGTCTGATTGATATGTGGACTGTCAATAAGCGCTATTTGAATGATGAACAATTTGTATCGAAGTCAAACCAGACAGGAGCATTCGTTAAAACTCAGACGGATGAGATAATTCTTCAGGATACGGCTTTGAATTATAGGGTGTTGAATTTCGTAGGATTCCCCGGCAATACTTTCAATGAAAATAATACCTCATATTGGCATAAGAGTGTGGGTGGTTATCATGCGGCTAAGTTGCGTCGTTATCAAGAAATGATCGATCATCATATAACTCCGGAAATGAAGGATGCCTATCAGGAAGTTGCCGGCGCAGGCGGTGCGATGGATAGTGTGGACGCTTCCAAATTCCGTGTGCTGAATATGCTGAATACGAAGTACTTTATTTTCCCTGCCGGACAGCAAGGACAGACGGTTCCTGTTGAAAACCCTTATGCGTATGGTAACGCTTGGTTTGTGGATAAGGTGCAGTATGTCAATAATGCAAATGAAGAGATTGATGCGCTGAATGATATTCTTCCAACGGAAACAGCAGTGGTTGATGCGAAATTTAAAGATCAGTTGAAGGGTGTGACGAAAGGTTACAAAGACTCCTTATCTACCATTCGTCTGACCAGCTATGAACCGAATCGCCTGGTATATGAAACTTCTTCTGCTAAAGATGGAGTGGCTGTTTTCTCTGAGATCTATTATCCGGGCTGGCAGGCCAAGATTGACGGACAGCCGGTGGATATTGCCCGTGCTGACTATATCTTGCGTGTGATGAATGTCCCCGCAGGCCAGCATACGATTGAGATGTGGTTTGACCCGCAGAGCTTGCATGTTACGGAAAGCATAGCTTATGCGTCACTGGCTTTATTGCTGATCGGGGTGATGATTCTGATTTGGTTCAGCAAGAAGAAGTTAACAACTCCGAAAAAAAAGGAGGCTGAGAACTCTTAAACTTTTTTCTGATCTTGTACTATATTGTACTCTATATACCTTAAGCGGCTCTCTTCATCCCGAAGAGAGCCGCTTATGCATTCACTAAAAAATTATGAAAAACAAACGCTGTTTTGCTGTTAATTGATTTTATATTCCAAAGTTAAGTGGTTCTTTAAACAGAAGAAAAGGAAATCGACAAAGGGCGAAGATTTGTCTATTAAATATAGTGATATTATAATAATTAAGGCGGATATCAGGACTGAAAAAGGAAAATATGAACATAAACAGTCGATATATGGATAGTCCCATTTTGTCGCAACCCATTAAATTTGTGCCTGAATATAGAGCGATTATTATGAAAAGACTATTGTTCATTTTTACCTTTTTTTGCCTCCTTGCCATTCATGGAGGCGCACAGAATATTCTGACTCTGGAGAACTGCCTTCGTATAGGGATTGAGAACAATCTCTCTTTACAGGGAAAACGAAAAGCGATGCAGAAAAGTAAGTATGGCATTTCGGAGAATCGGGTGAAGCTGTTGCCGCAAATCAATGGCTTTGCCAACTTTAATGATAATATCGATCCGCCTGTCTCAGTAACTGACGGTTCTTCCTATGGCGTACCTTATAATATTACCCGAACATTGCAATATAGTGCCAATGCCGGGATAGAATTGCAGATGCCGCTTTATAATCAGACTCTCTATACTTCGATTTCCATAGCAGAGATTGTGGATGAGATGAGCCGGCTTTCGTATGAAAAGGCACGGGAAGATCTGATCTTGCAGATCAGTAAAATGTACTATCTGGGCCAGGTCACTGCGGAACAGATTGCATTGATAAAAGCCAATATCACCCGATTGGAAGAACTGAGAGATATCACACAGGCTTTCTTTGATAATGGAATGGCAATGGAAGTTGACTTGAAGCGGGTGAATATCAATCTGGAAAATCTGAAAGTACAGTATGACAATGCGCAGGCGATGATGACGCAGCAGCTTAATATGCTGAAGTACATCATGGATTATCCGGCAGAAAAAGAAATCGGCCTGTTGCCGGTCAATACGGATAGTATCGCTACGGTTGCTTTGACCGGACTGTCGGAAAACCTCTATGAGCTTCAGTTGCTCCAATCGCAGGTGCAGCTGGCAGAGCGACAGAAACGATTGATAAGTAATGGCTATATTCCTTCTCTCAATCTGACGGGAAACTGGAGGTTTGCCGCTTATACTGATGAGGCTTATCATTGGTTTCATTCCGGGCCGTCCAATCATTGGTTCCGTTCTTATGGAGTGGGACTGACTTTGCGTATTCCTATTTTTGATGGCTTGGATAAGAAGTATAAGATTCGGAAAGCAATGATCGATATTGAAACCATGAAACTTTCACGGTTGGATACACGGAAGAATCTGCAAACACAGTATTTGAATGCTGTAAATGACTTGATGAATAACCAGCGGAACTTTAAAAAACAGAAAGACAATTATCTGCTTGCCGAAGAAGTGTATACGGTTACTACCGACCGCTACCGGGAAGGAATCACTTCAATGACTGAAGTTCTGCAGGATGAAATGCGGATGAGCGAGGCACAGAACAACTACATTAGTGCACATTATAATTATCGGGTGACCAACCTGATGTTACTGAAACTAACCGGACAGATCTCATCCTTGTTCAAATAACAGATAACTAATTGAATCATTCATATGGAAACAATGGAAAATAATACAGTCTCCAGTACGCATCAGGAGAAAGCTAAGAAAATGAGAAAATTACGCCGCTGGCAGATTATAGTAAGTCTGTTTGGAGCTGCTGTGATTGTTTGGGGAGTAATTGAAATTGTTTTTCTCTTTCTGGGCTATAAGCAGACGGAAACCAGTAATGATGCGCAGATAGAGCAATATGTGTCGCCTGTCAATCTGCGTGCATCGGGCTATATTAATAAGATTTATTTTACGGAACATCAGCAGGTACGCAAAGGTGATACCTTGCTGGTGCTGGACGACCGCGAATATAAAATCCGGGTGATGGAAGCTGAGGCTGCATTGAAGGATGCGCAGGCAGGCGCCACTGTGATAAATGCTACCTTGCAGACTACACAAACGACTGCATCTGTGTATGATGCGTCTATAGCTGAAATAGAAATCCGGCTAGCAAAACTGGAGAAAGACCGTCAGCGGTATGAAAATCTGGTCAAACGAAATGCGGCGACACCTATCCAGTTGGAACAGATTACAACAGAGTATGAAGCTACCTTTAAGAAACTGGAAGCAACCAGGCGCCAGCGGGAGGCGGCTCTTTCGGGAGTGAATGAAGTATCTCACCGTCGTGAGAATACGGAAGCTGCTATCCAGCGTGCTACGGCTGCGCTTGAAATGGCACGGCTGAATCTTTCGTATACGGTTGTACTGGCTCCTTGCGATGGCAAGTTAGGCAGACGTTCTCTGGAAGAAGGGCAGTTCATTACAGCAGGGCAATGCATTACATATATTCTGCCCGATACACAAAAATGGATTATTGCTAATTATAAAGAAACGCAGATAGAGAATCTCCGCATCGGGCAGGAGGTGGCTATCACGGTAGATGCTATCAGTAAGAAAGAGTTTACAGGCAAAGTGACTGCTATTTCCGGAGCGACAGGTTCTAAATATTCGTTGGTGCCGACTGACAATTCTGCCGGAAACTTTGTGAAAATACAGCAGCGTATCCCTGTCCGTATTGATTTTACGGATTTATCGAAGGAAGATAATGATAAGCTGGCGGCGGGTATGATGGTAGTAGTAAAAGCTAAACTCTGATAGCCATGCCTTCGTGTCCTAGAAATTATCCTTTTTACAATTGGGTGCCCAAACCGATAGGTATTATTATTCTGCTGTTCTTTTTCCTGCCGATTCTTACGGTAGGCGGGGTTTATTCGGTGAATAGCACCGAAATGATGAGCGGGCTTGGCATTATATCCGAGCATATCCAGTTTGCCAACTTTGTTACTTCTATTGGTATGGCAGCCTTTGCTCCTTTCCTATATCAGTTGGTGTGTGTGCGGCGGGAGAAGATGATGTGTATTGTCGGGTTTGCGTTCATGTATATATTCAGTTATATCTGTGCAAAGACAGACAGCGTTTTTCTGTTGGCGCTTTGTAGTCTGTTTACGGGATTTCTCCGGATGGTATTGATGATGGTTAATCTTTTTACACTTATCAAGTATGCAGGGCATATTGAAGCTTATGAGAAAATCACTCCTGGTAATGAACCGGCAACCGGAGAAGGATGGGATAAACTGGATATCGAACGAAGTGCTGCACAGCCGGCCATTTACCTGTTCTTTATGATATTGGGACAAATAGGGACCTCGCTTACTGCATGGCTTGCTTTTGAATATGAATGGCAATATGTCTATTACTATATGATGGGAATGTTGATGCTCTCAATCGTCGTTGTTCTTTCCACCATGAAATATCAGAGGCATCTGAAAAAGCTCAACTTCAATCTCCGTCAATTCGGCGATGTAATTGCCGCATCATTGATGATGATGGCTGGGTCATTCATACTGATTTATGGTAAAACACTCGACTGGTTTGACAACTACTACATACGGCTGGCCGCTATATTATTCCTACTGTCCACGGCCGCTCTCATTTTTATTGAGGGAAACTTGAAACACCCCTATCTGAAACTAGGAGTATTCAAACAGAAGAATGTTATTTTCGCTTCAATAACATTCATCATGCTTATGATGATTAATTGCAGCGCCATGTTCGTGAGCGTATTCACCAGCATATCTATGAAAATAGACAATTTTCAAAATGCCATGTTGGGAAACTATTCATTGGTAGGATATGTAATAGGAGCCATATTGTGCATGATTCTATCGGCTTTCAAGATACCCTTCAAATATATCTTCGCATTCGGGTTCAGTTTCATCACAGCCTACGCCATATATATGTATTTCCAATACCAAAGCATGGGTCTTTATGAACACATGATATGGGCCACGATACTGCGCTCGACCGGTATGATGATACTCTATACCATGTGTGCCGTATTGGGTAGTATACGCCTGCCTCTCAAATATATGTCGTCTTGGATTTTTGTAATGCTCTTTGCCCGGTCAATCATCGGGCCGACCGTAGGAACAGCGATTTATTCCAACTTATTGAACGAACGTCAGCAACATTATATAGCCACACTATCGACAGGAGTAGACTTGATGAATCCAGAAATTGCAGGCAGCTTCAATCAAACGGTGAAAGGCAGTCAATTCATGCAAGGACACAGTGCCGAAACCGCGACTACTCTCGCGACCATGCAAGTATCAGGACGCATTCAAGTCCAAGCCATGTTGTCGGCTCTCAAAGAAATCACGGGCTGGACAATCTTTGCAAGCATATTATTCATTATTATAGTTCTCTGTGTCCGGTACAAGCAACCAGAATATCCGGGAATACTGAATCTCAAAGAAAAAGGAGCTTATGTAGGGAAAAAATTAGCCTAATATATAACAAATAAAAAAATGTCCTACTTTTCGAGAATTTATTTGTTATCTTTGCATATAACCAAAACAAATATATATAATGAAAAATTTTCTTTTTACCGGATTCATTATTTTACTTCTATCCGCAGTATCTTGTAAAACGACTGAAAAAGGAAGTATGACACAAACTCAAACTCCCACATCACAAACCAATGAGAAGAAAAATATTTCTATAAATCGAGAAGAACTCAACGGGACATGGATTATAAAAACAGCCAAAGGTAAAACCGTTATAGGCGATTCACCAGTAGAAATCACTTTCGATCTCACAAACGGACGTATTTACGGCAACGACGGTTGCAACGTGATAAACGGCACTGCATTTTTCGAAAATGAGAATGGGTTACGTTTCGAATCGCTCATCTCGACGATGAAGGCCTGCCGACCAGAAGTTACAGATCGTACTGTCCTCAATGCTTTGAACGAAACCCGCTCTTATAAACGAGCTGATACCAAAGAGCTATCTATCAAATTCTGTGACGAAAATGGGAAATCTGTGATGACCCTTGAAAAACGAATGGTAGATCTATTAAATGGTTCTTGGAAAGTCACAACTATCGACGGAAAAAAAATCACCGAAGAAAACCCGAGAAGCGGTTGTTCGCAAGGTCGGCGTCGATCACGGCGACAAGCTCCGCCTCGGCGTCGCTCAACAGCGGAATGCCGCCCGACACGAAACGCATGGCGGCGGCCGTCAGCC
>OKRU01003026.1_pt1 | contig 13975 bp, 12 predicted proteins | sample 1601131 | NCBI WGS metagenome assembly OKRU01 (sample SAMEA3541558, study PRJEB24748) | human gut metagenome | biome: human gut; feature: human-associated habitat; material: faeces | place: China | collected 2012 | reverse complement strand
GCAAGGGCATTGACGGGAAGCCCCAGTATGTGAACCCTATGGATATTAACCTCAACTATTCCGAGGACGACAGCCCCCTTGCGCTTAAATCCGATTTTATCCTGTCCTTGTGTGAGCTTGTCATTGGCGGCAAGGAGGGCTTGCAGCCGATTGATAAGACGGTCATTGACCGCGCTGTAAGAAACGTGTACCGCCCGTTTTTAGCAAACCCCGACCCGGCAAATATGCCGATTTTGGGCGACCTCTACAACGAGCTACTAAAGCAGCCGGAGCCGGAAGCGGCGCGGATCGCGTCGGCGTTGGAGCTTTATGTATCGGGAAGCCTTAACGTATTCAACCACAGGACGAATGTAGAGCTTTCAAACCGCCTTGTCTGCTTTGATATTAAACAGCTTGGAAAGCAGCTTAAAAAGTTAGGTATGCTCATTGTGCAAGACCAGGTATGGAACAGGGTAACGGTCAACCGGGCAGAAAAGAAATCCACACGCTACTATATGGACGAATTTCACTTGCTTCTGAAAGAGGAACAGACCGCCGCTTACAGCGTGGAGATTTGGAAGCGTTTCAGAAAGTGGGGCGGCATACCCACAGCCATTACGCAGAACGTCAAAGACTTACTTAGCAGCCGCGAAGTGGAAAATATCTTTGAAAACTCTGATTTTGTCCTTATGCTCAATCAAGCCGCCGGAGATAGGGCTATCCTTGCAAAGCAGCTTAACATTTCCCCGCAGCAGATGAAGTACGTTACCCACACCGAAGCGGGCGAGGGGCTTATCTTCTACGGAAACGTGGTACTGCCCTTTGTAGACCGCTTCCCGAAAGACACCGAGCTTTACCGGGTAATGACGACGAAGCCGGAGGAAGTGAGCGAAGCATGACAGAGGGATTAAAGACGGACATTATCATCAACCGCGACGCGCTCTTTGCTCTTAGGGAACTGCCCGACGAAAGCGTGAATTGCTGCGTAACAAGCCCGCCCTACTATGCACTTAGGGATTACGGACTTGACGCACAGATTGGGCGGGAGGACACGCCGGAGGAATATATCGAAAGGCTTGTTGCCGTATTCCATGAGCTAAAGCGCGTCCTACGCTTAGACGGTACCTTTTGGCTGAATATCGCAGACACCTATTGCGGCACCGGGCATAAGGGTTACTATGCCGACCCGAAGAACCCGAAAGGCAGAAACGGACAGCAGACCGCGAAAAATGCCCGCGCTCCCGGCTGCAAGCCAAAGGATTTAATCGGTATTCCGTGGCTTTTAGCCTTTGCCTTACGCGCTGACGGGTGGTATTTACGGAGTGATATTATCTGGCAGAAAGAAAACCCTATGCCGGAAAGCTGCAAAGACCGACCGAGCCGCTGCTATGAACATATCTTTTTGCTTACGAAGTCAAAAAAGTATTTTTATGACGCTGCCGCCATTGCGGAGCCTATCGCTTCTACAACGGCGGCGCGTTACCGTACCGGGCGGGGCGCGGGACACAAATATGCTGATGAAGTACCCGGACAAGGGAAAGTACAGGGTATCAACCGCACAAGAAGCGGCGGCTACTATGACGAAGCCCTCATACCGACCATGCGGAACAAGCGGGACGTGTGGCTTATCAATACTGTACCATACAGCGGCGGGCATTTCGCCGCCTTTCCCCCGAAGTTAGCGGAAACCTGTATCAAGGCGGGCTGTCCGAAAGGCGGCGTTGTCATAGACCCCTTTTTAGGCAGCGGCACAACGGCGGCAGTCGCAAAAAGCCTTGACCGACATTATATCGGTATCGAACTGAATATTGAGTATTGCGCCCTTGCAAGGGCGCGGATTGGAGGTGTGCAGCCATAAAGCAGTATAAACCGCGTGATAAAATCACGCAGAAAATGACCCGCGACGGGCTTATCGAGGTCAACGAAACCAAAGAAACCGCCGAGCGTGTGAGCCACCGGGAACGGGAAGCGGATTTTTCAAGACCAAAGGAGCAGCCGGAGCCGCAGGCTGCAAAGGAAACAGCGGCACAGAACGCGGCAGAGCTACCCCCTGTTTTTCCCGACGCTTCCCCGCTTCCTCTTGCGCCGGAGCTTCCCCACAGGCAGGACACCGCCACCGCCGAGCGCGTCATGGAACGTATCGACGCAGCCCAGACCCGGAAAGCGAGTAAAAAGGCAGCGCAGAAAGCACAGCGCGACGCTACGGTAAAAGAGAAATCTTCCCGCTTGCAGTTTACCGAGGAAGAATTAAACACGCCGGAGCTTGAAACGTACATCAGGAAATCCGACAAAGCCGCCGACCGTCTGGACGCAGCAAAGGCAGCTATCCCCAAAGAAAAGAAACTTGTAGGGGAACGCACCTTTGACGAAGCCACAGGAAAGGCAAAGACCCGCTTACGCTTTACCGAGCAGGAAAAGCCGATAAACGGCGGTAAAGCCCACCCTAACCCGCTATCCCGCCCCGCGCAGGAAGCGGGTATTTTCGTCCACAACAAGATACATTCCGTTGAAAAGGATAATTCCGGCGTGGAGGGAGCGCATAAATCCGAGGAATTAGCGGAGAAAGGCGCAAAGTACGGGACGCGGAAAATCCGGGAGGGCTACCGCAGCCACAAGCTCAAACCCTACCGGGCGGCGGCAAAGGCTGAAAAAGCAGCGGAGAAAGCAAACGTCAATTACCTGTACCACAAGACGCTGCATGAGAACCCGCAGCTTACAAGTAACCCCCTATCCCGTTTCATGCAGAAGCAGCAAATCAAGCGGCAGTATGCTAAGGCAGCAAAGACAGGCGGCGCAGCTACCGCAAAGAAAGCCGCCGAGAATACCCGCAAGGCAGCGAAGAAAACCGCCGAGGAAACAAGGAAAGCGGCGGCGTTTGTGGCAAGGCACCCGGCGGGCGTTGGTATCGCCGTTGCCGCGCTGCTCTTATTCATCATGGTATCAGCGGGACTTTCTTCCTGCGGGGCTATGTTTTCCGGCATGATGAACGGCGTTCTTGGAACGTCCTACACGTCGGAGGACAGCGACCTTGTGGCAACGGAAAACAACTACGCCGCAAAGGAAACCGAGCTTCAGCAGCGGATTGACAATATCGAGCGCGACAATCCCGGCTATGATGAATACCGCTACGACCTTGACAATATCGGGCATAACCCGCATGAACTGGCTTCTTACCTTACCGCCCTTTTACAGAGCTACACGCCCCAGAGCGCACAGGCAGAGCTAAGCCGCGTCTTTGATAAGCAGTACACCTTGACGCTGACGGAAGAAATCGAAGTGCGCTACCGCACCGAAACCCGGACAGGCACCCGCACCGTTACCGACCCGGAAACCGGGGAAACGAGTACGGAAACCTACGAATACGAGGTTGAAGTACCCTATAACTATTACATTCTCAATGTCAAGCTGACAAACAAACCGATTAACAGCTTTGTATCGGAGCTTTTGACCGCAGAACAGCTTGAAATGTACCGGGTGTATCTGGAAACAAGCGGCAACAAGCCCTTGATTTTCGGCGGCGGTTCTCCCGACGTTTCCGCGTCCGAGGATTTAAGCGGCGTACAGTTTGTAAACGGAACGCGCCCCGGCAACACCGCGATTGTAGACCTTGCAAAGCGGCAAGTCGGCAACGTGGGCGGGCAGCCCTATTGGAGCTGGTACGGCTTTAACAGCCGCGTGGAGTGGTGCGCCTGCTTTGTGTCGTGGTGCTACGGGCAAATGGGCTTATCCGAGCCGCGCTTTGCCGCCTGTCAATCACAGGGTATTCCGTGGTTTACTTCACGCGGGCAATGGGGAGCGCGGGACTATGAGAATATCGCACCCGGCGACGCTATCTTTTTCGACTGGGACTTAGACGGAAGCGCAGACCATGTAGGGCTTGTTATCGGCACAGATGGAAGCCGCGTCTATACCGTTGAGGGCAATTCCGGCGACGCCTGCAAAATCAAAAGCTATCCCTTAGACTATGCCTGTATCAAAGGGTACGGGCTGATGAACTGGAACTAACCGCAAAAATGAAAGGAGTATTGACATTATGGCAATGAATAAGATTGAACGTATCGACCGGGAAATCCAGAAAACCCGCGAGAAAATCACAGAGTATCAGAACAAGCTGAAAGGACTGGAAGCGCAGAAAACCGAAGCGGAAAACCTTGAAATCGTACAGCTTGTGCGCTCCATGCGCTTAACCCCCGCAGAGCTTAACGCTATGTTATCCGGCGGCGGTATTCCCGGCATGGCTGCCGCCGTTCCCGAAGCACCCGCAGACTATGACGAAGAACAGGAGGACACCGAGAATGAATAAGAAAATCCTTAGAACGCTGACCGCATTTTGCGCCGCCCTTATGCTCATGGGCGGCTTTTCCGTTACCGCTTTTGCACAAACGCCGGAGCAGCCCGCCGCTGACGCGACCAACGACAGCGGCGTTATCTATGAGGAACCCGAAGAAACCGCACCCCTTACGCCGGAGGGGAACGCGACCCTTGTTGACGATTTCGGCGGCAATAAGCAGCTTATCACAGTTACCACCAAAGCCGGGAACTATTTTTATATCCTCATTGACCGGGACGACGAGGGCGAAAACACCGTCCATTTCTTAAATCAAGTGGACGACGCAGACCTTTTCGCGCTCTTGGAGGACGGGGAAAGCAGCGAAGCGCAGACACCCGCTGTCTGCACCTGTACGGAGAAATGTGAAACCGGGAAAATCAATACGTCCTGCCCGGTATGCTCTACCAACATGACCGCTTGCAGCGGCAAAGAAGCCGAGCCGGAGCCGGAAGAACCTACCGAACAGCCGCAGGAAAAAAGCAATACAGGCGGGCTTGTGCTTTTCCTTGTCGTGGCACTTCTTGGCGGCGGGGGCGCGTTCTATTACTTTAAGTTTATGAAACCGAAACAGAGCGTCAAAGGCGGCACCGACCTTGAGGACTTTGATTTTGAGGACTACGACGAGGACGAGCCGGAGCCGGACGACGCAGACGGGGACGCTTCCGAAGATGAAACGGAGGACGAGGACGCATGACCCTGTTTACCGACAATCCCCTTGAAAGAATGATGATACAAAGACCATGCGGGCGGCGCGACAATGCGCCGCCTGTTTTCAAATCCCCGGCTTGCGCTTCCTGCCCGTACAGGGGGCAATCCCCCTGTATCGGCTACTGTCTGAAACAGGTACAGGAGAAACAAAGCGCGGAGCCGGAACGCAGAAAGGAGGAACTTTAATTGATTTTAGTTATCGCTGAAAAGCCGAGCGTGGCGCAGACTATCGCCGCCGCGCTTGGGGCAAAGAAGAAACAAGACGGATATACCGAGGGAAACAGTTATCTTATTTCATGGTGCGTCGGGCATTTGGTACAGCTTGCCGACGCTGCCGCCTATGGGGAGCAGTACAAAAAATGGAGCTATGACAGCTTACCGATTTTGCCGCGGGAATGGCAGTATGCCGTTTCCGCAGATAAGGGAAAGCAATTCAAAATCCTAAAGGAGCTTATGCACCGCACCGACATTTCCGAAGTCGTCAACGCCTGCGACGCGGGGCGCGAGGGAGAACTGATTTTCCGTTTTGTTTATGAAGTCGCCGGGTGCAAGAAGCCTATGCGCCGCTTGTGGATTTCCTCAATGGAAGAAAGCGCAATCAAGGCGGGCTTTGAGAACTTAAAGGACGGGCGGGACTATGACGCGCTCTTTGCGTCTGCCCTCTGCCGCGCAAAGGCTGACTGGATTATCGGCATTAACGCCACCCGCCTTTTCTCCTGCCTGTATAACCGCACCTTGAACGTGGGGCGCGTCCAGACACCGACCTTAAAAATGCTTGTAGACCGGGACGCGGCTATTACGGATTTCAAGAAAGAAAAATATTACCATGTGCGGCTTGATTTATCCGGCGCAGAAGCCGCAAGCGGGAAGATCTGCGCCGCAGAGGAAGCAAAGGAACTGAAAGCGGCCTGCGAAGCGTCGCGGGCTGTCTGCACTTCTCTTGTGAGGGAAAAGAAAACCGCAGCCCCGCCGAAGCTCTTTGACCTTACCTCTTTGCAGCGGGAAGCAAACCGTATTTTCGGCTATACCGCGAAGCAGACCCTTGACCTGGCGCAAGCCCTGTATGAAAAGAAGCTGCTTACTTATCCGAGGACGGACAGCAGCTATCTGACCGACGACATGGAAGAAACGGCGGCAAAGGTTATCGCCCTGTTATGCGGGACGCTTCCCTTTATGGCGGGCATGGGATTTTCGCCGGAGATTGCAAGGGTGCTGAACAGCAAAAAGGTATCAGACCACCATGCAATCATTCCCACTATGGAGCTTGCAAAGACTGACCTTGCCGCGCTGCCGGAAAGCGAGAAAAATATCCTTACCCTTGCGGGGGCGCGTCTTTTGTTCGCTACTGCCGCGCCGCACAGCTTTGAAACGGTTACGGCGGTTTTCTCCTGCGCCGGAGCCGACTTTACCGCAAGGGGAAAGACGGTGCTTGCGGGCGGTTGGAAAGACCTTGAACGCCGCTACCGGGCAACGCTGAAAAACAAGCCCGAAGCAGACGACGAGGACAGCGCAGACGGAACGCTGCCGGAGCTTGCCGAGGGACAGGGCTTTGATAATCCCGCAGCAAAGGTAACGGAACATGACACAACGCCCCCGAAGCCCCACAATGAGGATATATGCTGTGAAAGGGGGATAAGAAATCGCCCATAGAAAGGAGAGTTTTTCAATGAAAGCAAAGAAAACGGACAACGGCAAGATAACCGCACTATACGAGCGTCTTTCCCGCGACGACGACCTCACAGGCGACAGCAACAGCATAATCAATCAAAAGAAACTGCTTGAAGATTATGCAAGGGAACATGGCTTTACGAATTGCGTCCACTTTACCGATGACGGCTGGTCTGGGGCAAACTTCGAGCGTCCGAACTGGAAACGCATGATTGCGGGAATTGAAAGCGGCGAAATCGGCTATGTACTGGTAAAGGATTTAAGTCGTGTCGGCAGAGATTATCTGCAAGTGGGATTTTACACAGAAGTCATGTTCAAGGAGCGGGGCGTCCGTTTTATTGCCATAGCAAACGGAGTTGACAGCGACAAGCGCGAAAGCAGCGAGTTTGCCCCGTTTTTGAATATTATGAAGAACATCTCCCATTTGGGAAAGGTAAGTAATGATTTCTCCCTTTTCGGACGGTTTTGACTGTATCAATCGCTGTTTTCGTTGTTCCTGCGGTAAGTTTTCCATAGTTCATGGAGTGCAAGCTGCCATTGGATCCCTGGCGGCAGCCATAGGTGAAAAAGGGGATTTACCTGAAACGCATCCGGTTCAGCAGCGGACTGAATCCAGACGCCCTTGCCGCTTAACTCGCGCAAAGCCTGCATCCAAAGGATCGGATCGCGCGCTATCCGTGTAAGATCGGCAACAAGGAGAATATCCGCCTTTTGCTCCACCGCCTCCTGACAAGCCCTTTTCCAACCGTCGCGGTCGAGCGTAGTTCCTTTTTCATACTCGCTGACTTCTCCCACGATTTCATAATCCAGCCGCTCGGCCTGCTCATGCAGCCGGGCGCTTTGTGCTTCCAGCGCGTGATCGCCGTCAAGCTGCGCCTGCGTTGCTACCCGGCAATATAATACCACACGCTTGCTTTTGCTGCTATCCATGATCTGACCTCCATTCAGATATTCCCGACAAAGCGGTAGTAGATTTTGATGTCCCGGACGTTTTTCCCATCAATGACGGTCTTTTCTCCGACCTCAATGCGGTCGATCAGCTCGTCCACCGTTTCACGGTCAAGCCCCCGTATGTGCAGGTGCTTTCGGACGACTGCCGCCCAGCTCTGAATGTCGGCGGCGCTCTGCTCATACTCCCTGATTTCCGCAAGAAGCGTATCCAGCCGGTCGGTTCGCTGGCGGCGCTCCTGCTCGGTCTTTTCAAGCAGCACGGCGAAGGACGCTGCGCTGATGCTGCCGCAAACCTTGTCCTCATAGAGCTTGGCGGTCATTTGCTCCAGCTCATAGACGCGGCGGCGCAGCTTCCCGATCTCCTGCCGGACGCTTTCCAGACGCTCGGCGTCTGCGGCGGTGCGCTGCGCTTGCAGCCTGTCCAGCATGGCAGCTTCGTCCAGTTCCAGCGCCTCGGCATGAGCGCGAATCTCATTCAATACAAGCTCTGTCAGCGTCATCTCATAGATGGTGTGCCGGGAACACGCGCCATAGCCGGAGGCCGTATAGCGGGAGCAGAAATAGGAAACGTACTTTTTGGACGTGCCGTTCTTGCGGCGCTGCGTCTCCCGGTTGCCCTGAAGGGGTGCTTTACAGTCGGCGCAGACGAGCTTGCCGGTGAACAGGAAGGGCTTCGGCGGCGCGTTGTCCGCCGAGAGCAGCGTCCTTTCCCGGTTGATGGCCTGCACTTCATCCCATACCTCCGGCGAGATGATGGCTTCATGCAGAGCCTCATGCCGTATCCACTCGGATTCCGGCTTATAGATCATGGTGTCGTCCTTATAGGAGCGCGAGCCGGTCTGGTTCTGAATAAGATTTCCGGTGTAGACCTCGTTTGTCAATACATTCTTCACCGTGGCGTACATCCAAAGGTTCGCGTACTTGCAGGAGCCGTTGCCGTACCGCTTTGCCCAATACCAGCGCGGGGACAGGATGCCCTCGCTGTTCAGCACGGAGGCGATCTTGCCGTAGGCCATGCCGCCGCGCCGTAGCTCGAACATCCGGCGCACTACGGCAGCAGCTTCCTCGTCGATCACCAGCCGATGCCTGTCCTCCGCACTCTTTCGGTAGCCGTAGGGGGCGTAGGCGGCGATATACTGACCGCTGCGCATTTTGGCGTGGAGAACGGATTTTACCTTATTGGAGAGGTCTTTCAAGTGGTAGTCGTTCATCAGACTGCGGAAGTGCAGCATATCCGTGTTGTCGCCCTCGGTGTCGAGGCAGTCAAGGACGGATACGAAGCGGCAGCCCAACGAGGGGAAAATAACGTCGGTATAGCGTCCGACCTCCACAAAATCACGACCCAGCCGTGATAGGTCTTTGACAAGAATCAGGTTGATAAGGCCGTGCCGTGCGTCCTCCAGCATCTCCAGAAATCCGGGACGCTGAAAATTTCCCCCGCTATACCCGTCGTCACGGTAAGACTTGACCTCCGTCCAGCCGTTGAGCATTACGAATTTGGAAAGCAGTTCATATTGATTCTCGATGCTGACGGATTCATCAGCGGGGATATAGTTTTTCGTCTTGGCGGAGTTGGAGGCGTCGTCCACGCTCAACCGGCAGTAGATGCCGACCTTATATAGCTTTTTCATACGCTTCCTGCCTCTCCTGTGCCAGCGCGTCGTCCACACTGCCGACGTAGCGGTAGACCACCTTGACGTCGCAGATGCGCTGTCCGTTGACCTTCCGCGGCTCGCCCACCTCGATGCGGTCCACCAGCTCAAAGAGGATGCTCTCGTCCAGCGCCGTGATCTCGGTGTAGCGGCGGATGACCTCCATCCAGCGGTTTGCGTCCTTCCGGTTCTCAAGCTGCGCCCTGACCTTCTGCTCCAGCTCCGGGATAGCGGCGGCTTTTTCCGCCCGTTCCGCTTCATATTTCCGCATGAGTGTCTGAAAGACCGTCTGGGGGATGTTGCCGGTGCATTTGTCCTCATAGAGATTCTGCATCAGCCGTTCCAGTTCGATCATACGCGCTGCTGCCGCTTTCAGCTCCTGTTCATAGGAGAGAACGCGGCTGCGGCTTTCCTTTTCCTTCATGCGGCTGATCTGCTCGGCAAGGCGCTCGCCGTCGCACTCGACGAAGCGCGCCTTTTCCCGGATGTCCGTCAGCACCAGCTCCTCCAGCACATTCTCATAGATGGAGTGGATGGTGCAGGCGCTTTTGCCGCTTCTGGCATAGTTGCCGCAGATAAAGGAGCTGTACCGCCCCGGCGTTCCGTCCTTATAGGTGAAGCGCTCGATGTGGTTGCGCATCTTGAAGCCGCAGTCTGCGCAGTAGACAAGGCCGGTGAAGATGCTGCGGATGCCGTCCGTGGGCGGCGTCTTGCGCACCTTCTTTTTGTCGATGCTGACCACGGTATCCCAGACCTCGCGGGAGATGATGGGTTCGTGGGTTCCCTCCACCCGTATCCATTCCTCCTCCGGCTTGTTGATGAGCTTTCTGGACTTATAGGACAGAGTGCCAGTTTTGCCCTGCACCATGTTCCCGATGTAGACCTCACTGCGGATGAGGGCTTTTACGGTGGTTTCCGCCCACTTGTGGTTGACGTTGCGCGGGTCGCTGCGCCCCTTGCGCTGATAGTAGAGCGCACCGGGCGGCAGAACGCCCTCCTCGTTGAGCGTGACGGCGATGGCACGGAAGCCTGTGCCAGCGGCGCGCATGGCGAAGATACGGCGCACGGTAGGGGCGGTCTCCTCGTCGATGATAAGATGGTGCTTATCCTCCGGGTCGCGCTTGTAGCCGTAGGCGGGGTAGGTTCCCATGAACTTGCCGCTTTCCGCGCAGGCTCTTTTGACCGCCTTGACCTTCTTGGAGGTGTCCCGGCTGTAAAACTCGTTAAATAAGTTCAAAAAGCACATGACGTCGGTGCTGCCGTTGTCACTCATGGTGTCGATGCCGTTGTTCAGCGCGATAAAACGGCAGCCCAGCGAGGGAAACAGGTAGTCCGTGTACTGACCGAACTCGATGTAATTACGCCCAAAGCGTGATAGGTCTTTGACCAGAATGAGGTTGATTTTCTTGGCTTTTGCATCTTCGATGAGGCGTTTGACGCCGGGGCGGTCGAAATTCGTACCTGAGTACCCGTCGTCACAGTACACCGCGATCTCGTTCCAGCCCCGCTGACGCACATAGCTTTGCAGCAGGAGCTTTTGATTTTCGATGGATACGGACTCCCCGTCGCGCTCATCGTCGTTGCTGAGCCTGCAATAGATGCCTACGTTGTATGTCTTTTCGATCATCTGTATTTTACCTCCCGATTCTCTGCGATTCATACATCCGTGCGGCGTGATGGCTCTCGCAGGTTTTCCCTGCAAGAATATGATACCGGGGATACCATTTTCGCGCAAGGATGCCGCCGCAGGGAGGCTGATTGTCTGTTACGATGCGTGACAGGGCTGCGTGGTCGCAGGAGCGTCCAGCTCCGTCATGGCGCGGCGCACCGCAAGCTGCTCCAGCGTCCTGCCAAGGTCCTTTTCGCCGGAAAACACGCTTGTCACGCGATAGAGGGTCTTGCCGATCCTGACTTCCTTATAAGAGGCGACCGGCTCTTTGGGGATGGCTTGCTTCTGCATAAACGCACCTCCGATTTATCATGTAAGTCCCGCTGCCACGATATGACAGCGGGGCTTGTTCGTATTCGTTCCGGCAGAGCAGCCGCGCCGGGAGGGTTGCCGTCATGCTGCATGATGCTGCACCGGCGCGGCTGTCTGCGTATTTTGTGTCATTTGCTTTTGTTCCGCCGTATTTGTCACAGCCCCCGGCGCGAGGCATATATCGCCTCTGGGACCGGTATCAGCCGCCTTTGGCAAGGCTGTCCCATTCCCGCAGCGCCGTGGCTTGTAAGGCTCACGAGTGCCGCAGGAATCCCCCTCAAGTCAGTGGGAGGCCGTAGCTGGGGTTGCGTATCGCCCGCGCTGTCATCGCGCCCGATGCTGCCATGCATCGGGTCAAAGGCTGCGTAGATCGCTCGGACAGCCGCCCGTCCCGAAGGGCGGGAGGTCTGTCGTCATGGCGGCGCGCCTTTTGTCGCTTGGCATTTCAGCCGCGCGGGGTCTGTGCTGATACCGGTGTCTATGCGGTTGTCAAGGAGCAGAGGCGAGCGAGAATAATATCCCTCTCATATACCTCAAGAAAAATCGGGCTTTTTATAACCCCCCTTAGTCGAAATTTTTCAAAATTCTCTTCAAATGGGAAAGCCCTTTGCGAACGGAATGATGCACGGCAGGTTGAGTGGTGTTTTCTCTTGCAGCGATCTGCAACTGAGACAGTCCGCCAACTATGTACGCAATGACACGCCGCCGCTGCGCGGGCGTGAGCTGCGCCAGTCCCTCTTTCAGCAGCCGCTCCAGTTCCATGCGCTCCAGCGCCTCGTCCGGCTGCTCCGGCAGATTCAGCGCATCCGCCTCGATGCCGTCGCCTGCGTCCAGCGAGTAGAACGCCCGGTTGTCGCGGATGTACTGCGCGTAGTTGATCTGAAGCCGCTTATCTTCTTCAAGAAACGCAGCTACTTCATCGGAAACCTCGATAAAGGCATCCTCGGTGTACCACGGGTAAAGCTCCCGCAGATTGATCGTTGTCATGTTGTATTCCTCCGTTTGAATGTTTGTGTTCGTGGTTGCGGTCGAATCCAAACGGAGGGCGGCGGGGAGCGGCAGCCCACGGCGAAAAAGTGCCGTGAACGACAAAAAGCACCTATAAAGGCTTCAAAGCCTTCATAGGTGCTCAATAGGCGCAATGAAACAGCAGAAAGGGCAGGCGGGTGCAGAAAACTGCTTTCATTCCGTATTGGTCCGGTTATGCGATTTGTGCGGCGGCAAGCCGCATCAGCGACACCTCCTGTGCTCTTTTGTCATAGACTGATTTCCTTTCTGCTCAAATCGGATAGAAATGGCGAAAGGCGGTTGTTCAAAAGAGCAACCGCCTTTCCTGACGAATGAAACCGAAAAGGGGCGCGGGGCTATTTGCCCGCGCCCCTAAAGGTGAACCTGTTTACTTTTCGATGATTTGCAGCGCTTCTTCCTCACGCCGCCGCCTGATCTGCCATGTGGTCAGCGCAAGGCATCCGGCAAGAGATGTACAGAGGGAGAACCCCCACAAGCCTAACACGCTGCTGTCGCCGGTCTTTGGGATTTGCAGCCGCTTCGGGTCGATCCAGCCCATCAGGCCGCCGGGAGCCTTGCCCTGCACCAGCTCATACTTCTCAATGAAGCGGTGGAGCATGGCGGCGATCTCAGCGCGGGTCGCCGTGCCCTGCGGGTCAAGCAGATTGCCGGATTTTCCCTTCACAAGACTGCTGCCGACCGCCCATTGCATCGCCGTCTTTGCGTAATCCGTGACCTTATCCGCGTCCTTGAACTTATCCAGATTTCCCTTGACAGTCAGATCGTAGCCCTTGTAGTCCGCGTAGCGGTAGAAGATGGCTGCAAGCTGTTCGCGGGTGATGGGATCGTCCGGGCCGAATTTGTCTTTGCCGTAGCCCGCGAAAATGCCATTCTCCGCCGTCCATGTGATCGCGTCGGCGTACCACTTTCCGGCCTCCACATCGGTAAAGCTGTTTTTGCCCTTCGGTACGGGGCTGCCCTCCATGCGCCAGAGAATGGTCGCCATCATGCCGCGCGTCGCCGTCCCATACGGACTGAACAGGGTCTTGCTCGTACCGAGCATCAATCCGTTTTCGTAGACGAACATCACATCGCCGTAGAACCAGTCCTTTTCAGAAACATCGGTAAAGGGATTCGCGCCTGTGCCCGGATTTTCGTCCACGCGCCAGAGTGCATACACGGTCATATCCTTCGTCAGATAAACACCGGAAACCTTGTTCATCAGGCTGCGTTCGGTGTACCAGCCGATAAAGGTATGCCCGCGCCAGGTCGGGACGTACTTTGTCAGGTCAATGTAGGTATTGTACGTTCCCTGCACGCTGGGAATATCACTGCCTCCGCCTGTTTCAAAGCGCAGCGTGTAGTAGGTGACGGGCGGATTGTAGCCGCCGCCACCGCCGCCGGTGTCCTTCTCGAAGATGGCCTTGACCTCCACGTTGGCACTCGGCATGGTGAACTTGTCGTCCTTGATGGTCACGCCGCCGCTGATGACCTGCCACTCCTTGAAGTGATAGCCCTTGTTTGGCGTGGCGGTCAGGGTGATCTCCGTACCGACCACGGCTTTTGCATGAGATGCAGAAGCCGTTCCGTTGTCGCCGCTGGTCACGGTGATGGTGTACTCGGTGGGCGCAGGAGGTGCATCTTTCTCGAAGATGGCCTTGACCTCCACGTTGGCACTCGGCATGGTGAACTTGTCGT
>OKRU01003021.1_pt1 | contig 13989 bp, 15 predicted proteins | sample 1601131 | NCBI WGS metagenome assembly OKRU01 (sample SAMEA3541558, study PRJEB24748) | human gut metagenome | biome: human gut; feature: human-associated habitat; material: faeces | place: China | collected 2012 | reverse complement strand
AAGACCCTTTGGCGGGTCAAGGGCAGCGCCCTTGCGTCTCTCCCAATCAACACGCGGAAGAAGTAAGAAGAAGTCACCAACTCAATCGCGAAAATGGGAGTCCAGAGGGTCGAAGACCCTTTGGCAGGGTCGAGGGGCAGCGCCCCTCGCGTCTCCCTTTCGCTACTAAGAAAGGAGCTGCAAATATGCAGAACCGTACTCATACATGCGACGAACTGCGGCTGTCGGACGCGGGTAAGCGCGTGCAGCTGTCCGGCTGGATGGATAGCGTGCGCATCGTCAGCGCGAACCTCGCGTTCGTCATCCTGCGCGATTTCTATGGCACGACGCAGGTCGTTATTGATGATGAGGAGCAGATGAAAATCATCCGCAGCCTCAACAAGGAGAGCGTCATCTCCGTGACCGGCATCGTGCGCGAACGCGACAACAAGAATCCGAAAATTCCCACGGGCGACATTGAAGTCGAGCCGGAGAAAATCGACGTGCTGGGCCGCTGCCGTTACAACGAACTGCCGTTCCAGATTAACCGCTCCCGCGAGGCGGACGAGAGCATCCGCCTGAAGTACCGCTATCTCGACCTGCGCAACCCCGATGTGAAGAAGAACATCGTCATGCGCTGCAACGTCGTCACCGCCCTGCGCCAGGCGATGAACGAGCACGGCTTCCTTGAAATCACCACGCCTATCCTGACGGCTTCGTCCCCTGAGGGCGCGCGCGATTACCTCGTTCCGGCGCGTAAGCATCCGGGCATGTTCTACGCCCTGCCGCAGGCGCCCCAGCAGTTCAAGCAGCTGCTGATGACCTCCGGCTTCGACCGCTACTTCCAGATTGCCCCCTGCTTCCGCGACGAAGACGCGCGCGGCGACCGCAGCCCGGGCGAGTTCTATCAGTTGGATATGGAAATGGCGTTCGCGACGCAGGAGGACGTGTTCAGCGTCCTTGAAGACGTGCTGCCGCCCATTTTCGCCAAGTACGGCACATACAACACCGCGTCCAGCGCGCCCTTCAAGCGCATTGCCTACAACGACGCGATGGAGCGCTACGGCTCGGACAAGCCCGACCTGCGCATTGATCTGGAAGTGCAGGATGTGACCGACCTCATCGGCGGCTGCGGCTTCCAGCCCTTCGAGGGCAACACCGTCAAGGCGGTTGTCGTCAGCAACATGACCGCGACCCGCAAGCAGATTGACAAGCTCTGCGCGGATGTCGAGGTCGTGACGGCGAATAAGGTCTACTGGTTCAAACTCGACGAGAAGGGCGAAATCGCTGGCGGTATTGCGAAGTTCGTCAAGGAGCAGAAGGATGAACTGGTCGAAAAGCTGGGCCTGAAGCCGAACACGTTCGTTGGTCTGACCTGCGGCAAGAAGCTGGCGGCGCAAAAGACCGCGGGCGTGCTGCGCCGTCTGGTCGCTGATCTCTGCCCGGCGCATATCGACCGCGAAAAGTACGAATTCTGCTGGATTGTCGATTTCCCGATGTACGAAATCGGCGAGGAATCCGGCGAACTCGAATTCTGCCATAACCCCTTCTCCATGCCTAACGGCGGTCTGGAGATTCTGCAAAAGGCGGCGGCGGGCGAGGTTGACCCGCTGACCATCACGGCGTACCAGTACGACTTGGTCTGCAACGGCGTGGAGCTGTCCTCCGGCGCTGTCCGCAACCACGACCCGGAAATCATGATTGAAGCGTTCAAACTCGTCCGCCTGGGCGAAGAGGACGTGAAGGCGAAGTTCCCGGCGATGTACAACGCCTTCTGCTACGGCGCGCCGCCGCACGCGGGCATTGCTCCCGGTGTTGATCGCATGGTGATGCTGCTGGCGGGCGCGGAGACGATTCGCGAAGTCATCCCGTTCCCGATGAACAAGAACGCGCAGGACGTGATGATGGGCGCACCCGGCAAGGTGGATCAGAAGCAGCTGGATGAACTGCATATCGCCTGCACGAAAGTCGAAGAATAACCTGAATGACGGACGGGGAAAATCCTCGTCCGCCTTTTTTCTGCCGAACGGGAAGAAACCCGGATTGAACGCTTGTCAATCCGGCAAAACTATGGTATAATGGGATGAAACAAAGTCGGTAGACTGCGTTTTGCCATTTCCTGCGCGAAATCATGTGCTTTTGTGCGCAGGAGTTTGGATTGAAATTAGGAGGTGCATTTCGTTATGGCGCTGAAGAAGGATAATCTGCCCGTGAATGTCGATGTGGATACCGAGCAGGGGAGCAGCATCACCTACGCCAATGAAGTGGTCGCGATTATTGCGGGCGTCGCCGCCAGCGAGGTGGAGGGCATTGCGGGCATGTGCAATGTCTCCGGCAATCTGCTGGGCAAGAACCGCGCCGTGACCAAGGGCGTGAAGGTGGAAATCGGCACCGAGGAAGCCAGCGTGGATTTGTATGTCGTCATGGAGTACGGCACGCCCATCCAGAAGGCAGCGTATGACGCGCAGGAAAGCGTCCGCAAGGCCATCGAAACGATGACGAACCTGCATGTGGTGCGCGTGGATGTGCATGTACAGGGCGTTAGCTTTGAAAAAGAGAACAACGCGCTGAACGCCGGTGCAAAGAAGGCGCTGGCAGAGGACAAGAAGGAAACGCCGCTGGTGGAAGCCCCTGAGAGCGAGGAAAAAGCGGTGGAAGATTCCGCGGAAGTGCCTGAAGAAGAGGGCAAGGAGAACTGATGCCTTCATACTGCCGGCAGGGTGTTTGCCTTGCCGGTTTTGAAGTTGCTATCCAATGTAAAAGCGAAAACGGCAAGCGAAGGAAACGAAAGGAGCGAACCGGGAATGAAGCGTCGTGTGAGCGATATTGCGGTGATGATTTTGTCCTTTTTGGTGCTGCTGGCGCTCTCTGCTGAAACAGCGCTGGTCGGCGTGGAAGCCGTGCGGGGTGAACAGTGGCAGATGCTCCGACTGACGGCGTGGCTGCAAGGAAGCGGCGTATGGGGCGGCATAGCATGTATTGCCGTGGCGGCGCTGGCATTGGCGCTGGCGTTTATGTGCCTGTGGCGCGTGTTCCCGCACCGCACGGCAAGCCAGCGCGGCTATGTGATGCAGAAAAATGAGAATGGCTCCATCGGAGTGTCAATTCGTGCTATCGAGGGGCTGATTCGCACCTGCATCGACAAGCATGAGGCGATTGCCAAGGCGGACATCACGGTCGAAGAGTGCCGTGACGGCATTGCGATTGGATTGCACATTATTCAGGCGGCAGGCGTGAATATCCCGCTGTCCGTCGGCGCGCTGCAAAAGCAGATTAAGCAGTATGTGACGGCGTGCACGGGCGTGGATGTGTACAAAATCCGCGTGATGGTGGAGAACGACGCAAGCATTCCGGTTGCGTCCACCTACGAGGTGCAGGACGTGACGCCTCTGCCGTCGGCGGAGGAAACGGCGGAACAGCCGATGGTCACGCCCCCGGCACAGCCTGTTGCGATTCCCGCGACCGAGCCGGAGCAGAAGCCGAAAGTGCCGGACACGTTCATTTCCCCGGAGGATGACGAGGACGACGAACGCCCACTGCATCAGCGCCTGTTCGGCACGCCGGAGCAGCCCGCGTTTGTGCCCGCGCCGCCGGAAGTGACGGAAGCGCCCGAAGCGGATGAAGTCGAGGCTGCCGAGGATGCCCCGGAGGAAACGGAAGCATCGGCGGAAGAAGCAGCTGCGGCAGAAGAATCCGCCGGGGAAACGGTGGACGCGGCAGACGACGGCGAAAAATCAGCAGAATAACAACAATACGCATTTTTAGTGTGGAATAGGAGAGAAAAACAATATGGCACGGACGACTGCGCGTGCGGCGGTCATGCAGATGATTTTTGAACATATGGCGGGCGGGGAAGGCGGCGAAGAGACGCTGCAAATGGTGTATGAGGCGCTGCGCAAGGAAGGACTTCCCGGCGTGGACAGCATTTCAGAGAACGAGCCGAGCGAATCCGACCGAGCGTATATCACCGAGGTGCTCGACGGCGTCTTGGCGCACCTCGATGAGCTGGATGAAGCGATTCAGGCTGCCAGTCCGCGCTGGGAAATCAGCCGGATGCCGCATGTGGATTTGACCATCCTGCGAATGGCTGCGTGGGAAATCCTCTACGAGGAGGGAATCCCCGGCCCGGTCGCCATCAACGAGGCAGTCAACCTCGCCAACCGCTTCTCCGAGCCGACGAGCGGCCGCTTCGTCAACGGCGTACTGGGTACGATTCTGCGCAGAAAGCAGGCGGAAAACCCGTGAGGCGCGTCGTTGTCGGGCTTGACACAAGCTGCTACACCACGTCCGCTGCTGCCGTAACCGCGGAGGGCAATGTGATTGCGAGCTGCCGCAAGCTGCTGCCTGTTCCACAGGGACAGCGCGGGCTGCGGCAGTCGGAGGCGGTGTTCACGCATGTCCGTCAGCTGCCGGGGCTGATTGAGGAATTGTCGGCGTATTTGACGGATTGCGAAATCGTCGCGGTGTGCGCTTCCCGCCGTCCACGGGATGAGGAAGCGTCGTATATGCCCGTGTTTCAAGCAGGGGACGCACAGGGCCGCAGTCTGGCGGCTCTGCTTCGCGTTCCCTGTTTTGCTACGACGCACCAGCGCGGGCATGTGGAAGCCGCGAAGGTGGATAGCGGCGTGGCGGCGGGCGATTTGCTGGCAGTGCATCTCTCCGGCGGCACGACCGAGGTGCTGTCGCTGGTGGATGACCGCCTGACGCTGCTTGGCGGGACGCTTGACCTCCATGCGGGGCAGGTGGTTGACCGCACGGGCGTGGCGCTGGGGCTGCCGTTCCCAGCGGGACCGCATTTGGAGGAGCTGGCGGTGCGCGGCACGGCGAAAGCGCTGCTGCCGGTCGCTATGGCGGACGGCGGGCTGTACTGCCACTTGTCCGGCGCGGAAACGCAGGTGCAGCGCTGGATTGTGCAGGGGAAGATGCCCAAGGAGAACATTGCCCGCGAGGTATACGACCTGCTGGCGCGAACCGTTTCGCGCATGGTAACGGCGGCATCCCAGCAGACGGGCATTCATCAGGTGCTGATTGCGGGCGGTGTTGCGTCCTCGCGGCTCTTTCGGGAGCTGGTGACGCAGCGGACTGCCAAGCGTCAGCCGGATTTGCGCGTGCATTTCGGCCGCCCGGAGTATTCCGGGGACAACGCGGTCGGCGTGGCGCTCATTGGCGCAAGAAAATGGCGCGAACAGCAAACGCTGAAGGAGATAGAATATGGCAGCACAGATACTGGACGGTAAGGCGATTTCAGCGGAGCTTCGCGGGGCAATTGCACAGCGGGTGGCGCGCCTGCGCGAAAAGGGCGTCACGCCGGGATTGGCGGTGATTCTCGTCGGCGCAGACCCCGCCAGCCAGATTTATGTGCGCAACAAGAGCGTCGGGTGTGATCAGGTCGGCATCCACTCCGTGACCATCAATCTGCCCGAAACGACAACGCAGGACGAGCTGGAGAAGCTGATAGCTCGTCTGAATGCGGACGACACCATCCACGGCATTCTGGTGCAGCTGCCCCTGCCGAAACACCTCGATGAGGCGGCAGCGCTGGCGGATATCGCGCCGGAAAAGGATGTGGACGGCTTCCACCTGCTCAACGCGGGGCGGATGATGAGCGGACAGCCGGGCGTGGTTGCGTGCACGCCCAAGGGCGCAATGGAGATGATCCGCCGCACGGGGATTGACCTTGACGGCAAAGAAGCGGTCGTCGTCGGGCGGAGCAACATCGTCGGCAAGCCGATGGCGATGCTGCTGCTGCAAGCGAACTGCACCGTCACCATCTGCCACAGCCACACGGTGAACCTCGCCCAGCACACGCGCAATGCGGATATTCTCGTCGCGGCGGTCGGCAAGCCGGGGTTCATCACAAAGAACATGGTCAAGCCCGGCGCGGTCGTCATCGACGTGGGCATCAACCGCGTGAACGGCAAGGTTGTCGGCGACGTGATGCCCGATGTGGCGGATGTTGCGGGCTACATCACGCCCGTCCCCGGCGGCGTGGGCAAAATGACGATTGTCGAGCTGCTGGAAAACACGGTGGAAGCGGCGGAGAAGCAGACGGCAAAATAAGCCGATACAAGTAGGAAGTGAACACGCCATGTCGGAGTGGGTTCTGGAAGTCAGCGAGGTCAACGAGTACGTCCGGCAGCTGCTGCAAAACGAGCCGGCGCTTCGCAAAGTCCGTTTGCGCGGGGAAATCAGCAACTTCAAGCGCCATTCGTCCGGGCATTGGTACTTTACCCTCAAGGACGAGCGGTGCCGAATTGCGGCGGTCATGTTCCGCCAGAACGCGATGCGCATGTCGATTCGCCCGATGGACGGCATGTCCGTCATCGTCAGCGGGCAGGTCGGGCTGTACAGCGAGGGCGGCAGCTACCAAATTACCTGCGACAGTATGCGTCCGGACGGCATCGGCACGCTGTACCAGCAGTTCGAGGCGCTGAAAAACCGTTTGGCGGCGGAAGGGATGTTCGACGAGGAGCACAAGCGGCGCTTGCCGTATCGCCCGAAGAAAATCGCGGTCGTCACATCGGAAACAGGCGCGGTGCTGCACGATATCTGCATGGTGTCGCGGGCGCGTGACCCCGGCGTGCCGCTGGTGCTGGTGCCGGTTCAGGTGCAGGGCGCAGGGGCGGCGGAGAGCATCGCGCAGGGCATTCGGCGCGCAGCGAAAATCCCGGAGGTCGAGGTCGTCATCGTCGGGCGCGGCGGCGGCTCGATGGAGGATTTGTGGGCGTTCAACGAGGAAATTGTGGCGCGCGCGATTTATGACTGCCCGATTCCCGTCATCAGCGCGGTTGGGCATGAAACCGACTTCACGATTGCGGATTTTGTGGCGGACAGGCGCGCCGCCACACCGTCAAACGCGGCGGAAATGGCGGTACCGGACTTGCGGGAGATTCTCGCGGGGGTGGATGGAATGCGGCAGCACTTGCAGACGGCGCTTTCGCAGCACTTGCAGGAAACGCGTCTGGCGCTGATGACGCTGGAAAAGCGGCTGGCGGCGTGCGACCCGAACCAGCGCTTGACGGCGCTGGAAAAGCGGCTCGGCGGCGCAAAAATGCGCCTGGAGCATCAAATGTCGCAGCGAATTTCGGCGCTGACCCCGCGATTGGGGATGGCGCGGATTCGGCTGGACAGCGCGGCGGAGCAGAATTTGCAGCGGAAAACGGAGCGGCTGCATCGGCAGAAGCTGCATTTGCAGGCACTGAACCCGGAGGCGGTGCTGGAGCGCGGTTATGCGCTGGTGCTGGACGGCGGCAGGGTGCTGCCTGACCGGGCGGCGGCGCGGACGCATCCGCAGATGACGATTCGTTTCCGGGATGGCGAAATGCGGGTCATGCAGCCCAATAAGGAGGGTGCTTATGGCAGCGAAAAAGAAGCTGACGTTTGAAGAACGGCTTCAACAGGTGGAAGCACTGATTGCGAAGATGGAGAGTGGCGAAATGCCCTTAGAGGAAGCCATGCAGCAGTACGAAGCGGGGCTGAATGCGCTGAACGCCCTCGAAAAGGAGCTGACGGCGGCACAGCAGCGCTTGACGGTACTGCGGCAGCAAAGCGGCGAGGACGTCGAGCTGCCGATGGAGGAACAGCAATGAAGACATACGCGGAATACCGCAAGCAGGTCGAAGAGGCGCTTTCGGGGCAGCTGCGGTCGCTCGGCGAAATCCCAGATATTCTGCTGAAGGCGATGGAGTATTCTCTGCTGGCGGGCGGCAAGCGGCTTCGCGCGGTGCTGCTGCTGGCATCGTGCGAAGCCATCGGCGGTGATACAGGGAAGGCGCTGCCGTTTGCCTGTGCACTGGAAATGATTCACACATACAGCCTGATTCACGACGACCTGCCCGCTATGGACAACGATGACCTGCGGCGCGGTCAGTTGACGAATCACCGCAAGTTCGGTGAGGACGTGGCGATTCTGGCGGGCGATGGGCTGCTGTCGGCGGCAATGGAGCTGATGGCGCGTCAGGCTGCGAAGCTGGCGAAAGCAGGGGACTGCTCTGGCGTGCTGGCGATGGAAGCGATTGCGCGTCACGCGGGCGTAACGGGCATGGTCGCTGGGCAGACGATGGACGTAACCAGCGAGGGCACGAAGCCGACGGCGGACAAGGTGCGCTACATCCACCTGCACAAAACGGCGGATTTGCTGACCGCCCCTGTGGAGGCGGGCTTGCTGCTGGCGGGCGCGACGCAGAATCAGGTGCAATATGGCTGCGAGTACGGGCAGCACCTCGGCATGGCGTTCCAGATGGTGGACGACCTGCTAGACGTCATCGGTACGGAGGAAGCGCTGGGCAAGAGCATCGGCAAGGACGTCGCGGAAGAGAAGCTGACGTGGATTGCCATTCGCGGCATTGAGGGCACGCGCGAGGACGCGGCACGGGAAACGGCCTTGGCGGTGGATGCGGCAGCGAAAATCGGCGGAGATATGAAATTTTTGCAAACCCTTGCACAAAGCACCCTGAACAGAGTACAATAAGAGACAGGATTCGTGCGCTTGCGCCGGATTGATTTATCATTCATCAAAAGGGAAGCGGAAATAAATGGAACTACACAACATTCTGGGGCTTTTCAGCAATCAGGTGCTGCTGTGCTGCATCACGGCGTGGTTCGTGGCGCAGGCGCTCAAAATTCCGACGTACTATCTGGTCGAAAAGAAATGGGACTGGCACCGCTTTTTCGGCAGCGGGGGAATGCCGTCGAGCCATACGGCGTTCGTCGTCTCCCTGACGCTGATGATTGGCGCGACGCAGGGCTTCGACAGCGCGATTTTCGCCCTGTCTTTCACGATGGCGGCGATTGTCATGTACGATGCGACGGGCGTCCGCCGCGAGACGGGCAAGCAGGCGGTTATCATCAACGAAATCGTGCAGAAGATGTTCGTCAATGGCGAAAGCATCACGGATGAGGAACTGAAGGAATTGGTCGGTCACACGCATGTCGAGGTCATCGGCGGCGTAATTGTGGGGCTTCTGACGGCAGGGCTGTTCCTGCTGTTTATGTGAATTTGAGGAGGATTTACGCAAATGGATCGTTTTCTGGAGGAATCTGTAAGCAAACACCACCGCGCGGCGGAAGAGGTACTGTACTACGCGTCGTGGGTCGTGATGATTGTGTCTGCGATTCTGGCGTTCATGTACCTGAACGTCATGTTTTACAGCTTCAGCATCTCGATGCTGGTGATGACGCTGCTGTTCACGGGTATTGCGGTGTACATTTTCTTCTTCCATGACCGCCTGCGCACGGAGTACGACTACACGTTCACCAACGGCTCCATGGATTTTGCGCAGGTGTTCAACAACCGCAAGCGCAAGGCGCTGGGCAGCCTGAACGTGGCAAAGGTGGATGCGTTCGGCAAGGTCGCCAGCGGCAGCTTCCATCGTCATGTGTCCGCGCCGGGCGTGAAGCAGCTGCGCTGGTTCCTCAATCGCGACGCGGAACTGTACTATTTCGCTTTCTCCAAGGACGGCAAGAAGTCCCTGATTGTGTTTGAGCCGAGCAAAGCCATGGTGGATAACATCCGCCACTATCTGCCCTTTGGCGCGTATCAGGAGAATTGACCGTGAAAACCATCTATCTGGATAACAGCGCGACGACGAAGCCCTCCGCCGCGGTGATTGCCGCGATGACGGACGCGCTGGAAAACGGCTGGTACAACCCGTCGGCGCTGTACCGCCCAGCCATGGATGCGGAGAAAGCCGTCGAGAATGCGCGTGAAATCTGCCTGAAAGCGGCAGGCGCGGCGAACCAGCGCATGGTGTTCACCTCTGGCGGCACGGAGGCGGACAATATCGCCATTCTGGGGCATTTGCGCACGAAGCATAAGCCGGGGCGGGTGCTGATGCTGTCCGTGGAGCATCCTGCGGTGCTGAACTGCGCGCAGGAAGCCGAACACATGGGGCACAAGGTTGTGCCGATACCAGTCGATCGCCGCGGCGTGGTGGATCTGCCCGCGCTGGAAGGTTTGCTGGGCGAGGATGTCCACCTGATTACGCTCATGCAGGTCAACAACGAGGTCGGCGCGGTGCAGCCCATTGCGGAAGTCGCCGCGCTGCGCGACCGCCTTGCGCCGAATGCCGCCATTCATGTGGACGGCGTGCAGGGCTTTCTGCGTGTGCCGCTCAATTTTAATGCGCTCAAAATCCAGTCCTACGCCTTTTCCGGGCATAAGATTCATGCCAGCAAGGGCATCGGCGGCTTGATTTTCCGCAAAGACCACAAACTGTCGCCCATCGTCTTCGGCGGCGGGCAGGAGGACAACCTGCGCTCCGGCACGGAAAACGTCCCCGGCATCATTGGGCTGGGCGAGGCGGTTCGCACTTATCCGCAGGGCGCGGCAGAGAAGATGATGGCGCTGAAAACCCGCCTGCTGACGGACTTGCAGGAGGCGATTCCCACGGCAAAGCGCAACGGCCCCGCACTGGATGACCCGCTCTGCGCGCCGCACATTTTGAGCGTCAGCCTGTCGCCTGTGCGGAGCCAGACAATGCTGTTCGCGCTGGAAGGAGACGGCATCTATGTCAGTGCGGGTTCGGCGTGCGCGGCGCATAAACAGAAGGTGTCCGGCGTGCTGACGGCGATGGGCTTGTCCCCGGCGGAAGCGGACTGCACACTGCGATTCAGTCTCTGCCCGGACAATACCGAGGCGGAAATGGATGATGTCGCGCAGTGCGTCAAGAAGCACTATGACCTGCTGAAAGCCTACGTCAGACGATAATCTACATATTAAGGAGAGAAATTCCTGTGCGCAATTTGCTGCTCGTCCGTTATGGCGAGATTTTCCTGAAGGGGCAGAATCGCCCGCTTTTTATGCGCGCGCTGGTCAAGCGCATCAAGTACGCCGTGAAAGACCTCAGCGCGACGGTGCTGCTGCACGACGGACGCATTCTCGTGTCGGATTTTGACGATTTGGATGAGTGCATCCGCCGCGTGACAAAGGTGTTCGGCGTGCACAGCGTCTGCCCGGCGGTCGAAATGCCCAAAGACGATTTTGATGCCCTCTGCAATCAGGCGGTTGCCATGATGGCGGATTTGTCCGGCACGTTCCGCGTGACGGCGCGCCGCTCGGACAAGAACTACTTCATGGATTCGCCCGCCATCAACATCGAAATGGGACACCGCATCCTGACGGCGAACAAGAACCTGTCCGTGGACGTGAAGAAGCCCCAGCACACCATGAACGTGGAAATCCGCGACATGGCGTACCTGTATGTGAAGGTGATTCCGGCGGTCGGCGGTATGCCCGTCGGCACGAACGGCCGCGCGACGCTGCTGCTTTCCGGCGGCATTGACAGCCCGGTCGCAGGGTGGATGATTGCCAAGCGCGGCGTGCATATCAACGCGGTGCATTTCCACTCTTATCCATACACGTCTGACCGCGCGAAGGAAAAGGTGCTGGATTTGGCGCGCATTTTGTCCGAAAGCTGTTGCGGCATCCGCGTCCACATCGTGCCGTTCACCAAAATCCAGATGGAAATCCACGAAAAGTGCCCCGAAGAGTACACGACGCTCATCATGCGCCGCTTCATGATGCGCATTGCCGAAAAGGTGGCGCGTCAGGAGAACAGCGAGGCGCTGATTACCGGCGAATCGGTCGGGCAGGTCGCCAGCCAGACGATGACGGCGCTCGGTACGACCGATATGGTGGTGGATATGCCTGTTTTCCGCCCGCTGATTGGCTTTGACAAGGAAGAAATTATCGCCGTGAGTGAAAAAATCGGCACATTCGAGACGTCCAGCCTGCCCTACGAGGACTGCTGCACGGTCTTTACGCCGCGCCATCCCGCGACGCACCCGAAGATGGAGAAAATTCTTGAAGGCGAGAGCAAGCTCGACATCGACGGGCTGATTGATGAAGCCATAGCGGGCATCGAAATCGTCTGCTGCTGATTACGGCATCATATTCAGAAACACCGTCAGGGGCAGCCCTGAAATGCCCAGCGCGCCTGTCAACAACGATGAAATCGGATTAATGCCGACGTGCGGCAAGGGCAGCAGATTCCACGCCATCAACAGCACAGTGCCAAACGTCCAGCAGTTCAGCAGCCGCGCGCCCCAAGTGCCGGGGCGATAGCAGCGGCAGAGCAGCAGCGTCAAAACGAAAGCGGGAAGCAAAATCCACATACAAATCTCCTCCTTTGTAAGAAGAGTGTATGCGGAAGCGGAAAAACAATCTTGCCATTTCGTGCCGAACGTGGTATGATAGACATTGGGGATTTTCTGACGAGCCGGAAGGGGCGGAATGGCATGGCGGAGGATTTTGTGGCGCTGATGCAGGCGATTGCGCCGGAGATGGCGGAAGCAATGGCGCGCCGTGCCATGGTGCTGACGGCGATTGCGGAATCAGCCCCGGTTGGGCGGCGGCAATTGGCGCTCCGGCTGAATCTGGCGGAAAGGGAAGTGCGCGCGGACGTGGAGAAGCTCCGCGATGCTGGCCTGATTACGCTGGACAAAGCCGGGATGAATCCGACGCCGAATGCGTCCCGCTGGCTGGAAAGTGCCCGCAGCTTCGCCCGGCAGACGCAGGGCCTGACTGCGCTGGAAACGGCGCTGATGCAGGTTCTCCCGGTGAAAACCGTTTTCGTTGCGCCGGGGGATGCTGATGCGGATGTGCGTGTACTGTCCGACGTGGGACGGCTGGCGGCGCAGGGCGTGCGGCAATTGCTGCATTCCGGGTCGACGCTGGCAGTCACGGGCGGTTCGACCATCGCGGCGACGGCACACGCCATGCAGAGCAGCGCCCCCATGAACGTCATGGTCGTTCCCGCACAGGGCGGCTTCGGGCGCGAAATGGAGACGCAGGCGAACACGCTGGCGGCAGAAATCGCCCAGCGGCTCGGCGGACATCATCGGCTGCTGCATCTGCCTGACCACATGGACGAGCAGGCGAAGCAGGAAATGCTGCGGCTGCCTGAAATCCGCGAGACGATGGAGCGCATCCAGCGCGCGGACATCATCCTGCACGGCATCGGCTGCGCGCAGGAGACGATGAGTCGCCTGCCCGTGGAGCAGGTGCGCCTGCTGATGAAGCAGGGCGCGGTCGGGGAGTCCTTCGGCGCGTATTACGACCGGGATGGGCAGTGCCTGCTGAAATCATCCGGCGTGTGCGTCGATTTGGCGCGCCTGACGCCAGACTGCCGCATGATTGCGGTTGCGGCGGGCGCAAAGAAGGCGGCAGCCATCATCTCCGTTCTGCGGCATGATGCGCATACGCTGCTGGTGACGGATGAGGGTGCGGCAAAGCAGATGCTTGCCATCCTCAAAACAAATACGGGTTGTTCGTCAGTCACCGAAGCGTGAATGACGTTTCAAATACAAGCAACCAAAAGAGCAATCTTGAAGGAGTGTGCATCAACAATGGCTAAGAAAACGATTGACGACATCAAGGTTTCTGGCAAGAAGGTGCTGGTTCGCTGTGACTTCAACGTCCCCATGAAGGACGGCAAGATCACCAACGACAAGCGCATCGTGGCCGCGCTTCCTACCATCAAGAAGCTGATCGCTGACGGCGGCAAGGTCATCCTGTGCAGCCATCTGGGCAAGCCGAAGAACGGCCCGGAAGAGAAGTTCTCTCTGGCACCCGTGGCGGTTCGCCTGAGCGAACTGCTGGGTCAGCCCGTCGTGTTCGCCAATGACGACACGGTGGTCGGCGAAAACGCCAAGGCTGCTGTGGCGGCGATGAAGGACGGCGACGTCGTGCTGCTGCAGAACACCCGCTTCCGCAAGGAAGAAACCAAGAACGTCGAGGAGTTCTCCAAGGAACTGGCTTCCCTGGCGGACTGCTATGTGGATGACGCGTTCGGCTCCTGCCACCGCGCACACTGCTCCACCGAGGGCGTGACGAAGTTCCTGTCCCCGTGCGTGGCAGGCTATCTGATTGGCAAGGAACTCGCCGTGATGGGCAAGGCGCTGGAAAATGCGGATCGTCCGTTCGTCGCGGTGCTGGGCGGCGCGAAGATTGAGGACAAGCTGAATGTCATCAACAACCTGCTGGAAAAGGTTGATACGCTGATTATCGGC
>OKRU01003017.1_pt1 | contig 14003 bp, 10 predicted proteins | sample 1601131 | NCBI WGS metagenome assembly OKRU01 (sample SAMEA3541558, study PRJEB24748) | human gut metagenome | biome: human gut; feature: human-associated habitat; material: faeces | place: China | collected 2012 | reverse complement strand
GATTTTATTTGGCGGCTTACGCCGCCAAACTCTGCGAGGCTTTTTTGACAAGCTGCGGCGGGGATGAAAATATCTCCGTCAATGTGTATAAATTTCACTTGAAAAAGTAGCACTTTCCACGAAAAAGAAAACGCTTTTCCAGAAATTGCTTGACAAAAGAATTCGGGAAGGTTACTCTATATAGCGGCTGCGCGGTTTGTTTCCGCCGCGCGGAGATCATCTTTACTTTGGGCGGCAGCCGCCGCCTTTGGATTGGAGCATGAAAATGAGTTATAACTGTACAAATATTCTCAAATGGACCGAAGCCCAGCTGAAATACACCTACGATGTCACCCTCCAGGAGGCTACCCCTCAGGAGCTCCACGAGGCACTGGGCGAGGCCGTTATGATGGCCATTTCCGACAACTGGAGCAGCAGCAAGAAAGCCCGGCTGCAGCAGCGGAAGGCCTATTATTTTTCTGCCGAGTACCTGATCGGCCGTCTGGTCTATTCCAATCTGTACAATCTGGGCATTCTGGACGAGATGAAGCAGCTCTTTGCCGCCCAGGGCGTGGACCTGGCCGTGCTGGAAGAGATTGAGGACGCCGCTCTGGGCAACGGCGGCCTGGGTAGACTGGCTGCCTGCTTCCTGGACAGCGCTGCCTCCTGCGACATCCCCCTGTCCGGCTACGGCCTGCGGTATAAGTTCGGCCTGTTCAAGCAGAGCTTCGATGACCAGGGCAGCCAGAAGGAGAACGCGGACGACTGGACCAAGTTCGGCGACCCCTGGTCCTACCGCCGGTACAACCACACCGTGAAGGTCAAGTTCCCGGATCACACCGTCCTGGCTGTGCCCTATGATGTGCCCGTCATCGGCTATGGCACCCACAATATCAACACCCTGCGCCTGTGGCAGTGCGAGGCCGAGGAAGAACTGGATTTCAGTGCTTTCAACGACCAGGATTACCTGCGGGCTTTGGACCAGAAGAACAAGGCTGAGGATATCACCCGTGTTCTCTACCCCAATGACTCCACCTGGGAGGGCAAGCGTCTGCGCATCAAGCAGCAGTATGTGCTGTCCTCTGCCTCTCTGCAGGATATGCTGCGGACCTTCAAGACTGCCCACGGCAATGACCTGAGCCGCTTCGCCGACTACTATGCCGTGCAGCTGAACGATACCCATCCCGCCATGTCCATCCCCGAGCTCATCCGTCTGCTGATGGATGAGGGCATGGACTTCGACCAGAGCTTCTCCATCGCCCAGCGCACCTTCTCCTACACCAACCACACCGTCATGTCCGAGGCTCTGGAAAAGTGGCCCCTGGATCTGCTGGGCTCCGTTGTCCCCGAGATCGTGGACATCATCCGCCGCATTGACGAAAAGCTCCAGCGGGAGCATCCGGGCCTGTTTATCATCAAGGACAACACCGCCCATATGGCAAACCTGTCTGTCTACGTCAGCAGCTATGTCAACGGCGTGGCCGAGATCCACAGCCAGATTCTGAAGGACGACCTGTTCCACGACTGGTATCAGGTCTACCCCGATCGCTTCCAGAACAAGACCAACGGCGTCACCCCCCGGCGCTGGATGGGCCTGTGCAACCCCGAGCTGACCCAGATGCTGAAATACCGCATCGGCGGTGACTTCCTGAAGGACCTGGATAAGCTCTCCGAGCTGAAGCCCATGATCGATGAGGACATGGTCCGCCAGTTCAACGCCATCAAGCGCCAGAAGAAGGAGCAGCTGTGCAAGGTCATCGCCGAGAAGGAAGGCGTGCAGCTGAACCCGGACTTCATCTTTGACGTTCAGATAAAGCGGCTCCATGAGTACAAGCGTCAGCTGATGAATGCCCTGTCCATTGTGGATATCTATTTCCGCCTGAAAAACGGCGAGCTGCCCGACTTCCGGCCCACCGTGTATATCTTCGGCGCCAAGTCTGCCCCCGGCTATGCCCGGGCCAAGGCCATTATCCGCTATATCAACCGGATCGCCAAGCTGATCAACAATGACCCCGCTGTGTCTGACAAGCTGAAGGTGGTCTTTGTTCAGAACTACAATTGCTCCTATGCCGAGCATATCATCCCCGCTGCCGATATCTCCGAGCAGATCTCTCCTGCGGGCACCGAGGCTTCCGGCACCGGCAACATGAAGCTGATGCTCAACGGTGCCGTCACCCTGGGCACCCTGGACGGGGCCAATGTGGAGATTGCCCAGGAGGCCGGTATGGACAACGAGTATATCTTCGGCCATACCGTCCAGGAGATCAACAATGCCAAGGACAGCTACTGTGCCCGGAGCATTTACGACACCGACAGCCACCTGCACCGCGCCATCGACACATTGGTTGACGGCACCGTGCCCACGGACGATGCCCAGAAAGAGCTGCACCACGCACTGCTGGATGGCGCTTCCTGGCACAAGGCGGACAACTATTTCGTCCTGCTGGACTACGCCTCCTATATGGATGCCAAGCTGCGGGTGAACCGCGACTATGCCGACCGGCTGGCCTTTGGCCGCAAGTGCCTGGAGAACGTGGCCTCCGGCTCCAAGTTCTCCTCTGACCGCACCATCCGCCAGTACGCAGACGAGATCTGGCACATCAAGCCCGTAAAGTTCTAAAAAAACCACAAAAATGTCATTGCGTACCGGCGCGCCCGCCGCGCAATGACATTTTTTTTAGGCGTAACAAAGGAGAAAAATCATGGCCTATAAGCTTCTGGTCATTAACCCCGGCTCTACCTCCACCAAGGTAAGCTATTTTGAAAACGAGAAGAATGTGTTCACCGAGAGCATCTTTCATGATGCCCCGGAGCTGCTGAAATACCCCACCACCAATGACCAGCTGCCTATGCGCCGCCAGGTACTGCTGGACTTTTTGAAGGAGCACGGCATTGACCCCAAGCAGATCGATGTCTTCGTGGGCCGGGGCGGCTGCGCCTATTCCCAGCAGGCGGGGGTTATGACCATCGATGAAAAACTGGTGGAGGACACCGCGGCGGACTGCGGCGGCAGCGACCATCCGGCAAAGCTGGGCGTGATGCTGGCCTATGACCTGTGCCGGACCTACGGCGGCAAAATGTACACCGTAAACCCCACCAATGTGGACGAGCTCTGCGACTATGCCCGGCCCACGGGTATTGCGGGGCTGTACCGCCGGGCCCAGACCCATGTGCTCAATCAGAAGGGCATTGCGGCCATCCACGCAAAGAAGCTGGGCAAGGGGTATGAGGACCTGAATCTCATCGTCTGCCATGTGGACGGCGGCATTACCGTCACCGCCCACAGCCACGGCAGAATGATCGACAGCACCGAGGGCGCCGGCGGCGACGGCCCCTTTACTCCCACCCGCCTGGGCTCCATCCCTGTTATGGAGGTGCTGCAATACCTGGACGAGGGGCATACCACCGCTGAAATGCGGGCCATGCTGTCCCGCTCCGGCGGCTTTGTCAGCCACTTCGGCACCTCGGATGCTTCCAAGGTCCACGCCCTGGTAGAGGCCGGAGACCCCAAGGCCACCACCATCTGGAATACCGTGATCTATCAGCTGTGCAAGTCCATCGGCGGCATGGCCGCCGTGCTGGAGGGCAAGGTGGACGGCATTCTCCTGACCGGCGGGCTCATGCGCTATGACGATATCCTCCGGGGCGTGGAGCAGCGCTGCGGCTGGATTGCTCCCGTATCGGTCTATCCCGGCGAATGCGAGCAGGAGGCTATGGCCGATGCGGTTCTCGCCGTGCTGCGGGGAGAGGCGAAGGCCAATACTTATACAGGCAAGCCGGTGTTTTCGGGCTTCCCCTGGGAGCGGGAGGCGTAAATGCTCTTCAACTCCCTGAAATTCCTGATTTTCTTCCCGGCAGTGGTGCTGCTGTATTTTGTATTGCCCAAAAGGGTGCGCAATCTGTGGCTGCTGGTTGCCAGCTACGTGTTTTACATGGGCTGGAACGCCAAATATGTGGTGCTGCTGTTCACCTCTACCCTGATCACCTACCTCAGCGGCCTGCTGCTGGAGCGGGTCAAGGACAGTGACCGGCCCGAAACAAAAAAGACTGCCCTGAAAAAATGGGTGGTGGCGGTGTCCTTCCTGCTGAATCTGGGCATTCTGTTCTATTTCAAGTATGTCAATTTCTTCCTGGATACTCTGGGGGCTGCGGCCTCTCTGGTGGGGCTGACTCTGAACGTCCCGAAATTCGACATCCTGCTGCCCGTGGGCATTTCCTTCTTCACCTTCCAGGCTCTGAGCTATACCGTGGATGTATACCGGGGGGAGATCGGCGCGGAGAAGAACTTCCTGCGCTATGCCCTTTTTGTCTCTTTCTTCCCCCAGCTGGTGGCGGGGCCCATTGAGCGGAGCAAGAACCTTTTGCAGCAGTTGGATACCCCCAAAAGCTTCGATTTTGACCGGGCCAGAGAGGGCTTTGTGCTGATGCTCTGGGGCTATTTCCTGAAAATCGTCCTGGCGGACCGAATCGCCATCTTTGTGGATACGGTCTATGGGGATATCACGGCCTTCCCCGGCTGGTATCTCATCGCGGCCACGGTGCTCTTTGCCGTGCAGATCTACTGCGACTTCGGCGGCTATTCCACCATTGCCATGGGTGCGGCCAAAATTCTGGGCATCGAGCTTATGGAGAATTTCGATGCGCCGTACCTCTCCACCTCGGTTTCCCAGTTCTGGCGGCGGTGGCACATCTCCCTGACCTCCTGGTTCAAGGACTACCTCTATATTCCCTTGGGCGGCAGCCGAAAGGGCAAGCTGCGCAAGTACATCAATAAGATGATCGTCTTTCTGGTCAGCGGCCTGTGGCACGGAGCGGATGCAACCTTCGTCATCTGGGGCGGCCTGAACGGCCTCTATCAGGTTTTGGGCGAGGCTCTGGCCCCGGCCCGGGACAAGGCCTGCATTCACCTGGGACTCCACCGGGAGAAAGCGTGCCACAAAATCGCCCAGGGGGTCGTGACCTTCCTGCTTATCGATTTCTCCTGGATTTTCTTCCGGGCTGCCGATTTCACCCAGGCGGTCAGCGTCATCCGCTCGATCTTCACGGCGGCGAATCCCTGGGTGCTCTTCGACGGCTCATTGTATGGCTGCGGGCTGGACCGGAAAAATTTCATTTTGATGCTGCTGGGCATTGGCCTGCTGCTTTTGGCGGACCTGTGCAAGCGCCGGGGCCTGGCGCTCCATCGGGTGCTGCTGGGGCAGGACTGGTGGGCCAGGATCGTACTGATCGCCGCCGCCATTCTGGCCCTGCTGGTTTTCGGCAAATGGGGCCCTGGCTTCAATCAGGCCAGCTTTATCTATTTCCAGTTCTAGGAGGGCGGCCATGAAGAAAAGAAACATTCTGAGCTGCCTGGCCGTTCTGGTTCTGGTGGCCCTGGGCATTGCCCGGCTGAACGTCCTGCTGCGGCCGGTGGATACGGATTCCCCGGTGACCGCCATTGAGACCTTCCACACCCTGCCGGAAAACTCCGTGGAGGTTATGGGCTTTGGCTCCAGCCATATGTGGCTGGGCCTGGACACCATGACCATGTATGATGAATACGGCATCGGGGCCTATAATTACGGCTGCAACTGGCAGGAACTGAATACCACCCTGCTGTTTTTGAAGGACGCTCTGCGCACCCAGCACCCCAAGGTGGTGCTCATCGACACCTTCAATGTGAACACCTGGAAGCAGGACATGAATATGGACGGGGAGATCTACTATACCACCGCCATCCCCTGGATGAAGGACAAGCTGACCTATCTGCGCCAGAGCTTCGGCCCCTATCACAAAGAGCGGTATCTTTCCTATTTCATGCCACTGGCCGCATTCCATGAGAACTGGGTCAATCTGTCCGAAGCGTCCTTCCGCAGCCCGGCCCAGAGCGGGGATGACTATCGGAAAACCATGGGTTACTCCGTTTCCGGTGCTGTGACCCCTGTGGAAATTCCGGACCAGACACTTCTGCCCCAGCAGCCCCTCCAGGATGAAGCAGCAATGCTGCTGGCTGAGATCGTGGAGCTGTGCCAGGAAAACGGCATTCAGCCGGTGCTCTGCACCATCCCCTGGCAGGGAACCAACGTCTATGCGGACTACCTGCGTTCCTTTGCCGAGGCCTACGGATGCAGTTATGTTAACCTATATGACCATATAGAGGAAATGGGCCTGGATGAGGCCTCGGATTTCAGCGACACCGGCCACCTGAACGCCTCCGGAGCCGCCAAGATCGCCCGGTATATGGGGGCCTATCTGAAAGCAAATTATTCCCTCACCGATTTCCGTACCCGGCAGGACAACCTGTGGGAGCAGGCGAAAGAAAGATAAACATGAAAAAACAGGGACGGCTGAATTGCCGCCCCTGTTTTGGTTTTCCGGAGTTACTTCCGCTTTTGAATGCCCAATGCAGCCAGGCCCACGGTGCTGAAGCTCAGCACGGCCAGGGCAAGGCCCGGCAGGGCGGGGTCGGCGGTTTTGGGGTTGGTCTTGTCGGCCACAGCGAACTTGGCATAGACGGTCTTGTTTCCGTCCATGCGCACATAGCCCACCCGGCTGGCCCGGGTCAGGTTCTTGTCGGTATACCAGCCCACGAAATAGTAGCCGGACTTGGTGGGCTTGTAGCTGCCGAGATACACCAGGCTTCCGTCCGGAGCCTCCACGCTGTCGATCTTGGTGCCGCCGTTGGTCTCGAAGGTCAGGGTGAACAGCTGGGTCCACTTGGCGTACAGGGTGGTGTTTGCGGTGACGGCCTTGTCGAAGTCATATCTTGCGGTGCACTTCTCGTCCGTGTACCAGCCGTCAAAGCGCCAGCCCTTTGCGGTGGGATTTTCCGGCTTGGTGGCCTTGCCGCCGTTTTCCACCTTCTGGGGAGCGGGGGCAGTGCCGTGGCCGCCCACATTGAATGTCACGGTGTAGATTTCATCCCACTTGGCATACAGGGTGGTGTCCGCCGCAATGGGGGTATTGAAATCGAATTCCGTTGTGCAGGCCGCCGTGGTGTACCAGCCCCGGAAGACGTAGCCCTCGGCGGTGGGGTCGGCAGGCTTCGTGGCCTTGCCGTTCAGCTCCACGGTCTGGTCGGCAGGCACCGTGGCGTGGCCGTGACCGTTGGCGTCAAACTTCACGGTAAAAGCCTGTGCCCAGCGGGCAGTAAGCGTGATGTCATGTGTGATCTGCGTTTTTTCGAAGTCAAAGACATCGCCAATGTAGTCGTCCTTTTCGTACCAGCCCTTGAAAATCCAACCCTTTTCGGTGGGGTCGGTGGGCCTTGTTGCATACTTGCCCTCTTCCACCTTCTCGTCAGCGGGCATGGTGCTCTTGCCATGGCCACCGTCCCGATAGGACACGGTAAAGTACTGGATCTTTTTCCAGTTGGCCGTATACTCCCGGTCTCCCTTGGAGCCGGTGGGAATGGTGACCTCCATCGTCGGTGCCGTCAGATCCGTTCCGGTCCAGCCGGTGAAGCGGTAGTCAGCCTTGGTTGGCTGGGGCAGGGTAATGTCGGCACTGTTTTCGGTATAGGTCTCCGGAGCGCCGGACATGGTGCCGCCATCCAGAGTATATTTGATATGGTACGTGGTGACCAGCCTATCCAGCTGGAAAACATAGAAGCCGTCCTCAATACGCAGAGGCTCCTTCCCGTCCAGGGTAACGGCGGGCTTCTCGGAAAGCTTATAGCCCTCCTTGCATTCCAGGTTGACCCAGAGTGTATAGGCCTGGGCACCGAAAGTGCCGTCCGTAACCTCTGCGTCGTTTTCATCATGAATCTGCTTCCCGCCGATCTGGACACCCGTTGGCGTGGTAAGCTGGAAGCCGGATACAGGCCTTCCGTACGCATAACCGGCGGAGGTCAGGGCGACAGTGGGCAAAGTGCTCTCGTTCACGGTAATTGAGGTTTGGCCGCTTTTCGGCCCATAATCGGAGCCGGAGCCCGGTATATAGTTAACGGAGATCTCCGTCTTCTGGCCCAGCGTAAGCTCAAGCTTGGAAATAAGCACACTTGCTGAAATCTCTGCCACACCCTTATTCACATGGCAGAAGACATGGTCCATGCTGCTGCGAACTTCCACTTCACCGTTCGGTACATCTTCGTCGTCCGGCCCTTTCACGGAGAACGTTACCGTATCCGTATAGGTCCATGTGTCCTTCGTCAACGTAAGCGTTACTTCTTTTGCCTCATCCGCCGCCGCGGCAACGGGCAGGGCCAGCAGCAGCGTCAAAACCAGCAGCAGGCTCAAAATACGTCTTTTCATAAAAAGCTACCTCCTTATTCGTCCTCAAAGCATTTTAAGTAACTTTCTCTTTGCAAAATCAATATAGCACAGGTTCTACTTTTTCGCAAGAGGGTTCCGAAAATTTAAGAATTCCGTAAAGAAGCTGATTTTCTTTTAGATGGAATCGTTTTTCAGTTTCGGAAGCCAAAAAAATTTTAGTTTTTGAAACTGGGCCTATTGCATACACTATCGAGGGGGGGTATAATATATACAGTTTCAAAAATTAAAAAAATTTAAGTTTTTGAAAGTGGGTGGCTGAATTGAAAACGATTGAAAGGAAGCAATACCTGGAACGCATCATTGCTTTAAATGGAACGCCTGACATAAAAATCATTACCGGCATTCGGCGTTCCGGGAAATCCAAACTGATGCAGGCATATATCGAGTATCTGGAAAACCTTGAAAATATCAATATTATTTTTATTGATTTTATGGATCTGGAATTTGAAGAGATCAAGGAATACCACGCGCTCCATAAGTATGCAGAGGCGCATTACAAGAAAGGGAAAACCAATTACTTGTTTGTTGACGAAGTTCAAATGTGTCCGAAGTTTGAGCTGGCAATCAACAGTCTTTATTCCAAGGGAAAGTATGATATCTATATAACAGGCTCCAACGCTTTTCTGCTGAGTGCTGACCTGGCAACGCTATTTACAGGACGATATATTGAAATTCATGTATTTCCCTTCAGTTTTCAGGAGTATTGTCAGTATTATAGCAATATAAATAACAGGGATCAACTTTTCGAAGAATATTCCATGAAGGGTGGTTTGGCCGGGTCCTATGCCTATAAGACCGAAAAAGATCGAACAAACTATATTAAAGAAGTCTATGAAACAATCGTCACAAGAGATCTTGTGCAGAAATACGCATTGCCTGATACGTTGGTTTTACAGCGATTAAGTGAATTTTTGATGGACAATATCAGCAACCTGACTTCGCCCAACAAAGTCAGTCAGCAATTAACGGCAAACGAAACGCCTACAAACCATGTGACAATAGGTAGATATATCAAGTATCTATGTAATGCTTTCCTGTTTTATGACATCCGACGCTATGATATCCGCGGGAAGAGATACCTTGAAAACTCCGAAAAGTTCTATCTGTGCGATACGGGTATCCGTTACGCAATTCTTGGCAGCAGAAATATCGATTACGGCAGAATCTACGAGAACATGGTCTGCATTGAGCTTCTTCGCCGTGGCTATGACGTTTATGTCGGAAAACTCTATCAAAAAGAAGTAGATTTTGTTGCGCAAAGAGGCAGCGAGAAAATCTATATTCAGGTAAGCGATAATATTTCCGGGCAGGAAACATTTGAAAGGGAGTGCGCTCCCCTGCTTCAAATCAGAGACGCCTATCCGAAAATGATTCTTGCAAGGACAAAGCATCCAAAATACAGCTATGAGGGCATTGAAATACTGGATATTGCCGATTGGCTGCTATCTGAATAACAAAAATATCCCCATCATTCTGTTTTTGATGATGGGGATATTCGTACTTTTCCGCTATTCTCGCTCAGGACACCCTTCCTCAGGTTCGGCTGCGCCGAGCCAGCCCCACTTTTTGTTGCATAGCTGCCACACCCGAGGGAGAAGCCTTTATCACTGTGACCTCTTCTATGCCGCAGCGGCGGAGGGCCTCCTGGGCGGCCTCGTCGATTTCCTCGCCGCACATGACGATGGGCACCGCCGGGGGGCAGCTGACGTTGGCCAGGGCCAGAATCCGGCCAAGGCTGTTTTCCACCGGAATCGTTTCCCGGGGGGCAAAGGCCGCCTGACGGGGGGTGCACGCAGCTTTTGGGCGGGCAAGGGCAATGGGCGGCGCCTCCTGCCGCGCGCCCCGGGGCAGGGCGCAGAGGGCAGAGCGCAGGCGGTCCAGCTCCTCCGGGGTATTCCGGGGGGTGAGCATGAAGACGAGGAAGTCTCCGTCCGCAAACTCGCAGAAAATGCCCTGCTTTTCCAACATTTCCGCCATTTCCTCCCCGGAATAGCCGAATTTGGCAGCATGAACGGTGATTTTCAGGGGTTCCGCCCCCACCAGAGCAAAGCCGTGGGCCAGAAGCGCCCCTTTCAGGGCGGCAATGTGCGGGGCAAGGGCTGCAATGTCCCCGGGCAGGTGCTCCAAAAGCGGATTGGCCCCATCCAGGGACTGCAAAATCAGCCAGGATGGACTGGTGGAGCCAAAGAGGGCCATGGCGGCTTTGGCCTCCTCTGCGGTCCAGTCGGGACCCATATGCAGATAGGCCCCGCCGGTGAGCACCGGCAGCGTCTTGTGGGCAGAATCGCAGCACAGGTCCGCCCCCAGGTCCAATGGGTGCAGGGAACGGGGCAGGAATTTCAGGTAAGCCCCGTGGGCGTTGTCCACCAGCAGGGGCACCCCATGCCGATGGCACACGCTCGCGATTTCCCCCACGGGGGCCAGATTGCCCAGGTAGTCGGGGCTCGTCAGATAGACGGCGAAGGGCTTTTCTTTTTCTTCCAGAATGGCCGCTTCCACGGTCTCGGCGGTAACGGGACAGCTCAGGTAGCTGTCCCCCGCCCAGAGCCAGGAAATGGGAAAATCCAGCAGCACCGCCGTATGGAGGAAGCTCTTGTGGGCATTCCGCCCCGCAAGGCATTTCCCCTTGCAGCCGGAGCGGGTATAGGCCAGATACAGCATGGCCCGAATGGCCAGACTGGAGCCCTCAGTGGAGTAGACCGTCCGGCAGCCGAAGAGCCGGGAGGCGTTTTCTTCGCTCCGGGCAAGGATGCCTTCCGGGTGGTACAGGTCGTCTGCCCCCCGGATCTCCGTGATATCCAGGCTTTCGCAGCCCAGTATCCCCCGGCCCTTGTGGCCGGGCATATGGAGCCGGACAGGGGCGGATGCGGCGTAGGCCCGGACGAAATCACAGACCGGTGTGGAAATCACGCCTGGTCTCCCAGCTTTTCCGCAACCTGCACCATAATGGCGCACTCCATGCGCTTGCGGAACAGCTTGCAGCCGTATTCATACACGCCCTTGACGCTGCCTGTGGCATGGTAGGCATTGGCAGCGCAGCCGCCGGAGCAGTAGAGCCGTGCCCAGCAGTCGTGGCAGTCGGGCCGGGCATAGACATTGCAGGAGGCGAATTCCTGCTGGATTTCTGTGTTGGTGACCCCGTCCCAGATGTTGCCCAGCTTGAATTTTTCCTCGCCTACAAACTGATGGCAGGGGTACAGGTCGCCCCAGGGGGTCACGGCCATATATTCCGTTCCGCTGCCGCAGCCGGAGATGCGCTTGTAGATGCAGGGGCCGCCGGTGAGGTCGATCATATAGTGGTAGAAGGTAAAGGGCCGACCCTCTTTGTAGCGCTCCAGCTGGAGCTTGGCCAGGTCCTCATACTGCTGCATGAGGATGGGCAGGTCCTCCTCCGTCAGGCCCGAGGGGTCTCCCTTGGCGGTGACCACAGGCTCCATGGAGAGCTCCGTAAAGCCCAGGTCCAGCATGGTCTTGATGTCCTCCAGGAAGTCCGGGTTGTGGTGGGTAAAGGTGCCCCGCATATAGTAGTTCTTGCCGTCCCGCTGGCGGACCAGCTCCTGGAACTTGGGGACGATCTTGTCGTAGCTGCCGTGGCCTGCATAGTCCACCCGGAACCGGTCGTGGACCTCCTTCCGGCCGTCCAGGCTCAGAACCACGTTGCTCATTTCCTTGTTGCAGAAGTCGATGACATCCTGGTCGATGAGCACGCCGTTGGTGGTCAGGGTGAAGCGGAAGTTCTTCCCCGCCTCCTTCTCGATGTTGCGGGCATAGGCCACCAGCTGCTTGACCACGTCGAAATTCATCAGCGGCTCGCCGCCGAAGAAGTCCACTTCCAGATTCTTCCGGGTGCCGGAGTGGGCAATCAAAAAGTCCAGGGCCTGCTTGCCCACCTCAAAGGACATGAGGGCCCGGTCTCCATGGTACTTACCCTGGGAGGCAAAGCAGTAGGAGCAGTTCAGGTTGCAGGTGTGGGCAATGTGCAGGCACAGGGCCTTGACCACGCCGGAGGTCCGGGCCTTCAGCTCTCCCGCCATGGCGCACCAGCCAATTGGCAAGAATGATCGAGAGTGCCAGCGCACAGATGATCACTACTACGATCCACATCTGTACAGAAGCCGTCAATCCCTCCATCTGCGCATGGATCGCATCTGTAGAAGCGCTTGCCAGGATCACGCCGATCACGGTCTTGGTATCCTTGTTTTCCACAATGATCGGAACGGTCATCTCAATAAAACGACCGCTCACATAATGGCTTGTATTCTCACCCTTAAAACAACGCACCACTTCTTCCGCCACCATGGTCCGTCCTTCTTCCAGCTGAGATGTATCCTCAATGATCTGAAAATTCTGATCAATAATAATGATCCTTCCATCATAAAGAGAAGCCAGCTGGGTCAGTTCTCCCTGCAGCACCTCATCTTCTGTCTTCAACAGATTCTCTCCGTCCCTGAGCTGGGTGGACAGGATCTGACACTGATTTTTCACATCATTGCTCAGCTGCGCCATAGCCTGCCGCTCATAGGACATAAGAAATACTCCGCCGATGATCAACGCCGGAACTGTTCCCATGAGCAGAAGAAAAAGCATAATGCGAAAATTCAGACTTTTGAAAAATTTTCCCTGAAACTTTATCTTATGCATTGAAATAATATCCTACTCCCCATTTGGTATGTACATATTTCGGCTCGCTTGGATTGCTCTCGATCTTCTCGCGCAGTCTACGAATATGCACATCAACGGTCCTTACATCACCCGGGTAGTCATAGCCCCATACTGCATTGAGCAGATGATCTCTGCTGTATACTTTATTGGGGTTCAGCGCCATCAGCTCCAGCAGATCAAACTCCTTGGCTGTCAGATTGATCTCTTTTCCACCAATGTAGAGTCTGCGGCTGTCACAATCCAGGTGAAGATCTCCCTTCTCCACCACGCGGCTTGGCTGCTTCTCCGGCTCTTTCTTCTTCGTCCGGCGGATGATCGCTTTGATCCGCGCTTTTACTTCCAGAATATTGAATGGTTTGGTAATATAATCGTCTGCTCCATACTCCAGACCCATGATTTTGTCCATATCATCGCCTTTGGCGGTCAGCATGATCACCGGCACATTGGAAAATTCCCGGAGCTGCTGACATACTTCAAGGCCGGTCAGTTTGGGAAGCATAATATCAAGAAGCACCATATCATACTCATTTGCTCTGAGCTTTTCCAATGCTTCTTCTCCGTCATAAGCACAATCCACTTCCATATTGTCCTGCTCCAGACTGAACCGGATTCCTTTGACGATCAGCTTTTCATCATCTACTACTAATACTCTCTGTCCCATACTCCTCACCTCAACGCACAGCAATCTGATCTTTTATCTTTGAAAACACGCCTTCCTTGATACCGGAAATATTCATAATATCCTCCGGTGTCTCAAAAGCCCCTTGTTGTTCCCGATATTCTATGATGGCCCTTGCTCTGCTCTCACCTACGCCCTTCAATGTCATCAGTTCTTCCAGCCCGGCGGTGTTGATGTTGACTTTTCCGTCGGAATACGGGGTCTCTGACTGTGTTGACGTGACAGATGTATCCGCAGAAGCGGTCCCATCCCGGACTGTCTCCGATGCATCTGTCATCTGCACCTCTGTACCATCCTGCTCAGATAGTTTTCCACCATCCGCTTCTTCATCCGCCTGCATTTCCACATTCTTCTCCCCACAGACAAACGTAAGCGGTTCCCTTTTTCCCAGCGGAATTCCACAAAAAGACAGGCCGCAACCAGACAGGCTG
>OKRU01003014.1_pt1 | contig 14008 bp, 14 predicted proteins | sample 1601131 | NCBI WGS metagenome assembly OKRU01 (sample SAMEA3541558, study PRJEB24748) | human gut metagenome | biome: human gut; feature: human-associated habitat; material: faeces | place: China | collected 2012 | reverse complement strand
TTCCATTTAAAGGATGCTCTTCCGTGATATTCTCACCCGAATCACAACCATAAACGGCAACGGTACTAATAAAAATGAAAGCTTTAGGAATACCACTATTCTCTAAAGCAGTGCATAAGTTCTTGGTACCCTGAAGATTTACATCAAAAAAGAGTTGTTTCTCTTCTTCTGTTTTAGGAATAGAATGCGCTTTACCTGCAGCATGCAGCACAACATCGTACTTGATATTCAGTTTAGGAACATCCGACACTAAATTTATAGTATAATTATCCCGAGGAGTCAGCCCCACAGTCCTAATTTGATATTTATCTTTCAGTAGAGAATAAAGATTGCTGCCTAAAAAGCCAGAAGCACCAGTAAAAAGAAGATTCATTGATTATATTATTGAAAATATTGCCTGATTTTGGGTAATAAACGATATAAAGTATATAACATACTCACTTTTATTCCGTTCTTTTTAAAAGCATTTATACATTCAAGATTTCCTTTCCTAATATTAGATAGATTCTTACTTGTAGTTCCCCCTAATCGCATCCTGACTAAAGGTTCAGGAAGATAATATAATTTAATATGCTCTTTATCAATCAAACGAAGCATTAACTCAAAATCTGCTGCGAACTTAAAATCCAGATCGAACAACCCATATCTCTGATATACTTCCTTCTTCACATAAAATGTAGGATGAGCCGGATGCCACCCTTTACAGAAAGGACGTTGTCCCCCTGATTTCCAATACCGAACTATTTTAGATATATCGTTCTGAGCAACATAATATAAATCAGCATAAACAGCATCAATAGAAGTATCTGATTCAAAGCATTTTATCACTTTTTCAATTGCATTAGGATCAGATATTAAATCGTCAGAATTAATAATCCCAATCACATCTCCTGTTGCCATTTGAAAACCTTTATTCATCGCATCATACAAGCCATTGTCCTTTTCACTAATCCACTTCAGGCGCCCATTAAACAATGGCTCATACTCTTTTATAATCGCCACAGTGTTATCTTTCGAAAAACCATCTATTATTATGTACTCTATAGCTTGATGAGTTTGTGATAATACAGAAGTTATAGTATCACGTAGTGTCTGTGCGCTATTGTAAGTTACTGTAACTAAAGAGAAACTCATTTATTCAAATATTTTCGTTTTAATAAATAAAAAAGCATACACAACCGATACTTTATCTTATACATTAACGAGTATTTACTTCCTTCCCCTCCAAAACTAACATTTGAGCCATGTCTTCGATATAGTATTAGTTGACGAGGCAGAAAAAAAGAGTTACTATGCATTTCAACAGATAATCCTATCCATATATCATGCATCGCTATATTTCTAGGAAAAGGTAATATGTAACCTAATACTTCTTTTCTAAATGCTATGCAGCACCCCAAATAAGTGTTCTTAATTAAATTCTTCCAAAAACCTTTTCCTGACGAACGCCCCATAAAAAAAGACTGAGAAATTACATTCAATTCCGCATCCACCACCTTACAATCCGACACAACCAAATCATATTGAAGCAAATATTGCAGCATACTTTCTACTTTATCGGGAAGCCAAACATCATCTTGATCACATAAAAATATATAATCGCCTTTTGCATATTTTAAGGCATTTTCAAAGTTTTGAGTAGGAGAAAAGAAATTATTACCGACTAAAAGCCTTATTCGAGGGTCATTGAAGGTTCGAATCAAGTCTACTGTACTATCGCCAGAACCATCATCAGAAATAATAACTTCATCATTGGAATGCAATTGCATTAGTACTGATTCTAATTGTTCTTCAATATATTTCTCTCCATTATAGGTAGCCATACAAACTGTTATCATCGTTTTAGCAATATTTTATTACATATATATATTACCCATACCAACATCGTATTGAACGCATTAAAAAAACACCCCATCAATATACAAAAGACAACTACCCCCCATGAGATTATGTATTCCGGACAATTCTTTTTCTCATACCTTTCGAATAACATAACAGCAATCATTCCATATAGACAATTAAGAACAACAACCCCTGCATATCCAAAATCAAGATATGGATCTGCGATATAAGTAGATAAATTTTGTTGTGTTTGAAACTCTGCGACATTATCCAATGGTTCACTTATACTCAATAGTTTAACTATTGGCTTTAATGAATTTCTACCATTAGAAGAGTAATTCAATACTTCTTTTAGTTGTATTACATCATTCATCTTATAGAAATTAACAGAAGAATATGATATTAGATAAGATTCTAAAATAGATGTTTCATATTGGGTATTTCCTATTCTTCTCAGCACTTTATTTATTCCATCAAAAGTACTTCCAGACCTCACATTACCCATAATAATAAATAAACTGATAAACAAAAAAATTATACTAATAAACTTTGAGACACTTAATTTTGTATAAAATTCTAAATATATCAATCCTGTTATTATAAACATCAAAAGAGAAGTACGACCAAAATTATTAACAAATACAAACAACAAAAAAGAAACAATACAATTTCTAATTCGTGTCTGTATAATTCCCTCTTTCGCTAAGATAAGCGACCAATAGAATAATATAGGAGTCAATAAAACAAATGTATGTAAAACGGAATTAGATTCACCAACTTCTCCATAAATATCTAAACTTTGTCCTATCACAAAGACAGGTATGTAACCAACATTTTTGATCTCATAAATAAAACAAGAAAAAGTTAGTACACATAGAATATAATAAAAGATTCTTTTTGTCCTGTTTGTAAAAACCGGGAAAGTAATAATGTGTATTTGAGGCAAACAAAATACACCTACAAAATAAGCTGCTACACCACATAATATTATCAAGAGCAACTCATTCGAGAAGCGAATATTCTCTGATAGTGGTAATACACTATATGCAAATAGTCCTACAAAAACAAGATATACAGAAGATGGGTTTACTATTCTTTTAAATCGAAAAAAAGAAATAAGCATAAAAAGTAATACTACATCTATGATTGCAATAAAAAGCCAAATAGAATCTGTTTTTATTCCCCAATTTGAATATCTGGTAAATAATAATAGATCTGATACAATTAATAGACTTAGAAGAATAAAAGAAAAAACCAGATTACGAGTTTTTACTTTAAAAAAGATCATATAAAAAACGTATTGGTCTAAATAATAACTTACCTAACTTATATTCATAAGATTTTGCAATCAAATAATACTCAAATGAATACTTCGGATTAAAGAAAATGGTAGAAAATAAGTGTTTATGATTTTCGTATATAGTTTTACGTAATAATGAATAATAATCTTCAGAAATACTTTTATTTCTAGAATAGCCTCTGATTCTATAGTAAAAAATAGCCTGCTTTGCACAAACAACTTCACCACCAGACTCTAACATAGACAACCAAAAATCCCAGTCCTCTAAGCCCTTTGCCATATTTTCGTTAAAACCTTCCGTTTTTTCAAAATCAACTTTACGGAACATAGACGTAATCACAAATAGATTTCGCCCCATTAACTTTTCTAAAGAGTAATCAGTTGATGGTATCACACGATGGATTTTACCAAATTGCACAACAGTACTTGTTACCACCTTCACAGATTGTTCTTCATCCAAAATAGGATACATACATTCCAAAAAATTACGAGATATTTTATCATCACCATCAAGGCATAAGATATACTCTCCTTGTGCCATTGCTATACCTCTATTTCTGGCTATACATACTCCTTGATTTTTTTGACATATATAATGAAAACGAGGGTCCTTTTCTACATAGGATAAAGCAACATTTTCGGAATTATCAATCGAACCATCATTTATGATAATACATTCCCAATCAGAAAAGGTCTGCATTACTACAGAATCTAATGCTTCAGCCAAATATTTTCCTTGATTAAAACAAGGAATAATCACTGATATTTTCATATATCAAATAAAATTATTAATATCTATTTCGTTAAAACGCTTATTTCTCAACAATCTCTTTTTATGATAATTATTTCGCACATAATCATTTAGTAAGAATCCATTTATTATAAATGACAAAAGCACACGTACTTTTATTATAGCAATTCTAATACATTTTCTTATTTTATGTCGGTTGTCCTGTATCCGAGTATTTTCATTATAAAGCAATAGAGGATTAGTAGAAGATATTCCAGTTATTGCATCAAACAAAACCAATGGTATAGGTATGTACTCAAAAGTACACCCCTTATGATATAATCTATATAACAGTTCATAATCAGCGGATATCTGATAAGAAGTATCAAATATATTTTCCTTAAGCAATTCTCCTTTCACAAGAGTAGCTGGATGAGATATAGGAAAATATGATTCAAAATCACTCAAAGCACCAGGTTTTAAAAGTAAATTTCCAAAATCAAATTTGCATATGACATCACCATATAAAACATCAGCTTTCACTTTCTTCTCATTAAAGCATCTTATGCAATCTTCCAATATGTGGGTGTTCAAATAAACATCTCCTGCATTTAGAAAATGGATCCATTCTCCAGTCGATTTTACAATACCTTTATTCATAGCGTCATAAATACCTTTATCCGGTTCGCTAACCCAATAGGATATTTTCTTTTCATATTTCTTGATGACTTCTATTGTTCCATCTGTACTACCACCATCTATAATGATATATTCGATATTGGAATATGTTTGCCCAATGATACTAAGAATAGTAGCCTCAATCACAGTAGTAGCATTATAACACACCGTAATAACAGACACCAAAGGTAAATAAGTGCGTTGCTCCATCAAATTATAAATTTTAAAATGGTTGTTTCTTTTCTTTACATACATCAAATAATGTTCTCTTCAAAGTCCCTTTTACTATATTTCATAGCCAGAAGTCCGAAGAATTGTTATAATATCTTTGACCCTGTTATCCCAAGAAGATATTTTTCTTGCCGTTCGATAGTTTCTATCGACTAATTTTTGAAAAGAGCTTATATTAAGTAATATATCTGAAAGTTGTTTTTTAGGATCTTCCCAATCCACATCAATTACAGGATTATAACCTATCAACTGGATCAATTCATTTGGAGCCCGACCCACTATCAGATTTCGGCTAAGCATTGCCTCCCAATATCGTTGAGTTAGAGTTTCTATATTACCAACTTTTTCCGGATGTGTATCCACTTGAGGAAAAGAAATCACTATCTTTATATTGGGTAAAGCCTTCAACAAAGCTTTTGCAGTAGGAAATGCTAGTTTAGTAGTCATTCCATTTATATCGTATTCATTACAAAGAAAACTCGAAAAGATACCTTCTGATTTCAAATCACACAAAATCTTGTGATAATCAGCCTTTTGTCTTCCAAGCTCATAAATCTCAATGCTTCGTTCTGTCAAATCCTGACCAGGCACATAATCCAATATATCTATACCTTCAGGAAGCCAATGGACATTTATGTTTGGTAGTGTTTCTTTTATCCTTTGTGCAACTTGGCTAGAAGTCACAAAACATGTTCTACAATTTAATCTTCTTAACGAATAAATCTGCTCTTCCCAATTAAAAGGCCAACTATCCCAAAATACTGGAATTATTTCATACAATAGACTATACGGAAATGACGTATACATTAATCCACCACCCCAAGTAGAGACAATAATCGCTTTATTATTACACCGACAAAAGAAAAAATTTATCCAATGTCCCAGTTTGATCATCACAGCACTCAGTTTCAACCGCACACACACATGCAATTCATTCACAAATGGTATGTTTTGTCTGATGCAAGCTTCTACAAACTGATGCATATAGAACTGGAACTCCCCTTTTTTTCTAGAAATATTTTTAATATATACTTTCATCTTATTTAGGTTTACTCCAAAGATCAACAATCTCCTTTTGCAAAGCAGTGTATATACTTTCTACTTCTCCATTCTGGTATTCCCATTTACATACATAAGTCATCATATAATAGCTTAAGAAAGAATAAAATAAGGCTAAAGCTTGCCGTCCTTTGAACAACCCACCTCGCAAAAAAACAAAACGAAGCACAGTCCTTATTATGATTTTATTTATTAGGGATAAGGGTTCCGAAGAAGAAGCCTCTCCTTTCCAATATCTTACATTTCTTTCTATAATACTCTCAGCACTTTGATGAGTCAAATGATAATAAGCAACTTTAGGATCAGTGAAAGGAATCTGATACAAGCGGGAAGATGTAGGAGTTAAAACAGCATGTACAGAGTTGAGATTAAGATTCAATACACTTACCCGAAAAATCTTATTCATGTGCTCTGTATACCAAGGAGAATACTTCTCACAACAACCTAGAAAATATGGTTTATACGGTACAGAGACAATATCATATTCGAAATTACAGTTATTTATAAGTTCTTTCATGTTCCGCGCCAATTTGGGATGAATCAAATCACTTGCTGTAACAATCATACACCACTCTGTTGTACAATTCTTAATAAAATATTCAATTTCATTGGAATCATATTTTTCGGTATGCTCTTTTGTTAAAACCGTCACATTAGGGTATTGTTTTGCTATTTTTACCGTATCGTCAACACTTCCTTTATCTAATAACAAGATTTCATCACACCACTGAAAACACTCCAATACATTTTTAAGGCGTTTTTCTTCATTATATACAGGTAAAAAAGCTGTTATTCCAGCTTCTCTTTGATTACTCATATAATACGTATTTTTTTTGAAATTCAGCTCTATTATTATACAATAGCCAACCCAATATTAAACCCACCAAAGCAGCTAGAGAATAAGACAACACCAATCCACTTAATCTATAATAAAGAGTACACGGAAAGACTATTAAAAAAACAACAGCTAGATTAATTAAAGATACCCTTAAGAAAGGTTCTTTCTTAAAGCATCTAAAGTAAATAGCCCAACAGGATGTAATCTGTGTGAATACAGAGGATAATGACATTATTAGGAACAACGACATCGGAAGCAACTTAGACGCAATATGCAGTATATTAAACTGAATAAGACATAAAGCTACAATGATAAATCCCATACAACTCAAAAGCACCAATACAGCTAGTATCTTAGAAAATGATTTATCCAATTCTTTAAAATCTCGTAATGACACCAATTTAGACAAATTGGGTACTTTAGTGTATATCCAGTTCATTGAAACAGATGAGACCCCGTTTATCACACTTAATGTCATTCCAAGTTGCCCAGCAGCAGCACTACCTATTGTGGCAAACAGAATCGGATTGAAAAACTGAAAAACCAAAGAACTGCTAAGCCATCCCACAGCTACCTTCCATTGAAATGGAAATATCTCTTTCTTGTAATTAATAAAATGAATAGTTACTTTCCCATATATATTCAAAAACAAAATTCTGTATCTGTAAGAAACAAAAATAAGAATAGCCACACCACCAGCTAAACTCGAACATCCTCCAACATATAGCTTCATACCTCCTATCAGTCCCACCCATAATATCAGCAAACTTACAGTTTGCTGAATAAAACGGATAAAACAAACCTCTTTCATTAAATTTAATCCTTCTAAGAAGGATAAGAAAGGATTTAAGAAGAACGATAAAGATGTTGAAACACAAAGCAGTAACCAAGGAATTTTCCAACTAACCCCAATATTACTATTTATTGAAAAAAAGACATAGCCACCTATAAACAAAACAATCAGTAATCCTATAGCCAAATAGGAATAATATTTAACGCATAATCGTAATACAGAAGCTAAACGAGAGAGATGAAACTCTTTTCCTACTAAATCATCCTTTCCTTTCCAATCTAAATGTGCTTTCTCGTGAGCAACAAACTGAGTGATAATAGAGTTAAGCCCCAATTCAAAAAATACCTGTATATACAATACACTGATAAAAGTATAATAGTATCCTTGTTCTACTAATGTTAATTTTTTTGCGATTAAATAAACCGTTAGAAAGCCTCCAAAGCCACTGAGGATCTTACTTAATGAAGAGTAAATGACAGCAGCATCTAATTGCAAAAAATTATATATATTTTTAAAAAACACTCTTTGAAATCATTTTATAATCAATTAATAGACATAAGCGAATCCTATAAATGTAATTAAGCCTCACCTCATAAAGAGTAAAGGAACAAAAGCTAAAAACATTCATCAAGCCTCTAATAGCATATTCTCCTTATATTCTTCTTCTGGCAATAAAGGTAAAGGCTTGGAAATAGGCTTATCATATTCCAATTTCGGAGAAACACTAGTCAAGCCTTCTACCACACATTCAATAATACAGTTGTGGGCTGCCTGCATCTCTTCCCGCAAATCAGGATCATCCAACCGATCAACAGTCAATCTAAAATAAGGTAAGCCATAAGCCGTAGAGAGAGATTTAATATCCGGCACTCTGTAGCCTCCATTCAAAGTAGTTCCACACATTCGATCATCAAAATACAAATGTTGAAATTGAGTAATCATACCTAAAGAAGCATTATTCAATATTATTACCTTAATAGGAAGATTATATTGAGAAATAAGCATCAAAGACTGGATAGCCATATGAAAACCTCCATCACCATTTATAGAAAAAACTTTTTTATTTGGATTGGCAAACGAACACCCGATGGCTACCGGTAATGAAAAGCCCATTGGGGCAAGTCCGCCACTTGTTACAAATTTTTGCCCGGATTTTAACCGTAAGGTTTGAGCCGCCCACATTTGATTCTGACCTATATCCGCACATATAACATCGTCGGTTTGAGTCAAAGAATCAAAATACTGCATGAAGCGATATGGAGATTTGTTTTCAACAAAACGCTCTATTTCTGCATCCTGACCATATCGTTGCTTGAGCCCATGCAGGAAAAAATTCCACTCTGAAATGTCCCCTAAAGAAATCGGCATTTCTTTTTCCTTCTGTAGAAAGCAATCAATGGTACAATTCACTTTTTTACGATTCAATAAACGATGATATTCCAGTTCGTTGTCATCAATATCAACATGAATGATGTGCCCATTTGATAAAAATTGATCCAACCGGGCACCGGTCTGTCGAGTATCCAATCTGGTTCCTAATGCAATCAACAAATCGGCATTGGCAACTCCCATGTTAGCACAACGGTTACCATAACTGCCTATCATCCCAATGTAATTATCGTATGTTTCATCAATAGCCCCTCTACCCATTAAAGAAGTAATAACCGGGAAATGGTGCCGTCTTATGAAATCATTCAGCAAAACCATATCCGAATTGCAACATCCTGCCCCTAAAAGCAACATGGGACGATGGGACGACTCCATTAATAACCTGATTTCCTCCCAGGCTATCAAAGGATTATTTAAAATACTCTCACCGGAATATCCGATCAATGTTTCCGGATTAATTTCCTCCCGTTGTATATCCATTGGCAGATCCAGCAGTACAGGCCCTTTTCTACCCGACAAAGCAATATATAAGGCTTTATCCAGTTCATATTTAATATCTTCAGCCTTATCTATCAATTTGGCATATTTAGTGACGGACTTAACCATACTTACAATATCCGTCTCCTGAAAACCTTGCTGACGGACAGGCTTATCATATTTGTATTCATATGTATTCACCTGACCCGTTATATAAAGAACCGGAATAGAGTCAAAATATGCGTCAGCAATACCCGTCATCATATTAGTAGCTCCAGGACCACTGGTCGAAATAGCAACTCCAAAAAGTCCGGATTCTTTCGCAAAGCCTTCTGCAGCGATAGCAGCGGTCTGTTCGTGGTAAGTTTGAATAAATTGCATATTCGGATTCTGAGAAACAGAATCGACCAGATGGGTGATCATTCCACCTATATATCCGAATATGACATGTACTCCCCGGGACTCGATATACGATATTATATAGTCAGATACTTTCATGTTGTTTTTTATAATAAGTGATAGTATACTCCAAACCGGCATTTAACGGTGTATTCTCAAAGTGCCCAAACGACTTTACAAATTTCGACACATCACCTTGCACCAACATTGGTTGACCGGCACGATAGGGCAACGCACCAAAACGCAACTCAAAAGCCGGATTTAATCTATCTCTCAAATGTTCAAGAAGTACTCTTAATTCGATCGCAGTAGAAGATGATAAATTATAGACACCGCAGGGAGCTTTCCCTGAACATACTTTCATTACGGCATTGGCAAAGTCCTTCACATATAAATAAGCGTAGCGTTGTTGCCCTAAAGTCAGATCCATACCAGCCATATTGTCAAGCATATTAGTCAAAAGACCGGGGATCAGCCATTGGTTTGACTCCCGCTCTCCGTATACGGAAAAAACTCTTAACCAGTACCAATCAATCCCACGTAAATCACAGAAAGAACCAACCATCCGGGAAACCATGGACTTCACGTATCCATAGCTATTGAGAGGAAACAAGCCGGCATTTTCAGAGACTATCCCATCAAAATCCCCATATTCGGCCTGACTACCCAAAGCTATAAATTTAGAAACGTTACTTTTCTCTGCTATATAAAGCAAAGAATTCATAAAGTCAATATTAGACAGTTGGACCGGCCAATCGTATCTATTGCCAGACAGGACCCCCGTCCAGGCTGAATGAATAATAATATCAGGGCTAAAAGAGCAAGCTTGGGATATCCAGATAGGGTTATCCGAGTTTATGACTTGTACATGATCAATGAAAGAGATACAATTGTTCAACGAAGACATTGACCGTTTAGTTATCATCAGGTTAACATCGTTTGCCAGCAAGGCTTCTGCAATATGCGATCCTAAAAAACCAGTCGCCCCCGTCAATAATATCTTCATTTCAATAAATAATCTTTTATCTGGTCAACACAAACATCATATACCTCTTCTTCCCGGTATCTCTTATACCAGTCCACCGTCAATCCGACCGTCTGCCCGATATTCATCCTAGGCTCCCAGCCCAGACAGAACCGAGCCTTGGAGATATCCAACATCAAAAGCCGGGCTTCATGCAATGCATCCGGAGTAGAAAGGTCACGCAGTTCACCCCGCCCATACTCGGACACAACCCGGGTGGCCACATCCCAAACTGTCGAGATGGACTCGGAACGGGGACCGAAGTTCCAGCCCTCACAATAGTCCGTAGGGGCGTCCCACATCTTCTGCGCAAGCAGCATATAACCGCTCAACGGTTCAAGTACATGCTGCCAGGGACGGATAGCTTTCGGACTTCGGATATCGATAGCCGCTCCAGATTCCAAAGCCTTGATGCAGTCCGGAATGATACGGTCTAAAGCCCAGTCTCCACCACCGATAACGTTACCAGCTCTTACACTGGCGATGGATTTTCCGTGTTTATCGTATTGCTCGGGGTTGAAGAAAGAACGACGCCATGAAGCAATAGCAATCTCAGCGGCTCCCTTACTACTGGAATAAGGGTCATAACCGCCCATAGGCTCGTTTTCACGATAGCCCCAGATTTGCTCTTTATTCTCGTAACATTTATCTGTGGTAATCATCACACCTACCTTCACGCTATCCGTAGAACGGACTGCCTCAAGAACATGGATTGTTCCCATTACATTGGTTTCGTAGGTTTCAACAGGGATGTCATAACTCAAGCGAACCAGAGGTTGGGCAGCAAGATGAAAAACAATCTCAGGTTGATATTCCTGAAAGATAGCCTTTATACGCTCACCATCGCGGATATCGGCACGAAGGTCGGCCTTAATTTTCTCGCCGATACCGGAAAGTACGAAATTGTCTCGAGCCGTAAAAGGGTCTTGAGCCACACCAATCACCTCGGCCCCCAATTCATGCAACCAGATGGAGAGCCAGCTACCTTTAAAACCCGTATGACCGGTGACAAGGACACGTTTGCCCCGATAAAAATTATCAAATATATCAATTCCCATACGGCTTACCACACTTTCCAGGGAGCGACTCCCTGATCCCACATTTCATTCAATTCTGTATTGTCTCTCAGAGTATCCATCGGTTTCCAGAAACCCGTATGGCGGAAAGCGTCGATGCCGACGCACCAGCCCCAGACGGCCTCGGCCGCCTGTTCGAGCGTGAGGTTGCGGCCGCCCTTGCCGAGGCAGGCGACGAGCTCGATCTCGTGCTTGAGCACCTGACTCTGCGGCGGCATCGGGATTCGGGCGCATTCGCCGTCGGCCACGGGGACCACCGTGTAGCAGTCCTTCATGAAGTAGAAGGGCGTGTCTTTCGTCGCGGCGCCCGGTTCGGCGTAGTTCCTGGCGATGCCGAAGACGCGGCGGATCGGGAAGTAGGAGTAGGTTTCGTCCTGAACGGGCACGACGGCCTGCTGGGGCGGGGCAAAGACAAAAGACATGAAGGGCCTCCGGAAAGGAGATGGAAAAAATCATCGAGGGAAATATAGCAAATGCTTCGCCTCGGGCGCGAGCGGGTGCGCGCAGGAGGCGTCAGGGCTCGTCGATGCCCGCGATGCGGTTGGCGAGCATGGCGACGGCGGCCGCATAGAAGTAGCTGCGGTTGTAGCGCAGGACCGAGGAGAAGTTGCGGGTGCCGATGTACCACTTCGTGGTGCGCCGGCCCTTTTCGTCGAGCTGCGGCAGGTCGACGAGCAGGACGGGCTCGTCGTCGAGGAGCGGGAAGTGCTCTCCCGTGTCGACGCCCGCCTTGCGCAGTCCCTCGACGGTGGCGTGTGCGGCGATGCCGCCCGAGCCCGTCGCGTCGAAGATCTCGGCGTCGGCCCTGACGGGGTAGAGGAGTCCGCGGCCCGCGACCCAGCCGTGGGCCGTGAGGAATCTGGCGACGGAGGCGATGGCGTCGGGCTCGCTCTCGACCATGTCGATCCTGCCGTCCTTGTCGCCGTCGGCGCCCCAGCGGTCGAGCGAGCTCGGCATGAACTGGCCGTAGCCGATGGCGCCCGCGAAGCTACCGAGCACGGTGACGGGCTGGACTTCCTGACGCCAGCAGAACTCGAGGAAGTGCGCGAGCTCCTCCTTGAAGAAGGCGGCGCGGCGCGTGTAGTCGAAGGAGAGCGTCATCAGGCTGTCGAGCACGCGGTAGCGGCCCATGTTGCGGCCGTAGAAGGTCTCGACGCCGATGACGGCGGTGATGACGTAGCGGGAGACGCCGCTCTTCATTTCAATTTCGTCGAAGATGGCGGCGTTGCGCTCGATGAACTCGCGCCCGCGCAGGATGCGTTCCTGCGTGAGGAAGCCGCGTGCGTAGGCGAGGTAGTTCCTGAAGGGCGACTTGACGACGTCGGAGCCGGGCTTTCTGATGCCGGGCTTGGGCGTCATCAGGCGCTCGGCCGTTTCCGAGTAGCGGGCGACGGCCACCTCGTCCTTGAGCCACTCGAGCGGAATTCCGTGCCTTTCCGAGATCTGGCCCAGAAATTCGACGACGTCGGGCCGGGCGAGATAGCAGGATGCGGAGGGCGAGACGGTCGACTGGGGCGCCTTCGCCGTATTGGCGGGCGCATCCGCGGCGAGCGCGCAGGCGCAGGCCGCCATGCAGGCGGCGCAGGCGGTCGCGTAGATCGTCATGCGGAGTCGGGATCGTGTCGTCATGAAGGTTGTGCGGTGGATGGGTGACCTGAGGCATTGTAGCAAGGCTCGCCCGACGGGCCTCACCGGCGCGGGGCCGTGTTTCAGGATGGCACAAATTGACGGCGGGATGCCTGCGGGAGAGGCGTCGCACGTGCAGTGCGCCTCGGAGGCGTCGAAGCTGCGGGGCCCGTTCCCGAGCGGTCTCTTTTTCGGGTGGGCCGCCTGTGGTACGCTTTCCGTCATGGGGCGCCTCCCGCAGGCCCGCGCGGACTGCGCGGGCGGGCAGCCCGCATGAACGCCGCCAATAACAAGAACAGGCCATTGCAGATGATCAATCAAACGGACGTTCGCCCGCTCACGGGCTACTTCACGCACGACCGTATCGCCGTGCCCAACCCGCTTCCCGAGGCCCCCGAGCGCCCCGAGAGGCTCGACGTCATCGAGCGCAACATGCTCGCCCTCGGGATGGACGCCCTCGTCAGGGTTCACTATGCGAAGCCCGCGCCGATCGAGTCCGTGATCCTCGCGCACGACCTCGAGTACGTCAGGCGCCTCGAGGCCGCT
>OKRU01002997.1_pt1 | contig 14095 bp, 9 predicted proteins | sample 1601131 | NCBI WGS metagenome assembly OKRU01 (sample SAMEA3541558, study PRJEB24748) | human gut metagenome | biome: human gut; feature: human-associated habitat; material: faeces | place: China | collected 2012 | reverse complement strand
AAAACGAGCCTTGAGTTTTCCTCAAGGCTCGTTTTATTTGTATTTAATATTTCTATATTATTTTCTAATAAATTTAATTTTACACTTCTATTTGCCATTTCTGCTACTTCTGGTTGGATTTCAACCCCTACAAATTTTGTGTTTTTTGTTTTTCCATATAAAAGAATTGGAATAATTCCTGTACCTGTTCCTAAATCTATAACTTTTGAATTTTGTTTTATATTTTTTGCAAAATCAGTTAATAAAATACTATCTATTCCAAAACAAAAACCATCTTTATTTTGTATTATTTTTAAATTTTTAAATTCTAAATCATCAATTCTTTCATTTTCTTTTAATTTAATTTCCATTATATCACCATTAATTTTATTTTTTCATATTATATATTATTAAATTATACACTAAAAAAGGAGTTTTTTCAATGAATAATTTGTTTTTTGCAAATAACGAAAATAGATATTTAGAACAAAAATGTCCTCCTCCACAAAAACCAGCTTGTACACCGCCTAAACCTCCGCCTCCTCCACCAAAACGTCCTAAGCCTCCTAAGGCCGGACCGCAAAAGCCTAAAAAGAAAAAAGTTGATTTTAAACAGCTAAAAAATAATACTTGTAAATCTTTAAATGAAGTCGAATATTTTTTAAATAATTTTCAAAAATTTACTAACTGTATCAAGCTATATAAAATATTAAAATAAAGTTCTAAAATGGACAACATAAAAATATTATTTACAAATGAAAAAATAAGGAGGCTTTTACATTATGAAAAATAAGAAAATATTCTTTTTACTTATTTTAGTTTTAATAATTATTTTAATATCACTTTATTTTATTATTAAAAATTTTAAAGCAAAAAATTCCACCAATGAAAATCAAACTCTTTTAGAATATACTCCTGAGGAAGAAATTAGTTCTAAACAAATGAGAGAAACAACTGTTACTTTATATTTTATTGATTCTAATAATAATATAAAAAGTGAGGGTAAACTTATAGATTCTGTAAATTTATTACAAAATCCATATAAACAATTAATTGAACTTTTGCTTTCAGGTCCTCAAAATGATGGATTAATTAATGTTTTTCCTGAAAACACTAAAATTTTAGATGCAAAATTAAATAATAATTGTGTTACTTTAGACTTTTCTGAAGAATTTTTGAATTTTAAAGATGATAATCAAAAATTTAATATGATTAATTGTGTTTTAAATACCTTGAAACAATTAAATGAAGTCAGTTCTGTAAAGATTTTAGTTTGCGGTAATTTAAAAGATGGTTTTAATGAAACTTATAGTATCACTAGTCAATTAGAATAATATTAAAATCCTAAACAAATAAAAGATCTTATTTTAATAAGGAAACTTGCACAATTAGTCGATTTTTGCCAACCAAATCCATTGACAAAAATCTAATAATATTGTAACATAAATAGGTATAAATTAAAGTAATAGAAACAATTTTAATATATCACATATAATAAAAATAGAGGTACAAAAATGATTATAGAAGAAGAACAAAAAGTAGAAATTGTAGAAGATTCTACTAAAACAGAAAAACAAGAATTTAAGCAAATACCTAATAATTCAGAAAAAACTTCTAAACACTGGATTATGGCTATTTGTATTTTTTTAATAAGTTTTCTAGTATTTATAATAATTATATTTGGAGCATTCACATTTTATAATTACAACCAAAATGCAACCATTTCACAAGGAATTCATATAAATGGTATAGATGTATCAAACTTAACTAAAGATCAAGCAAAAGAAAAATTAGAAAAATATTATTCCGAAAAACTTTCAAATGATATCACTTTAATACATAATGATTATACATCATACATAAAAACATCAGAAATAGACCTATCATTTGATATAGATTCAGCAGTTAACTACGCATACCAATGTGGTAAAACCAATAATATCTTTTCAGATAATTATCATATATTTAATGCTATGATAAATGGTATTAATATAATGCCTACTATAAACTATAATGAAGAAGAATTAAAAACCTTATTAAATAATATTTCAAAAGAACTTCCTGATGCAGTAGTAGAAAGTGGTTATTATATAGATGGAAAAAAATTAATTATAACAAAAGGAAATGATGGTTATATAGTAAATTCTGATGCAACAGCAAAAAAAATTGTGGAAAAATTATCTAATTTTAATTACATTAATGAAGTTATCGAACTTGAAACAATTCAAAAATCTCCTGATGAAATCAATATAGACAAAATTTACAGTGAAGTTCATAAAGAACCAAAAGATGCATCATTTGAGCCTGAAACACATACAATAACATCAGCTGAAAATGGAATAGATTTTAATGTTGAAAACGCAAAAAAAATACTTGAAACATCAGATAATGAATGCACAATTCCTTTAACAGTATTAAAACCAAATGTTACAAATAATATGATTGGATCAGAAGCATTTCCAGATTTACTTGCATCTTATTCAACCAAATATGTTGCATCAAATAAAAATAGAACAACAAATCTTAAACTTGCAGCTGGAAAAATAGATGGAACTGTATTATTACCAGGAGAAGTTTTCTCTTATAACAATGTAGTTGGAGAAAGAACAATTTCAGCAGGTTATAAAGATGCTGCAATATACTTAAATGGTCAAGTGGTTGATGGTTTAGGTGGTGGAATTTGCCAAATATCTACAACTTTATTTAATGCTGTACTATTTTCTAACCTAGAAATTGTAGAACTCTATAATCATCAATTTGTTCCATCTTATGCAACTGCAGGGCGTGATGCAACTGTTGTTTATGGAGTTAAAGATTTTAAATTTAAAAACTCTAGAAATTATGCTATAAAAATTAATTGTTCTGTTGCAAATGGTGTTGCATCTTTCCAAATTTGGGGATTTAAACAAGAACCCGAATATGAAGTCAGTGTTTCTGCAAATGTAACAAGCCGTACTTCTTCTTATATTAAGTCTGCTACATATAGGACTTTGAAACTTAATGGAGAAGTTGTTAAAACTGAAAAAATTTCAAATTATACTTATAAAGTTCATTAAAAGCATATTTTAAAAAATTTGACATATAATAAAATATGTGCTATTATAATTACAACAACGTTGAAAAAGGAAATCAATCAAGACAAAATAAAAAAGACTAGGTAACGAGCATAACCTAGTCTTTTTTGTGTGCTATTCTTCAAATAATATTTTTACAATTAAGTAAAGTATTACAAGTTTAAATAGCCTTAGGAAATCTTTCAAAACAAAACCTCCTTCCTGCCTCTTAGCAAGTCGGCACCAACTACTATAAAATATTTATATGATTTTGTCAATGATTTTCCATTAATTCCAATTGACAAAATGTCGAAAATTGTATAGAATTAAAAGGATTTAAAGGAGTGATAAATATGGCACAAAACATATTACACGTAGGACTAGATGTAGGCTCTACAACAGTAAAAATCGTAGTAATGAACGAAAATAAAGAAACTATATATAAAGATTATAGGAGACATTTTTCAGATACAAAAAATACGGTATGTGATGTACTTAATGAATTAAATGAAAAATATCCAAATAGTAAATTTACACTTGCCTTAACAGGTTCTGGTGCAATGTCTGCAGCAAAATTTTTAGGTGTAAGTTTTATACAAGAAGTTGTATCTTGTAAAAGAGCAGTAGAAAAATATATCCCTCAAACAGATGTAGTTATAGAACTTGGTGGAGAAGATGCAAAAATAATTTATTTTGATAAATCAATTGAACAAAGAATGAATGGTACATGTGCTGGTGGAACTGGCGCTTTTATTGACCAAATGGCATCTCTACTTCATACAGATACTGCAGGATTAAATGAACTTGCAAAAAATCATAAAACAATTTATCCAATTGCATCAAGATGTGGTGTTTTTGCAAAAACAGATGTACAACCTTTAATAAATGAAGGAGCCGCAAAAGAAGATATTGCTGCATCAATTTTCCAAGCAGTTGTTAATCAAACAATTTCTGGTCTTGCTTGTGGTAGACCAATTAGAGGAAAAGTTGCATTTTTAGGTGGGCCTCTTACATATCTTTCAGAACTAAGAAATAGATTTATAGAAACTTTAAAGTTAAAAGATGACGAGATAATAATACCTAAAGAAGCTCATCTTCTAGTAGCTACAGGTGCAGCTCTTGATTCCCTAGATGAAGAACCTTTTTCTAATGAGGAATTAGCAACTAAAATTGAAAATTTAAAAGTATCTAAAGATACTACAACAAGCCCAATTGAGCCATTATTTAAAGATTACAATGAATATGCGGAATTTAGAAAAAGACATTCTAAAGCTTCTGTTCAAAAAGCTAAACTTCAAGATTACAATGGAGACTGTTTTATAGGAATTGATGCTGGTTCAACAACAACCAAAATTGTTTTAATAGATAACGAAGGAAAATTACTTTATTCATTATACGGAAACAATGAAGGAAATCCTTTACAAAGCGTTATAAAGATGTTAGATAGTTTATATGAGGTCCTTCCTAAAACAGCCAAACTTAGATTTAGTGGTGTTACAGGATATGGTGAAAAACTGATTCAAACAGCTTTAAATGTTGACATTGGCGAAATTGAAACAATAGCACATTTTACAGCTGCTAAACAATTTGAACCAGATGTTACAAGTATAGTAGACATCGGCGGTCAAGATATGAAATATATACGTCTTAAAAATGGTGCAATAGATAGCATAATGCTTAATGAAGCTTGTTCATCAGGATGTGGTTCATTTATAGAAACTTTTGCCAAAAGCTTAAATCTAGAAATTTCAGAATTTGTAAAACAAGCAATCGAAGCTAAAAGACCAGTAGACTTAGGCTCTAGATGTACCGTATTTATGAACTCTAAGATAAAGCAAGCACAAAAAGAAGGATATTCTGTTGGAGATATTTCAAGTGGTCTTTCATATTCTGTAATTAAAAATGCTTTGCAAAAAGTTATGAAAATAAGAGATTTTAATACCTTAGGAGACAAAATAGTAGTACAAGGTGGAACATTTTATAATGATGCCGTTCTTCGTGCATTTGAGAAAATTGTTGGTAAAAATGTTATAAGACCAGATATAGCAGGCCTTATGGGTGCTTATGGAATGGCCTTAATTGCCAAAGAACAATATGAAACAAACCTTGATATGGAATATTATTCTACTATATTAAAACAAGATGAATTAGATAAATTAGACATAAAAATAAATCATACAAGATGTAATGGATGTGAGAACCACTGTAAACTTACAGTAAATATATTTAGTAATGGAAAGCGCTACATCTCAGGAAACCGTTGTGAAAAAGGTGCTGGAAAAACAGAAAATCATAAAAATTTACCAAACTTAGTTAAATACAAATATGAAAGAATATTTGATTATAAACCAATAGAAGAACAATATGCAACTCGTGGAACTATTGGTATCCCTAGGGTTTTAAATATGTATGAAGATTATCCCTTCTGGTTTACATTTTTGACTAACTTAGGATTTAGGGTAATTATATCAGATAAAAGTACTCGTAAAACTTATGAGGATGGGATGGAATCTATGCCATCAGAATCAGTATGTTATCCTGCGAAATTATCACATGGTCATATTGAAAATTTATTACAAAAAGGAATTAAAACAATATTTTATCCTTGTATGCCATTTTCAAGAAAAGAATATGAAAAGGCTGATAATAAATACAACTGCCCTATTGTAATTTCATATTCAGAGGTTTTAAAAAATAATGTTGAAGGATTAAAAAATCCTGAAATAAAATTCATTAATCCATTTTTACCATTTGATACACCAAATTTAGTAAAGAAAATTTTGGAATTAGATGAATTTAAAGAATATAAATTTACAAAACAAGAATTGATAGACTCTGCCCAAAAAGCACAAGCAGAATATCATAAATGTAAAAAAGATATTCAAGACAAAGGTATTGAAACAGTACGTTATCTAGAAGAAAATAACTTAAAAGGAATTGTTTTAGCTGGTAGACCTTATCATATAGACCCAGAAATAAACCATGGAATTGATACTTTAATTACATCTCTTGGACTTGCAGTTTTAACAGAGGACAGTATTTCAAATCAAACTCAGGCTACAAGACCAATAAGGGTTGTTGACCAATGGATGTTCCATTCAAGATTATATGCAGCTGCAGATTTTGTTGGAAAACATGATAACTTAGAGCTTGTACAATTAAACTCATTTGGATGTGGAGTTGACGCAGTAACAACAGACCAAGTTGAAGAAATTTTAAGAAGCTTTGGAAAAATGTACACTTTAATTAAAATTGATGAAGTAAATAACTTAGGAGCCGTAAAAATACGTATCCGTTCACTTCTTGCAAGTATGAATAAACGTGCAAAAGAAAAATTAGAGGGAAATTATGCAATTAATAAAAAAGTATTTACAAAGGATATGAGAAAAGATTACACTATACTAATTCCAATGATGATACCAATTCATTTCGAATTATTAGAACCTGCTGTAAACTCTTGTGGATATAATATGGTACTTTTAAGAGAATGTACTCAGCATACAGTTGAAACTGGTTTAAAATATGTAAATAATGATGCATGTTACCCATCAATATTAGTTACTGGCCAAATGATAGAAGCATTAGAATCTGGAAAATATGATGTAAATAAAACAGCACTTATAATGTCACAAACAGGTGGAGGTTGCCGTGCTACAAACTATATAGGGTTTATCCGCAAAGCCCTACGCGATGCAGGATTTGAGCAAGTTCCTGTAATATCATTAAATGTTGTTGGTATGGAAAAAATGCCAGGATTTAAACTTACTCCAAAGATGATGGACAAAATGATTAAAGCCGTACTTTTAGGAGATTTATTGCAAAAAATGCTTCATAAAAATAGAGCTTATGAGGTAAATAAAGGCGACACTGATAAAGTATTTGATAAATGGATGGAAAAATCTAAAAAACTTGTTACAAAATGTACAAATTCAGAATTTAAACAAGCTATATATGATATGGTTGACGACTTCGAAAAAATTGAAGTTGATATGACAAATGTTAAGCCTAAAGTTGGAATTGTTGGAGAAGTATTAATAAAATACCATCCTTTTGGAAATAACTATGTTGCAGACCTACTTGAAAAAGAAGGTGCAGAAGTTGTTTTGCCAGATTTTATGGGATTTGTAAAATTTATGGCAACACATAAAATTACATTTAATCAATTATTAAATAGTAATAAAATATCTGCAACTGTAAGCAAAATCGCTTTAAAATTAATTAATCTTATGGAAAAAGATACAAAAATGGCTTTGGAAAAATCAAATAAAAATTATTTACCAACTTGTGATATTTACCACTTAGAAGACAAAGTTAAGGATATTTTATCTATTGGAAATCAAACAGGCGAAGGATGGTTCTTAACTGCTGAAATGGTAGAATATATTGAAAACGATATACCAAATATTGTTTGTGTTCAACCTTTTGCTTGCCTTCCAAACCACGTTGTTGGTAAAGGTGTTATAAAAACTATTAGAAGTAAATACCCTATGGCAAATATAACTCCTGTTGATTATGACCCAGGTGCAAGTGAAACAAACCAAGCTAATAGAATTAAGCTTATGATGGCTGTTGCTAAAGATAATTTAAAAAATTCTAAAAATTAACATTATAAAGGTTTTCAAGTTAATTGCTAGAAAACCTTTATGCCGTATATAAAAGGAGAAATTGATGAAAAATTATTATGAATTATTAGAAGTTTCTGAAAAGGCTTCACCAGAAGTTATTAAAAAGGCTTATATTACTTTGGTTAAAAAATATCATCCAGATTTACAATCAGATGATGAGAAAAAATCTGCCGAAGATAAAATTAAGGAAATTAATGAGGCTTATGAGGTTTTGTCTGATAAAGCGAAAAAAGAGAGTTATGATAGAAAACTTCAAATGCAAAGAATTAAAGAAGAACATTATAATACTTCTTCAAATAGTCAAAATACTTCAAATAATACATATAAAAATACAAATAGAACTCCAAACTCAAATAATAAAAAAAATAATTATTCAAAACCTAATCCACAAAAAAGAGTTATTCATAAACCTACTATGAATGAAAATTTTGATGATTTTGGCGATTTTAATAATTTTCAAAATGATTATAATAACATTATGAATGAAGTCTATAATAATGCTTATAATGAAGCTTACAATAACGCTTATAATCAAGCTTATATTAATAATTTAAAAAATATGGGATATGAAATTCGATATGAAAGACCTTTTAAGGAAAAACTAAAAATTGCATTTGCTTCATTTTATGGAATTTTACTTGTTATTTTTATTGGTTTTATTTTATGGCATATACCTTTTATAAAAAATTATTTTATTAATTTGTATAATGATAATGTTATCTTTAAAATTATAGTTGATTTAATATCTACTATTATAGAAAGTTTTTTAGCTTTATTTAAGTAAAAAAAATCAGAGGAGTTCGAAAAAACGAAACTCCTCTGATTTTTTACCACTAAAAAACATTACTACCTTTATTCTCAATTGTATCGTATTGATCATCAAAAGCATATTCACTCAAATCTTCAATATTTCCATCATAAGAAAACGTTCTATTATTTTCATCAATATTTATAATCATATAATTATACACAATTGTTCCCTCTACATCTGGTAATTTCAAATTAATTGCATATTTAGCAACATTATTTTTTTCGCCTATTTTATATATTTTTATTATAGAATAATTATTAATATTATTTAAGTCATCAATATAAGATAAAATATTGTCAGTTGTTATATATTTTTTACCGTAACCTAAAGTATCCAAAAATTGTTCAGAACACATATCAATTAAACTTTGTTTTTGATCTTTATCATTATTTTTTTTAGCAATATATATCGTATTTATAATCTTATCTTCAATTGTGTACACAACTTGATACTCATTACTCGATTTATCAATCTCTTGTAACCCATCTTCACTAAGAGTTATGTCCTCAAAAATCGACTTATTTTGAACTTCATAGTTACTCTTTTTTTCCTGTTGCTGATTCCTAAAAAAAGCATTCATTCCTTTTATTAAAATATAACAACCTAAAATACATACAATAACTGTTATTATTTTAATTTCATTTTTATTAGCCCACAATCTAAATCTATTCCACATATTATCAATCTCCTAAATCATATTGTTACTTAACCTTATTTTTCATTTTTTTTCCGCCTAAATCTCTAAATAAATACTTTAAAGATTTAACAAATAATATACAAATTCCTATAATTACAAATATAATATAAAAAGGCACATCACTTATTAAATATATATTACTTTGTACCATTACATAATAAATGAATACTATAATTGGTCTAAGTAATACTAAATACAAATATAATTTGATCCAATTACTAATAAAACTTTTTCCGCCTCCAATTTTTATAAAAGCATCCATTAATATTAAAATTGGAGCTACTGTACTTATACCTGCAACTAAAAGCATTCTAACAACAAATAATCCATATAAAAACCATTTAAATATTGTTACAACAAAACCAGATATCATATTTATACCTGCTTTTAAAGGAGATTTTGCAGCATTATATTGTGATTGGAACATTAATAGTCCTTCTAAATTTGTATCAAAATAATAATCTACTGTTTTAGTTTCTACACCACTTGATGATGTACTATTTGATGATGTACCATCAGAAGCTACTGGTCTATATGCATACAAAAATCCATTTGATTTTGCCTCAACACTTGGTTGTACACTATCAATACGACTTTGCATACCACAATCATATCTTTCCCAGCCATTATCCTTTTCATAACCTAATATATATGTATGTGTCGGTACAGATGAACCCTGTAACATAATATCACCAGCTTTACACTCATCTAATGAAGTTATCTTTTGAAAACCATGTGATTCACAAAACGAAGATAAATCATGAGAATTATCATTACTTCTAACATATAATCCTCCTTCTTCTGGCTGATCAGTATATCCCACATTATAAAGAACCCAACCAACAAATCTATCACAACTTACTAAATGTGCATCTGAATTAATAGCTGGATTTTTTGGAGCATTTCCATAGGTAAAACCGTTTGTCCTAACGTAATCTGTAATAGATTTAGCTTCACTAAGAAATTTAGTTACAAAATCATCATCGCTTCCTGTAGAACTAATTGGCGTACTTGTTGAACTTGAACTTCCACTTCCACCTAATATCGGAGCATCCACTGCAAATTTTGAATTTTTAACATAAACTGTTATCTTTTCACTCTCAAGCTTTTTTTCATTCATATCATTAACAATATTGTTCGAAAAAGCCACAATTAAATTCATTACAAATACTGCCAATGCAAGTGAAATTACCGATTTTATCCAATTTTCGACTAACTTTTTAGCTTTTAAATATTGATTAGGTTTTTCTCCTTTTTTTCCATTAATCAATCCCGAAAATGGTAAAATATTAATTGTTGGTGAAATTCCAGAAACTACAGTCACTATAGACATATATATAAGAACAACAATCATAGCTCCACATGCTATATATAAAAATACTCTATATGCATTTCTAACAAAATTTTTAATTGTTTGAAATTTCTCTTCTTCCTTCTCTTCTTTGTTATCCTTTTTATCCGCTGTCTTTTTATTCTTAGAATTACTTTTTGCTTTGGTTTTATTTTCTCCAAAAAAGTCTATTCCTAACAATCCCGAATTATCATATAATATATCTTCAATTGTTGTCTTTATTCCAGCTGGTAATTTTTCATTTGTTATCAAATCTTCTGCATCTATTAATATATCATAATTTTCTGGCTCTCCATCTTCTTCTACAGTTTTAAAATTGGCCTCTTTTTTTACTTCTTCTATTGAATATGCATATATATTATTATTTAATGTTTGACACATAATGCAAAATAGACATATACAAATCATACAAATTTTTTTAATTACTTTTTTCAATTAATATATGCCTCCTTTTAATTATAATCTGAAATATCAATTTTGCCATTTGCATTTACTATAACTCTCAACTTGTTTTCATTTGTATTATTAAGTACGAATATTATTCCCAGTCTATCTGTATTTTCTTGATATTCATACTTTTGAACTTCCATTGCCGTTGCATCTACTAATCCATTTTTATAAATATATTCCTTTATTGCTTTAATAAATTCACTTTGATTCTTTATATGTTTTGATATATCCTCTGTTATACCATTTATTTCAATAGAAACATTATCTAATTGATTTTCACTATATTTAGTATTACCGGTCTCTTCCTTATTATAAAAAACGTCATTAGTCGTAGAATCATTTGATGAATTTGTTGAATTTGTATTACTATTCACAGTATTATTAGTGCTGTTTTCATTTGATACAGTATTAGAAGTCACTTCATTTTGCACATTATTCTTCTCAATATTATTAGTTGTGTTCACATATTCATCATTACTAGTTGTATTTAATAATGTTAAATCAGTTATAAAGAATAATACAATAGTTAATAAAATTACCAGTATTATTATTAAAATTCCTATTACTTTTGTTTTTTTCATAATCTATCTCCCTTCAATTAATTAATACGAAAATATCCAGTAATTTTGTGCTGCAGCATTAATTTCTGATTTCGTAAATTTCCTATCGTTATATCCTTTATTTATAGCATTATTTTTATTTGGATCTTTTACTATAATTCCATTATCTCCTTCAATTCCTGCTAAAACAATAAAATGTCCATGTTCTGTAAATAATCCTGGACCTTGTGAAGAAATAACCAAAGCTCCTGATTTCAATGCATTTACTACTTCATCTATACTGTTTGTTTCCTTCATAGTTCCTGGTACACCAAAATGTTCCTTAGCTGCTGAAAAATATGACCACGATGTTCCTTCTCCCCAAACATAGTATGTATTTCCACACCAACTTACTGCATCAGCTGGTGTTATCTGCTTATGAAGTATTGTAGATGCTACCATAGCGAATGATGTAGGTCCACAACCACAGTTTCCAATATTCGAGCTTCCATATGCAACATCTGAATAATCTCCTTGGTAATATTGTACAAAACCACTTACAGACACATTTTTAGAAGATTTATTTGTATTTAAATTCTTAATGTCATATAAAACTGTCATATCATTCCTATCATTTTGGCTATTTTCAAAAGTTGTTGCTGTTGAATCCCAAACATCCCTAAAAAACATATTTAATGCTCCTAGAAAAGTCTCTGCTTCATCATCACCATTTGAATTGCCACTTCCACTGCCTGTCCCAAAATTATATGTATTATTTAACCCTACTGGCATTCCACCATTAAGACAAGAACCACCATTTTGTATCCATTCTACAGGATTTAATGAATTTAAAAAATCTTGTGATGGTATTTTATTATAATCTTTTAATAATATTTCCAATACACAACAAGTTCCATTATCATATTTATGTCCAATAGGTTGTCCTTTGTACATATACCATCCTATAACTCCGTATCCGCTGTCATTACCCTTTGCATCTCCCATAACACAAGGTATTGTTTTTCCATCTTTGGTATGTATGTCCAAATAATCTCCTGCATTACCAAATAGTGGTGTAACTGCTACTAAATATCTATTTACCCCATCAGGAGTCTTTATATATGCCCAGTTATTTTCATCAGTTAATTTTCCTCCTGCTTCCCATAATTTATTTACTTTTTCTTGTCCTGTTCCTGGATACCAAGATATGTCTTCTTGCTCATATGTAGCACAACCATATTGTTTAACTTCACTTTCATCAGGTAATATAACTTTAGTTCCAGCACTAATAGGTGTTACTCCATCTTCTGCATTAACTTTAATATAATAACCATTAAAAAAAGAGAACAAAATAACAAAAATAAGTACCATTAATAAAACTTTTTTTAAAATTCTTTTTCTCATATATTGCTCCCTCCTTTGTTTTAATTTTCTGCTTCATTTTTTAGTTATCACTATTTACTATACTAATTGTAAAATCGGCATCATCTTTTAAAGTTACTGCCATAGTAAATTTAGAATATGTAAATTCTCCACCTGTTGCATCTCTTATTGTAACCGTAAATTGGTAAACATTATCTGAAATTATCAAATAATTATCATCTATCTCATATGAATTTTGTTCATATAAAGCTTTTGATAAATAATTTTTAAACTCGTTAACATTTTTATAATAATTATTTTTTTGTACTGGATTCAATTTTGAATATACAAAATCATAATCTTTATAATTTAATGCTTGTACTACCCTGTCAACACAATATTTTGCCTGTGCTGCTGGTAAAAAAGCATTATAAGTATCTTTATTTTGTACTACACTATAATTATCTAATGAAACTGTATAATCCATCATATTTTTTGCATTAAAAACATAATTTCTTTGGCTATTACAAATCGCCCTATATTCAACATATTCATTATAATTCACAACCTTATATTCAGATATCATATCTAAATATAAATCTGTCCTATTATCATTTATATATTTCTTTAAATCTTCTAAGTTAGAATATTTAGCATTTTTGTAATCAATTTCTAGTATTGAATATAAATGTTCTCTATCAACTAATAAATCAAATTTATATCTTTCAAACAAGCCCTTCATACATAATTCTGTATCTTCATCAATGTCATCATCCTCTTCTGAATATTTATTTTCTGCATTTTTTTCAATTATTTTACTACTATTTACCGGAACTGTATCTCCTTCTTTAAAATTCAAATAATTTTTTATTTTTAAATATTCATATGGATATATAGAAAAAGTATTAGAACTTGTATCTTTTTCAACCCATACAATTGAATCTTTTGCATCTTCTTCGCTTTTTCCATATCTTAGCTTTACAACATATAAACTTCTATTCTTATTTAAAATTTGCTCATATATTTTATCAATTCTAAATATTGGTGCATCAAAATCATTAAACTTTCTATAATTATCAACTGTCACTCCTAATTCATTTATTACATCTTTATCCATTAACATTGTTGGATCATCTAAATCATTTGAAGAATAATATAATGAAAGTCTATCTTTTAGCCAAAAATATGATTCCAAATCAGCAACTTCCTCTAAATACCCATCACTATT
>OKRU01002979.1_pt1 | contig 14202 bp, 15 predicted proteins | sample 1601131 | NCBI WGS metagenome assembly OKRU01 (sample SAMEA3541558, study PRJEB24748) | human gut metagenome | biome: human gut; feature: human-associated habitat; material: faeces | place: China | collected 2012 | reverse complement strand
AGGTAGAAGGTGCAGTCAAGGCGCCCCTGAAAGGGGCACCTTAGAACGCGCATATTTCCAACCACGCACGCATCCAGCGCCCCTCTTCCACCACCGCCTACGGCGGCGGTCCCCCTTGCCCGGCGGGGAAGGCTAAAGCCCCCCAGGGTGGACCTGGGGGGCTTGGGTCAGCGCAGGAGGGCGGTTTGCAGGTAGGCATAGTAGGCGGACCGGGCGCTCTGGATATAGATGCGGCTGATGGGGATCTGTTCATCGGTACAGAGCAGGAAGCTTCGGGCATTGAGGCCTGCCACATGGCGCAGATTCACCGCAAAGCTCACGTGGCACCGGCACAGGGTGCCGCTCTGGAGCTGGGCGAGGATCTCGCTGAGCTTCTGGCGGGTGCGGATGGTGTGGCCGGAGAGCAGATGCAGATAGGTGATATGGTCCTTCCGCTCCAGGTAGACGATGCCGGAAAGCCGGAGCTGCAGAGGCACCCTGTTGGACAGGATGGTCAGAGTCTCCTCCCGGGCGCTGTCGAGAACGGATGCGGCCCGAAGCAGAAATTTTGGAAGCTGATTTTCCAGCTGCTCCTTCAAAACCATGCCCAGGTGGGGCACATCGTAAACTTCGCTGACATACTGGGGGTAGCCGCTGACAAAGATGATCTGGCACTCGGGGAATTTTTCGACGATGCTCCGGGCCAGGGAGATGCCGTTGTCCTGCTTCAGCACAATGTCCAGCACCGCAATGTGGAGCTGCACCGAGGAGTCCGGCAGGGCCTCCGCTCCGGCGGCGCAGTGGAAGACGGCGTTGTATTGGGACAGCAGCGTCTTTTGGCTCAGGGCCAGCAGCCGGTCCAGGACCAGGGGTTCGTCGTCGCACAGAAGAACGTTCCATTCCTGCTGCTTATTGGGCATTGGCAGTCTCTCCTTCCTGCTTTTCCGGCAGCGGGAGACACAGGTCCGTGCGGAAGCAGCCGTCCTGATATTCGGTCTTCAGGGTGCCGTGGTATTTGGAGGCGATGGTATTCAGGATGCCCAGGCCCAGGCCGTGGGCACGCAGGGGGTTGTTTTCCTGCTTGCGGGCAGGCTTCCTGGCGGGGTTGGCGCAGGAGATCATCAGGCAGTTTCCCCGGACCATGGCCTGAAGCTCAATCGTCTTCTGCTGCGCGCCGCTTTCCAGCACGCCCTGGATGCTGTTGTCCAGCAGGTTGGAAAAAATGCTGCACAGCTGGGCGTTTTCCACAGGCAGCTCCGGCGGGAGCTCCGTATTGATGCTCAGCCGGATGTCCTTCTCCCGGCAGAGGCGGGCCTTGTCGGAGAGCACCGCATCCACCATCAGATTGCTGCTGAACCGGGGGCCTACCCGGGAGCCAAGGCTATGCTGCACCTGCCCCAGCTGCCGACGGGCCAGCCCCGTTTCGCCGGAATCCATCAGCTGGTAGGCGGCCTGGAGCTGGTTGTTCAGGTCGTGGCGGATCTGGTTCACCGTGAGGATGCTCTCCTGCAATTGCCGGTAGTAATCGGTCTGCACGTCCAGCTGCTCGTTGGCCATGCGCACCTGCTGGCGCAGCTCCTCGCTCTGCTGGACCTTCCACATGCCGAAGACGAACACCGCGTCCGCGACGATGGACAGCAGCACCCCAAAGGCATAGGTCTGCCGGATGCCGCCGATGCCGCCTACATAGGAAATGAGCCTGTTGATCACGTTCATGAGAATGATCTGGCTGACGGGGATGGGCAGGAAAAACAGAAGCTTGGGGGAGAGATGCCACCGGGGAAGCACCTCTGTCACAAAGCGGTAATAGCCCAGGCAGACCGGGGCGAAAAGCAGCTGGCACAGGAAGGTCATAATGGCGTTGCCGAAGGAATCCTTCCGGTCCAACAGGACCTCCGGCGGGATCTGGAGCTTCTCGGCAATGGGAAAGACGAACAGGCTGAGCACAAACATAATGGCAATGGTGGAGGCGAACAGCCCTAGAGAAGCAACCATGCCCCCGATTTTATGCCCCCTGGGGGCGATGCAGAAGACATAGACCAGACTGCCGGCGACGGTAGCGGCATCCAGCACGGCGGAGGGGGCCGGGAGCAGATAGTTATTGACCGCCCAGATCCCGAGAAACAAAAGCGCCGACACCCATACATGCACCCAGGGGTGCTTCGGCTTTATCAGGCGTACGATGGTACCGAACAAAAGCAGATTGCCCAGCAGGATACCCAAACAGTTGCAAAGCACGATCAGAGGATACATCGCTGACCTCCCGAAGACTTTCTGATGCTTCCATTATACATGAGACCGCCCGGAAAGCAAGGAGAGCAGGGGCAAAAGCTTCGTTTTTGGCAATGAAACGACATAGTTAGCACCATAACGTCATAACTGGCAGATGATGGAAAAGGGGCTGGGTGGTATAATGGCTGTATGAAATTCCCGCTGCCGGGATAGAGGAGGTAGATGCCCATGCCCCAGGTTTTAAGACCGAGACAGCCGGAAGTGCCAAAGCAGCCGGAAGCGCCAAGACAGCCAGAACGGCCCAAACCTCCGGAAGCGCCAAGACAGCCGGAACGGCCCAAACCGCCGGAAATGCCAAAGCCGGAAACAGTGAAGCGGCCAGACCCGCCCAAACCGCCGACAGCGCAAAAACAGGCCCCGAAAACACCGGAAAAGCAAAATTCTTCCCATTCTCCCGTTGTGGAGCATAGGGAGAAAATGTCCACCTTTGCACGGATTCTCTTTGTGGTTGGGGTATTTGGCGCATTTATGTATTTCGTGAAGCTTCTACTTGCTGCAGGAGGCATAAAAGAGCTAAATGAATTGATTTCGATTCCACTTCTTCTGCGTCCAATTGAGATTCCGGTTCCGCTCCTGACTTATTTCCTGAATTTTTTGCTGATAGTGGTGGAGCTTTTACTACTCGGTTTTTGGAAGCGCCTCAACTTTCCGGGACTGCTGGACTGGGTTATGGATTCGGCACCAGATTTATTGGGAAAGCTGTTTTGGTGGAGTTATGATGTTGTTTTTGTAGTCCTCGCAACAGCTGTAGCAAAGGCATCCATGAGCGGACGGGATGGGGCGATATTTGCGCTTGGGTCATGGGCATGTGCCATTTTCCAAGTCGCCTGGTCCGTTTGGAGACTTGCGGAGGTTGAGTAACGCCAAGGAAAAAGATGACACAGTTCAAGCCAAAAACCCGCCCTCTGCCGGGGTATAAAATATACGGGAGGTAGAACATTATGCCACAGGTTATGATGCCAAAACCGTCGGAAGTGTCGAGACAGCCGGATTTGCCGAGACAACCGGAGCAACCGAAGCAGCCGGAAGCGCGGAAAGCCCCCGAAAACGGGTTTCTTTTATACTGTGGTAAGCACTGGAAGGGAATGTCCATTTTTGCGCGGATTATGTTCACAGTGGGACTGTTTGGCGTGGTTTTCTATGGAATCAAGCTGGCGCGTGTCGCTGTGGGTACGGCAGAGTTTGAGACTGACGGGATTCCGGTTTGGATCTACTTTTTGTATTTCCTACTGATGGTATCGGAGCTTTTCCAGCTTTTGCGCTATGAGGGGTTTGCGTTTCGTGGATTGCTTGGAACAGTGTATGCGTCGGTTCCGGGGTGGATAGGGTGGATAGTAGTTAGTTTACTTATGCCTTGGGAATTATGCGCATTTGTTCTGCCACTTACTGCCGTGAATGGCCGGGACGGCGTTGTTTTTGCCTGGGGTGGACTGGCTTGCCTCTTTTTTCAGTTCATCTGGCCGTGGCCAAGAATCTGCGGCTGCCCGGATCTGAAAGAAGAAAAGAGTGAGAGAAAATGAAAAATTTGCCCTTTGCCGGGGCACAAAACATACGGGAGGTAGAACGTTATGCCACAGGTTATAATGCCAAAACCACCGGAAAAAGCAAAACCGCCGGAAGTGTCGAGACAACCGGAGCAACCGAAGCAGCCGGAAGCGCGGAAAGCCCCCGGAAACGGGTTTCTTTCACGCTGTCGTAAGCACTGGAAGGGAATGTCCATTTTCGCACGGATTATGTTTGTGATGGGCGTGTATGGCACAGCGGTCTGTGGGATCGGAATTGTGCTGGGCCTTATGGCGGAAAGAGGAGCGACGGGGAACGCGGGGCCTGTATGGTTTTCTTTGGCGGCTTTTCTGCTGAATGTACGAAATCTGTTCTGGTTGTTTCATTGTGAAGGGGTTGGGTATTATGGCATATACGCAGAAGCCCTTTCCCTAAAGCCTGATTGGGTTGCTTGTTTAGCCGCCACATTGCTAGGAATGTGCTATACGCTCTATTTAGTCATTGCGGGTGCCTCTTTTGTAGTGTGGGTGAGTGTGAACTATTATATGGATGATAATATATTAACGGCGATATTAACGGCGATCGTCGCGGTCGGCATTCTGGCCTTTATGGCGTTCAACTTCATCTGGCCGGTCTGGAGATGCCGCACTTGCAACGAAATCTATTATCATCCGAAAAAACGAAAAAAATAAGGACGGCCGGTTGCGGCGAAAATAGAAAACATATAGGAGATGGAAACATGAAAAATTCGATGCTGCAGGATATGCTGGGGATGTCCGCGGAGGACGCGGCGGTGGATACCAATGTGGATATCGTCTTTGCCATAGACGGGACCGGGAGTATGCAGCCGCTGATTGACAAGGTGAAAAATCTGACATTGACCTTTCACAAGGAGCTGGAAAACGGACTGGCGGAGAAGAAAAGAAAAATTCACAGTCTCCGAATCAAGGTCATTGTCTTCCGGGATTATTACATTGACGGGGACTACGCCATGCAGAAATCCGAGTTCTTTACACTGCCGGAGGAAAACAAAGCCTTCCATGATTTCGTCGCCAATATTCGGGCCGGGGGCGGCGGGGACGAGCCGGAAAGCGGGCTGGAGGCCCTGGCCGAGGCGCTGCGCTCCGACTTCGTGCAGGAGGGGGCCAAAAAGCGCCATGTGATCGTCCTGTTTACGGACGCCTCCGCCCATCCTTATGAGCAGCAGCAAAAAGGCGTCCCCGACAATTATCCCAAAGATATGTTCCGGAATCTTCAGGAGCTGTATAGGGCCTGGGGGCACGGCCAGGACTTCCTGGGGGCATCCACGAAGAGCGTCCAGATGAACAGGGACGCCAAGCGCCTGGTGCTGTTTGCCCCCAGCGTCTATCCCTGGAACGAGCTGGAGGCGGACCTGGAAAATGTCATCCGGAAGGACCTGAGCAGCGGCGACGGCGGAAAGGACCTGGACTTGACGGACGTGGTGGCGCTGGTGGCAAACTCCATCGCCTAAGAAATAGAAAGATAACGGAGGAAACGAAAATGTCTGATATGCAGGATATGCTGGGAATGTCCCGGGAGATGGCCGAGGGAACCGATACCAATGTGGATATCGTGTTCGTCATTGACGCGACCAGAAGCATGGAGCCCCTGATTGAAAAGGTGAAAAACGCCACCCTGGTTTTTCACGACGGCCTGACCGAGGCGCTCAGGGAAAACAAGCGGATTATCAAGAATCTGCGGGCAAGGGTGATTTGGTTCCGGGACTTCTACTTTGACGGCAAGTACGCCTACGGGGAGTCGCCCTTCTTCCTCCTTCCGGAGGAAAAGGAGGCGTTCCATGATTTCGTGGCGTCCATTGAGGCCAAGGGCGGCTATGACGCGCCGGAGTCCGCCCTGGAGGCCCTGACCCTGGCCATGCGTTCTGACTTTGTGCAGGAGGGGGACAAAAAGCGCCACGTGATTGTGCTTTTTACCGACGAGGAGGCTCACAGCTTCGAGGACCGGGAAGCCCTGACGGAGGAGGCCGCCAAGCTTGGCTGCACACCGGAGCTGTACCCGGAGAACATGCCCGAAGACTATAAGGAGCTGGCCAACGCCTGGGCCGGAAACGAGGAGACGCAGACTGCCCTGGGCGTGGACGGACAGACCAAGCTGGACCGCTCCGGGCGCAGACTGGTTATTTTCGCACCGGATGCCTACCCCTGGACGGATATGGAAATGGAATGGGAGAATGTGATTCGTGTCAGCATGGAGCAGGGCGGAAGCGGCGAGGACCTGGATATGGCCGATGTGTACTCCATGATTGCCCACTCCCTTTCCAACTAAGCCGGGGAGGGCCATCCGATGGAAAGTAAGCCCCATATCCTGTATCCGTTTTCATTTCAAAAGGAGATCAAGCCGGGCTTTTGCGAGGATGCCCCGCCTGTCGCCACAGACCGGTATGCCATCGTCTGCGATGGTCTGGGGGGCGCGGGACACACAAAGCATAGTTTACCGGACGAAGAGAACCCCGGCGCGGTCACGGAACGGACCAGCGCCTATCTTGGCTCCCGAATCGTGGCGGACCGGGTGGAACGGTTTTTCACGGAACACTGGGAAGAATGGGCTTCCTCCGGGGAAACGCCGGAAATCGGCGTGTACGCGGGGCAGCTGAAAGAGGAACTGGACCGGGCCATACAGGACTGCGTGGAAAAAATGCGCATCCGGATTCCGGTGGGGAAAACAATCAAAATCTTTCCAACGACTCTGGCGTCCGCGGTGTTCCTTCCCTGCGAGGACGGCCTGCGCGTTGCCGCCATCTGGGCGGGGGATTCCAGAGTCTATGTGCTTACGCCGTTGAAGGGCTTGCAGCTATTGAGCCTGGATGACGCCGACGGCGCGGCGGAGAGCATGAACAGCGGAACGGTTATGACCAACTGCGTCTACGCCGGGAGCTTTTTCTTAAATTACTGCGTGTATACCCTGCGGGAGCCGGGGCTGGTCTTCTGCTGCTCGGACGGCTGCTTTGACTATCTGCGCTCCCCGCTGCACCTGGAATGGCTGCTGCTGCACACCATCCAGAACATGCCCCAGGAGAAGGGGCGGCAGCCGTGGGAAATCCTTGGGGAAAGCATCCGGGACGGCATCTATCAGACCATCCGGGACGACACCACCATGGCGGGGCTATGCGTTGGGCTTTCCTCCATAGCGTCCCTACAGGAGGCGTTCCGTACGAGAACGGAAGATCTCGACCCCATGGCGGTCCAGATGAACGGGTACATCATGGAAAAGAACGCCGCCCTGGACGCGCTGGACAAGGCCAGAAGAGTCTGCCGCCTGAATGAAAGCAAGGTGTCCGACGGGATACAGCGTGTCGTGGGGGAAACCCTCTCCTCCCGGAAACCGACGAATTTGTATGAAGCGCTGAAAGGCTTCGGGGCGTTCTCCGGATACGAGGCCTGGGAGGCCGAGGGCCTGGAGCAGCTGGAAACGGAATTCCGGGAACGGGAGAATAAAATCGACCGGGACATTGAGAAGCGAAATAGACAGTGCCGAAGCCAGTTTCTCATTGACTATATGGTGTGGCAGAATCGGTCGGTTCGCAGGAATTGGGTGCCAATCGCCTGGCTTGGCGTTGAGGAGGAAGCGGCGCTTGACGTCCGGACCTTCGACGAGATGCTCTCGACACTGACGGAGCTTTCCAAGCTGGAGGAATTTTGGGAAGGTTTTCCGGAGTTTAACCGGGAAATACAGCAGAATCTGCGTTTCCTGCTGGGAAAGCTGAGAGAACGGCTGAATCAGAATGGGGACCGATATCGCCCCCTTTTGACCCGGGCGTATTTTTCCTCGGACCTGTTTGCCGAGCAGCGAAGGGAGCTGGAGGAGGACCCCCAGTTTCAAAGCGCCTATCGGGAGCTGCTGCGCAATCCCGGTGCCTGCCCCTTTTGCGACGCGAAAACCCGGGAGGCCGCAAAAAGCGTCCGCACGCTGCGGGAAGAAAAAAGGGCCTTGCGGGAGCAATATCAGCAGGAGAGACAGGCGTGGCAGGAAAAACGAGCCGCGCGGTACTGTGAAAAGCAGAAAGGACAGATTCTGGAGGAGCTAATGGAAAAGCCGCCCCGGGAACTGGAGACCCTGCTTGGAGGCACGGACCTTCCTATGGAGACGGTGCTTTCGCTGGCGGAGGCGTGGAAGGCCCTGCGCCAGAATGAAAAAGCCAATCAGGCAGAGGCGGTAGAGGTGAAAATTCAGGGGCTGTGGTCCGAATACAGGAAAGAATACCAGCTATTCCAGCAGGTAGAGAGAGGGAGAACGTGAGAGAATGGTCATTCATGGGTATCGTTTTGATGAAAGCCAATGGAAAACCCTGGGCGGAAACGGCCAATGCGTTGCGGCCGAAAAGGGCGGCAAAAAATACTTTATTAAGCGGCTGAATAAGCCCAAGTATCCCATCAACAAAAACTTCACCGGGGAGTTCAGGCAGGAGAAAATCCGAGAGTGCAACCGGTGGCTGGAGCAGCGGCAGGCGATTCTGCGGGCCCTGCCCGGAACGGGAACGGGCAACATTGTAAAGCCCATCGAGTATTTCCTGGACGGGCCCTGCTACTACGAAATCGCCTATTGCGTGGACGTTTCCAATATTCCCTATACGGAAATCTGGAAGCTTTCCAAGCAGGAGAAGGCCCTTTTGATGCTGACCATTGCCAAGAGCCTTTCGGAGGTACACGGCAAGGGCATCGTCCATGGGGACCTGGACCCGGGGAACATCCTGATTTCCAGGGCGGCCGGGGGAAACCTGGTTACCAAAATCATTGATTTTACGGACGCGTTCTTTGAGGCGGACCCGCCGGAATCCATTATGTCCAAGGAGGCCTGGTGGAGCCCGGAGGTGGCGCTTTACTCTAAGAATCCCGCCAAGTGCCGGGGGCTTATCAGCCGCAAGGCCGACGTGTTTTCCCTGGGGCTGATTTTCCACCAATACTGCACGAAGGACGGGGAATTCCCCCGGCACAGTGGGGACTATCCCTGGATGGGCTTTTTGAATCACGGCAAGCTCACCGTGGCCCCCACGATTGACCCGGAACTTCAAACCCTGATTGCCGCCATGCTGGCGTTGGACCCGGATGACCGGCCCGACATGAAGGAGGTCTGCGAGGCGCTGAAAAATATCGTGAACGGCAAACCGGCCCACGCCGCCGAGTTAAAGTCCACCCCCAAAGCCCCCGCGCCCCCGGCGCCCCCTGCGAAATGCGCCTATAAGCCCGGCCCCCAGAAAAACGGCAAGGGGGCGGCGGTTTCTTCCGTGGAGATGCCCAACGCCAAAAAGGTCAAGGTGACCTTCAGCGACGGCTCAAAGCAGATTTATGATGTGGGCCTTGCCCTGAACATGAAATACATTGTGAAAGCGTAGAAATGCCGACAGAAGGAGAACACCAATGGCCGATAAGGTTACCGATTATGTCTGCGTACCGGCAGTGTGCATGAAAACATCCGGGGAATTTTGGATCGATTGCTACTTATCCTACGACCGGGAATGGGTGCTTGCCTGCGGGAAGACACGCTTTGCCGGGCACGGCGGCCGACAAAACGTCAGCGTGGTGTTGACCCCCAGACGGATGGGCCCACAGTACGCCTGCCCGCATTGCGGCGGGAAACATACCACCACCTGCTGGAGCTGCGGAATGGAAATCTGCTTTGACGGGGATGACCACAGCGGAAGGATCATTGTCTGCCCGAACTGCCACGCGGAAGGGGTATTCCAGTCGGAGAGAAAGCGAAATGCCAGCGCTGGGTCCGCCGGAAGCGGACAGTAGCTGGGGCACGGAGAAAGGAGACGTTTATGGCACACGAGGAAACCGGAATGTTTATACCGGCAAAATGCGAGAAAACCGGGAAGGATTTTTTTGTAGAGTCCTATCAGGCGTACGATGGCACCTGGGTCTTTGCCTACGGCCGGGAGAGCCTATCCGGTCAGAGGCAGGGCGGCGGGGGAGCGGCGGCGAGCCTGACCTATGCGCGGAGCGGCCCGCAGCTTGCCTGCCCTTACTGCGGGAACAGACATTGCTTTATGTGCGGTGAATGCGGAAAGCTTACCTGCTATGACGGGAACAGCTGCGATGGCCGGGAGGTCACCTGCGGCAACTGCGGGGCGCAGCTTGCCTTCAGCGCGAAGAGTGCCTCTGCGAAATTCAATTTTTCCGGTGTATCCGGAAGCGGACAGGGATAACCGGCGGAGGTGCGCGTATGAAACGAAAAACGCTATGGATTCTCACTGCCCTGGTCCTTGCAGCCCTGTTTTCCTGCGGCGGAAAGTCGGCCTTAGATGCCTTCACCGTCCCGGCAGAGGCCTCTCTGTGGGATTTTTTTAAGAGCAAGACGGCAAAGGCCGTGGAGCTCCGCACGGCGGAAGACCTGGAAGAGCTGCGCAAAAACCCGGAGGGCAGCTTTGTGCTGGCGGAGGACATCTCCCTGGACTACGTTCCCTTCTCCGCCATTGAAAGCTTCAACGGCACCCTGGACGGCCAGGGGCACTGGATTGACGGACTTGCCCCGGAAATGGGCAGCGACACCGTCACCTGCCTGTTCGACACCCTGGGAAGCAAGGCCGTGGTGAAGGACCTGAACGTAAGGATCGGCATTCTGATGGACAGCGACGTCCCCGTCCATATCTCCGGCCTGGCCGGGAGCAACAACGGCACCGTCCGCGGCTGCCGAATCCAGAGTGACATCGTATGGAATGACGAGGTGTGCACGGAGCCGGAGCCCGCCATTGCCCTGCAGCACTACGCTCCCGTGGCTGCCTATAACGGCGGCACCATTGCGGACTGCACCCTCCAGACGGGTGTCAACGCTCTGGGCAATGTGTACGGCATCGTAGAAGAGAACTACGGCACGGTGACGAACTGCGATGTAGATCTGAACACCAACAGCTGCACCAACGTCAGCGGCCTTGCCTACCGGAACTGGGAGGCCATTGACGGCTGCTGGGTAAGCGGCCAGGCAGATACGGTCACGGAATTCTGCTGCATCGCCCGGCAGAATTACGCCCCCATTACAAACTGCCGGTTTGATATGTGGATCAACGGCCCTGCCGGGCAGGGCTGCAGTTGGAGCCTCAGCGGCTTTGAAGGGGACGGCCACAGCTTTGACGATTCCAACACCGTGAATATTTCGGAGCTGAACAACCGGGCCGGAAACGGCGCCGTCGGCAGCGGGACCGTAGGCGGCACCGGCGGCAATCCGTGAGGCAGTGCGGTATCCGTAAATTGCAAAGAAGGCCCGGCGGGCAAAACCGCCGGGCCTCCTTGCGCAGGGGGATTAAGATTTCCTAAAGAATGGCCCCGGGTGCTTGACTGGAAAAAGCAGGCGTTGTATAGTATCTGTATTAGTACGATTCATACAAGGAGGGACTGTATGCTGCATTTGGATTATCGGGACGTTCGGCCCCTGTATGCCCAGCTGACGGACAAAATCCGGCAGCAGATCTCCGGCGGTGTGCTGGTGCAGGGGGACAAGCTGCCCAGCGTCCGGGAGCTGGCTGTGGAGCTGTCCATCAACCCCAACACCATCCAGCGGGCCTATCGGCAGCTGGAAATGGAGGGCTGGATCGCCACCGTGCCCGGCAAGGGCTGCTTCGTCTGCGGGTGTCCTGCGGAAGACCCCCAGGAGGAGCTGAAATGCCTGAACACCCTGGAGGAAACCGTCCAAAGGCTTCTGGCCATGGGCTACACCCGGCAGGAGCTGATCCAGAAAATAGAGGAGGCTGACCCATGCTCGAAATGAAAGACGTGACCAAGGCCTTTGGCTCTTTCAAGGCTCTGGACTGCCTGAGCCTGAACGTGCCCAAGGGGGCCGTATACGGCCTGGTCGGCCCCAACGGTGCGGGAAAAACCACCGCCATCCGCCACCTGACGGGGGTTTACCGGCCCGATTCCGGCTCCGTCACCTTAGAGGGCTCCCCCATTGACGAGAATCTGGCGGCAAAGGAGCGCATCTGCTGCGTGGCCGACGAGCCCTTCTATTTCCCTGGGGCCAGCCTGGAGGAGATGAAAAACTTCTACGCCGGCCTCTATCCCAAATTCGACGGCAAGCGCTTTGACGAATTGCAGGACGTCTTCCGGCTCCGGCGGAAGGCCCCTCTGCGGCGGTTCAGCAAGGGCATGCAGAAGCAGGCCTGCTTCCACCTGGCCCTGTGCACCCATGCCGATGTGCTCATTCTGGACGAGCCTGTGGACGGCCTCGACCCCGTCATGCGGCGGCAGGTCTGGAGCCTGCTTCTGGAGGACGTGACCCGCCGGGGCACCACCATTCTGGTATCCTCCCACAACCTGCGGGAGCTGGAGGACATCTGCGACCACGTGGGCATTATGCGCCACGGGAAAATGCTGGTGGAAAAAAGTCTGGCGGATATGCAGGGCTCCACAGTGAAGCTGCAAACGGTTGGCCCCGCCCCGGCCGGCCTGGAAATTCTCCACCACAGCCGCACCGGGCGGCTGAACACCTATATCATCCGGGGCACCATGGCCCGGGTGCAGGGGGCTGTGGAGCGGGAGAACCCCGCCTATTTCGATATCCTGCCCCTGTCCCTGGAAGAAATCTTTATCTATGAGCTGGGAGGTGCGGCACATGAAACTGAAGGTCTGCTTCTGTAACAAAACCGTTCTGAAAACGGACATTACCCGCTTTGCCCCCGTGTGGGCTTCCTACCTGATGGGCCTTGCCATGATGGTGCTGCTGCAATTCTCCGGCGGCAGCGATGACGCCGCCAAGGCCAGCATCGTGCGCGATTTCAACCGGCTGTGCGTGCTGGGAGTGGGCATCAACGGCCTGTATGCCCTGGTGGTGGTGCAGGCCCTGTTCGGAGACCTGCTGAACCCCAGGCTGTGCAACGCCCTGCACGCCATGCCCGTGACCCGGGACGGCTACTACGGCGCGCACCTGATTGCGGGGGTGCTCTTTGCGCTGGTACCCAACTGCCTGGTGCTGCTGCCCACCTCCCTGCTGCTGCCCCGGCAGGTTGCCTCCGTGGCCCTGCTGACCCTGCTGGCATTGAGCCTGCAATTCATCTTCTACCTGGGCACGGCCCTGACGACGGTACAGCTGGCAGGCAACCGCGTCGGCATGGTGCTGATCTATGGCATTCTGAATTTCGCCACGGTGCTGCTGTACTGGTTTGTGGCCATGGTATTCATCCCTCTGATCTACGGCAAGGACATTTCCATCAGCTGGGTTGCCCGCATCTGTCCCACGGTTGCCATGTATGAGGGCAACTACTTCAATGCAATCAACCACAGCTATTATCTCGGCGACACCTATCACTACGTCTTTGACGGCATCTCCATGGGGGATGTGTGGCTAAAGGCCGCCGTCTGCGCCGGGCTGGGCGTTGTATGCATGGCCATTGCCCAGCTGCTCTACCGGAAGCGGCGGCTGGAAACCGCCGGGGACCTGGTGGCCTACTCCATTCTCTCCCCCTTCTTCCTGGCCCTGTACACTCTGACCGTGGCCGCCTTCCTGCACCTGGCCGTAAAGCAGCTGACCCAGGGGGCCATCTCCGAGTATTTCTTCCTGCCCCTAGGGCTGATTGCAGGCTATGTGACGGGCCTGATGCTGCTGCGGCGGACCAGCCGGGTATTCCGCTGGCGGCTGCTGGTGCCCCTGGGGGGCATTCTGGCGGTGTGCGCCCTGTGCGTTCTGAGCATTGCCACGGACGCATTCCACGTTATTCGCCGGGTGCCTGACGCACAGGACGTCCAAAGCGTGGTACTGGCCCCCGTTCAGATGTCCTACAGCAATACCACCCTGACCCTGACGGAGAAGGACGAAATTGAGGATATCCTGGCCTACCACCAGGGCGCGCTGCGGAACTGGCAAAAGCAGGTGGGCGACTGCCTGCTCCAGCGGGACGGGCACTGGTCTCCCGGGGACTACTACAACATCCAGCTGCGCTACACCCTGAAAAACGGCTCCACCTTCCAGCGGCGATACTTCCTGGAAAAGGAAAACCCCGCCTATGACCGCCTGAAGCCCTACCTCTCCACCCCGGAGCTGTCCCTGGGTATGGACGAAAGCACCTTCCGGGCAGCCGTTGCAAACGCCACCTCCGGCGACTCCTATTTCTACGCCGTCGACGGCGGGACCGTTGCCGACAAGGGCCGGAAATTCACCAATTTTGCGGGCCTTGCCAATGCAGTCCTGGCCGACTGCCAGGAGGGGAACCTGATGACCCTGGCCCTGCACACCCCCACAGGCAGGGACGCGGATCTCGACTACAAAATCCAGGGCTGGCTGGGGATTCTCTACGACAACGAGGAGCAGTACCTGAGCATCAACCTGACCGACAAATGCACCCACACCCTCTACTGGATTTCCACCCACGGCACCGTCAGCAGCGCGGTGGGGTGAAAGAAGCGCCCCTTTCGTGGGGTGTTCGTAAGACAGTTAACAGAGCGTATCGATATTGATACG
>OKRU01002976.1_pt1 | contig 14212 bp, 19 predicted proteins | sample 1601131 | NCBI WGS metagenome assembly OKRU01 (sample SAMEA3541558, study PRJEB24748) | human gut metagenome | biome: human gut; feature: human-associated habitat; material: faeces | place: China | collected 2012 | reverse complement strand
GTCGCGTGGATAAGAGACAAAATAAGAATATTGAAAAACGCATGCAATAAAAAATTGATTGCAGCTACATCCGAAAAGCTTACATAGTTCCTGAAAAAACGCCTCATCATACTATGTTTCCTGATCCGTTGACCAATTTGCGGATATGTGTTTGCATATGTTCTTTAATTTTGCGAATATTGTATATAGGTTGTGCATGACTTGATTGTAAATTAATAGTTTAAGCTCTTCTAATTTACTAAAGATCAACGATATGCACAATCTTTATTCTTAATTCTTTTACAGTATTATTCCACCAACGGGTATGAAAATTAATTTTATAACGTAATTATATACTATTTACACCAAATATAGAATTTTGGATTGAAAATCCCAAATCAGTATAATAATTATCTGAATTAAAATAACTATTTTTGCAATCGAATTTGAGTGCTTGCACTCTATTCGGACATACAGCCTAATTCGTCTCGAAATCACCACCTCGAAAAAGAATGATGGCTATTATCCAGTATTTAGGCAAGTTCTGCGCATAGCGTAGAGCCAAGCCTGTACTGGATATGGTTTGTGGTGAACCACGAGACGATAGGCAACGGCTCTACGTTTTTTGCGTTCACTCCGTTTGCCGTTTTACAGATTAACAAGAAATGTAAAATGGGAACAAGAAAGCCTTTATTGAAAACCTACATAGTGTCTTGGTATGGTCCGTTTCACAGCATTGAGGAAATGAAAGATTGGTTATGCCGAAATGCCAATATAGACTGCTGTTTATATTTGGTGCAGGGTAAGAAACCCAATGCCAAGACTTACTCATACTATTGTGGGCAAACAACAAGAACGGTATTCCAAAGGTTTAATGACCGAAACCACCATATAAGAGAAATTCCCAACCGCAGAAGTATCTGGATAGGCGCTTTTGAAAATCGCTACAATAAAGAGGACATAGACATCGCCGAGAATATGTTTATTGATTTGCTTTGGGGGCAATATGGAGAACAATGTCTAAATAAACAAAGCCTGTATTTCCAAGAGCATGATTTTAATGTACTCTTTATATGCAAGTGGAATAATCCCAAACGTTATTGTCAGCCGGAATGTTCACTAAAACTTGTATTGCCGGAAGTAGTGGTTTATTTTACGGACACGGACGAAATAAAAATAGCCAAAAGATTGCGTTCTTTATAGTTACTTTTTCAAGGTCTCACCCGACAAATCCACAAGCGCATCAAAGTTTTGCATTGTTTGCAAATGCTTGTAGTAGGCTTCAAACTCACTAAATGGCATTTCCGCATCAATGAGTAAATCCATAACTTTACTTTTGGATAACATTTTCAAAAGGGGAACTTCTATACGGAGTTCTCCTTTTTTGAACAACGTACACTCTGTGAGAATTGTCGGTACAAAATCATGTACTCCTAAAAAGTCCTCAACTATTCTCGTGTGGAAACAAGTGGGAGTATGGGTCTCTTGGTGGTGTGAGTTCGGCATATAATTCTACGATAATGGGTTTTTCAATTTTGACTTCAAATGATTCTTCGGTACGTTTCACCAATTCCTCATCTGCAAAGGTAGGTGGTTTTGCTGAATTTTCACTCACTTCCCAACCTCTATTTTTTAAGATTGCGGTAATGAATACGTCCTGCAAGGTCTCTTTCAAGTCGGTCTTGCATATAAGCAAGTAGTTTTTCAAAAGAAGTCATAACGTGGAACGCGCCTAATGCAGGACAGTAACCACAATATTCTCCCTCCTCGTGCATGGTCCTTTGTTTGAACATCACGAGTTTCACAGAAACTTTCTCCATAATGTTGAATTGATTTTATGTGCCGACTATATCCGTATAACCGACACGGATTAAATTCTTGTCTATGATTTGATTGAATTTCGCCAATGGCGTTTTCTTCCGTGTATTGTAGGTAAATTCAAATTCCGCACAGTATTTGGATAGGTGTTCCTTACTCGGTCTATGGTATGTACCCATCATCGACCTTTTCAGATGCGACCATGCACCTTCAATGGTGTTTGTGTAAACATCGCCACGCACATATTCCTTGCATTTGTGCTTCACCACGCTGTGTTTGTAGTCCTTGTCCAATTTAGTGTAAGCCCACCATTCGTCACTCATAATATGGGAACCGCCTTTTATCCGTTTATGGATTATCGGTTCCAACGTCTTGCGTTTGGTGTTCTCCACTGGTGTAATAGACAAGCGGCCTTTGCGTTGTACCGCCCCGAACACTGGTGTTTTGTTTTCTGAACCTCTACCACGTTTACCCTTTTTCTTACCACCGACATAAGTTTCGTCCACTTCGACTGTTCCCCGTAATTGGTTATCGGAATTACGATGTTCCAACATATATCGTATCTTGTGCAGTAAGTACCAAGCCGACTTTTGCGTCACGTCGATAGCCTTTGACAACTCAATGGAACTGATGCCTTTCTTTGATAGCGAAATCAGATAGAAAGTCAGAAACCATTTCTGCAAAGGAATGTTAGAGTTCTCGTAAATTGTGCCGGTAGTGACCTTGAACTGTTTACCGCAATGTGCGCACTTGAAAGTCTTTCCGTTTTTGTAACGGTAAACCTTTTGTGCGTTGCCGCAATGCGGACAGACAGGAGTATTGCCCCATCTGCGTTTTTCAAGATACTTCCTGCAAGCGTCCTCATCGGGAAACTGTTTGAAGAAGTAGAAAAGATTGTGATTTGCACTCATCTTTCACCGATTTTTATTTGAAGTTACGAAAAAACGGTGAATTAGCCAAATATCCAACAATCAATATCTTAGATTACTTTTATTTAGATAACTATCAAATAAGAGGAAAACCAAAGCCATATAAAGGTCCTATGAAAGTATGCAAATATGACTTTTAGTGTAAGAGCATCCACTTACAGGCCTAAATACAGACTTTGGTTATTGTTATTCCGATAATAATAGCTACTTTTGTGTTCTATAAATCCATTTGATATGAGCAGATTACCTTTAAGCATGGAACGGAGTATAAAATCCGATATTGAAAAAACAAAATGCCCTACACACGGAGAACATCCGAAAGTAACATTTACCTCAAATGGCATCACTGTTTCTTGTTGCTGCGAGAAGTTTCGCAAAGACACAATAAGCAAATGCCAGCAAGCGATTGGCAATGCGCTGCAAGAGCAAATAACAAAAGCCTTCAAGGGTTTGAAGTAGTTTCTGTTACTACTATTGCCACGATATTTGATATTTCCGTACCATCTTTTATTAGGGCTTTCACTTTTTCGATAAATTCGTCTAAGGTGAAAGCCGCCACTTTTTGCACCTCAAATGAGGTAATATATTCTTTACCCATAATTGTTTTTGGTTATAATAGTATATAATTGCGTTTTATAATATATTGTTTACTGCTCTTATCTTGGAGCTGTAAATCCTTCGGACAAAAATTAAGTCCGGTCCAGCAAACGGCCGATTTTGATACTTTATGTTCGAATTTGGAATATGTGCATCCAGTTCTTTTTCTCTATCAGTCAAAAGAAGAGTATGAAATTAATAAAGCAATGATTAAGGCATCCCTGACTGATTCAATCAGCATATCAGATTTTTACCTGAAAATAGCACCATTTATGGCTGATATAAAGGACGGCCACAGCATGATATTGCCTCCTATTACTAATGACCTCATTGCTTATGCAAAGAAAGATGGCAATACCATGCCATTACGAATTAAAGCTACTGGAGACGTCTTTGTTGTAGATTATCCGATAATTGATAATTCCGAAATAAACGAAGGAGATACGATTCTCAGTATCAACGGCATCAGGTCACAAGATATACTTGAACGGATGTATGGTCTTTGGGGGTCAGAGAAAGATAATGGAATAAAAGAAGGCAGCGTAAACGCCTATTGGTCTCCGCTGTTATGGTATATGTACAAATGGAGCGAGTCGTATGTTTTTTCTGTAAAGCATGGTGATATAATTAAAGAGATACGTTTGAAAGGAGTACCGCAAAGCGTGGCTTTAAAAGTCATAAAGGAAAGGCAATCTCAATTCAAGCCTGATAGTTTCACTTGCACGTTTTCTTCTGATAATACAAAAGCAATCCTTACTTTTCGCAATGTATATCAGGAAACGGAGTTGAAAGTGTTCTGTGATTCCGTTTTTAAGGAAATTAATGACAGAAAAATCTCAGATGTAGTAATTGATATGCGAGATAATACTGGAGGCTCAAGTCAATGCGTAGAAAAGCTGTTGTCTTATTTTTCACATCCGAATTATACGCTGTATTCAAAAAGTTTGATTAAAGTCAGTCAATATTCCAAGGCATATAATAAGAACAAACATCCGGAGATATACACTCAAATCTGCAATTTACCAGATGGAGAACTTTTTGAAATAAAAGACACTCCAGTCAAAAGCAATAAGAAAAATTCAAACCTATATCACGGAAAGACAACCATCCTTGTAAATAACAAGACCTATTCTGGAGCTTCTACTTTTGCACACAAGATGCAAGGTTTAGGTATTGCAAGAGTTGAAGGGGAAACAGGTTGCCCTAATGTATATTTCGGCAATTTTCTGCACTTCACATTGCCCAATTCGAAGATTGATTATTTTATTACTTTTGCAAAGTTTTATGAATAAAACTGTTTACGCCATGAAAAAAACACTTTTATACATTTTGTCTTCTCTTATTTTCAACACAGCCATATCGCAAAACATAATGAATGTTGAACAACATTCATTTAAGTCAACAACTTATAAGGAAAAACGTTCATTCAGGATAGCTGTACCTGCGTCTGCTTATCCTAATGTAAAGTACAATATATTACTTGTTTTGGACGCAGATTATGCCTTTGATTTGATTGCATCGACTGCAATTTATTTACAGACTTTTGAGTATATACCTCCAACAGCAGTTGTAGCAATTGACTATTCAACTCCTGGAAATCGGAACGATGTTGGATATGACCTATCCAACAATAGCCTCGATTCAAGCGGGGAACTATTTTACAACTATATTAATACAGATTTGGAGAGGGAAATAAATAAAATCCTTCCTACATCCGGTTTCTATACATTAGTTGGCCATTCATATACAGCAAGTTATCTTAACTACTATATTGATGCGGGAAATGATTATATAAAATCATATATTCTATTTTCACCTGAAGAGATGGGACAGATTCCCCGTTTTGAGAATAACTATAAGACAAATGTCCCGAGTATCCGTATAATCACTGCAATGGATGATACTGATGCAAGAAAATCTTTTGGACAGAATTTGTATAAGACCTTTCATGAAAAACATTATGACGTAAAGCTTAAAAACATCAAAGCAGATCATATGTCCGTGATTCCTGCTGGCATTATGGACGCTCTAACTGGACTGTATGACAAATATTATAATATAGACAGCATATATAATATCATAGAACATACGGATACCTCACTTTGGGAGATTTTTTCAAACATAAATGAAAGTAATAAAAATCGTTATAATCAGGAACTTCCAATTTCAGGTTCATACATTTCGGCCTTCTTGTGGACAGCAATTCAAAGGGATGAAAAAGAATCTGTCAATAAATTCCGCATCTATTATGAGAATGCTCTGATGAATGAAGAGTCTGACCCAAATGCATTGGGTGTTATGGGAGATCTGATGAATAAACTTGGACTATTGGAAGAGGCAGATTATTACTTGAACCGATGTTTGGCCAGATATAAGAAGTTGAAACAGGAACATGAAACTCTATACTGGAGAAGAGTATATGCATTGAATGTTTTGCCCAAACTTGGACAATGCAAAAAGGCTTGGAAACTTCTGGAAGAAGGAAAAAAGATATATCCTGATGATAAGGCCATATTCTCCTATTATCAAGGTGTACTATCAATAGAAAATAATTATCTCATAAAACAAGGTATCGAGCAAATGAAATTTGCTGTCAGTAATCCTGTTATTCTGAAAAATAATTTTGTTGATCCAGAAAAAGCCGAAGAATTACTGAAAAAAGGAATATCGATGCTGAAAGATTTGAAAGAAAATTAAGACTATATGAAAGAAAATGAGTTTTATATTTCCATAATCAGAAACAGTATACGAGTGATTATATATGAGAAAAAATATATTTGAAAGGCGTAAAAAGAAAGTTCGATAAATTCATAAAAATCCTGATTTTATCATATTTTTGCAAGCTAAAGATAGCCTAAAATTTTATATCAATAAAATGGCGATTTAAACTTTGTATTAACACATATAAAACAATTATTGTGATACTTATAAACTAAAAATCTATGAAACTGCACTACATTATATTTCAAATAATTCTCATTATTGCAGGGCTGACATTTTATAGCTGTGGTGTAGAAACAGAATCACTTTCTACAAAGCGAGCACACACCGAACTAAAACTACCTGAAAATCCCGACAGTCTACAAATCAATTCTATTGTTCAGGTCTCACGAATTTGGGGATTTGCAAAGTATCACCACCCTGCTTTCGCTTCTCGTTCGATGAATGCCGATGCGGAATATTTCTACTTATTAAATGATGTCCTTCAAGCACCTGACTCCATGAGAAATAGCATTTGCTTAAAATGGATATCAGGACTTGGCTCTTATAGAATACGTGATAAAGAAGACGACGGGAACATAGAAACTTTTAATGACTTCAGATGGATTTCAGATTCTTTGTCATTAGGAAAAGCACTGAGTGAAAGCCTTATTAGGCTCAGAGATGCTGACCCAGAAAATAATCAATACGTAAAACAGACACCTGTCAATGTTTCGTATATTGAAACACAATATTCAGACATACCACAAGATGACGTGGCATACCGTCTTCTCGGTGTTGCCAAATTCTGGAATGCAATTGACAGCTATTCACCCAACCGTAATCTTACAGACCGTGCGTGGGACGATGTACTTGCGGAATATATAGCATTGGCATTTGACCGTTCTGTTAGCTTCCCTTCTCTGTATTCCAGAATGGTTTCCGAATTGTGCGACACACATGTCAATTCATGGTATATCCCAATCTTCGGAGGACGTTTTGTCCCTCTGATGTGCAAATTTGCGGAAAATCGGTTATTTGTGACAGATACATGTTCTCTTGTGGCCAATAATTTTAAGATGGGTGATGAAATTATTCTAATTGACTCTGTCAGTCCAATTAAGCGTCTGATTGAGCTTGCATCATATATACCTCATTCCAACCGAAGTTCCCTTCTAAGGGACGGTTCCTTTGCCACTCTGTTGACAGCAAAAGATGAGGTCCAAATCAAGTATGCACGAGAAGGTAAAACTTATACTACCATGATTCCGTCGGTTGAAGGGGACAAGTTTGTCAACTGGAGGTATTCATTAGAAAATACTCAATCAAAACCAAAATTTAAGGAAGTTGCAAACGGTATTGGAAGTATAAACATTGGTAGCCTTACTTGCAAAGATGAACAAGATTTAGAGAAATTTCTGGCATCCTATGATAAACTTATTATAGATTTACGTGCATATCCGGCAGAATACGATGTGCTTCACAAACTATTGCCAACCTTTTTCTTTTCCCAAAGCAGAGAAGCTGTAGAAGTATTATTACCACAAGCTCACCATCCAGGTGGTTTCATCCGATCTACGATATTGACAAGAAAGACATCTGATTCGGATAAGCTCTATAAAGGCAAAGTGGTTTTATTAGTAAATGCAAGTTCGCAATCTATGTCTGAATACTTTACTATGTTCTTGCAGACCATACCAGGCTCCATTACTATAGGAAGCCAAACAGCAGGTGCAGATGGTGACGTGACACGTATACAACTACCTTATGCGTCATTCAACATTACTGGTGCAGGAATATGCTATCCAGACGGAACAAATGCTCAGCGTAATGGCGTGAAGATCGACATTGTAGTAGAACCTTCAGTCAATGGTACAATGTGCGGTGTAGACGAGCAGTTGCAGGCTGCAATAGACTATCTACAAGGAGAACACAGATAAATTCAGAAATTGAAAGCATTCGGTTAACAAATGAATCAACCATTATCATATTTTAGTTTTATATTGTGCCTTGTTATCGCCACAATCTGCTTCGTTGGCGCAGTCTATTTGGCCTACAGAAAGAGCGACAGATTACGTGATATGGTGCAGTTTGTTGTTTCTCCCAAAGATAATTTGGTACTGGATTTAAAAATCTCCAGTATCATAAAAACTGTCATTTGGTTTATATTGATTCATGTATCCATTACCATTGTTTATCATTTTGCGGATTTGATATTTTATTCAGAGAGTGCAGAAACGAGTATTGGCGATTCCGTACAGACATTGCCACTATGGGTTATCTTTATATTGCCACCTATACTGGAAGAAACGGCATTCCGTCTGCCTCTGAAACGCAAGAGACTTTACATTACATTATCAAGTTAATGGTGGCGGAAACTATGGGGTAAACAGACAAATAAAAGGACAAAAGAAAGAAGTCTTCGCAATTGTAGGCTATTATGTGGATAAGGAAGATACGCCTATGTACAGCAAAGAATATCTGCCTACTCTTATACACGAATTCAACCACTCATTCATCAACTATTTTCTCGATGAAAACAAATACCCTGAACATGTAAAAGAACTTGAACCTGCGGCATCAGACTTGTATAAGTCATCACAATGGAGCATGTCAAAGCAGGCATACAATGGTTGGAAGACAATGATTAATGAATCACTTGTTCGCGCATCTGTTATCTGCTATATGTTGGACAAAGAATACAAGCCGGAAGAAATAAAAAATGAACTGTTGGATCAGGTACAACGAAATTTCCGATGGATGCCCGAACTTGTTTGCCTCTTGAGAAAATACGAAAAGAAGCAATCAAAATATGATAATTTTGAGAATTTCTATCCAAACATAATAGACTTCTTCAAAGAATATGCAAAAAAAGAGAACAAAAGATTTGATATGATAATACCAAAAGGAAAGTCTTAACACTGCTACATACACTTTTTAATATGCAGAATAAGCTCTAAGCCTGTGTCGGTCTCAACATTTCAAGAACATCTGTAGCAGAATATAGAATATGGCAAGGAACAGATTAAATATTCTAATAAAGACATTTATCGGCCTTATTCTTATGGTCGGTTTGGGTCTGTATTTCAATTCTGTTCTCAAAAATTGGGATGTAGAGCAGGATTTGGGAAGCAACTATATTTTGTGTGCCGATGGTGAAATCTTATATCGATGGAGCGATGAGAAGCCTGCTGAATATATACCTTTTGGTACAGCAAGATATGGTTTTGATGAGCGTTGGATTATTGTTGAGACAAAAACACGATTAGGATTTCATCGAACTCTTCCTCAAGACACGATTACCAGTGAAGTATCCAACTATTGGATTATTGATAAGTCTATACCAGTCAATACGGACAACCCTTCAAGTTTCGAAGATATATATTATCAAGGCAACACTTATTCTGTTATAAGGAAAAGTCTCATAGGCCCACTGGATTCTCTCGACTTTGAAAGAGAGACTGCTAAACGGAGTATAAAACTTATTTGGCACAAAAAGGAATAAACCGATGAAAGGTTTTACACTGGATTTTGTTTTTTGTAAAAAGGAGGTAAAAATGAAAAAAGTAATTTCTACATTAATATTCTGCATGGCGGCCTTTTGTTCTTATGGCCAATGTTTCCTTTATAAATATCATAAACTGACCAAAAAGAATCTGGAGGAATTCTTTATGGATTGGGAGTCATATTCGAATATTATTGTATCGAACGCAACAATAAATGATAGTTTAATCGACAGTATACAACGCAATGAAAGTGAATATGTATCGATGACATTTCAAGGCCTGACGCAGCGATATATCGTGCTTCCGCAACGCATCAGAATTGCAAGATATTATATTGATGTTGACACTATAGCGGCTAAACGTGATTTAGGCTTTCCTTCCTTTATCCCTGATTTAAAGGATAATCAACATACCGTTTATAGTATAACACCGATTCCGCATCAGAAGAACAATATATTATACCTGGCCTCGGGTATAAATAAAGTTTTATCAACATTTGCCGGTGGACTGAAAAAAGGCAATAAAATAACCAAAATCAATAATGGCAATGTTAAAAGACTTAAGAAATATATACCCGTGGATTATGGCCATTGGGGCGGATATTGGTGGTTCACATCTTTTCCAGTCATTACCGGAATTTGTTATGCAAACAACCTTATAGCAGTTATGAGAAGAACCAGTTGGTTTACTGGCGACGTGATATGGTATATAAAAGAAAACGATAAATTTGTAAGACGGTCGACACCAATTTGCGAATGGGTCGAATAAAAGGATATTATCGCATATACAAAGGAACAATATTAAACCATTTAATAACTCTGCAATTCAAACTTAAGATTTTTAAAATCTTTATTTTTCAGCTCTTGAGGGGAGATGTAGAAATAAATATTTCCACAGTCACCAAACAAAAGTTCATACGAATCCTCTTCTATAGAAGAAAGTTGTAAAAGCAAAACATTTGCATTCAAATCGTTTACAATAGCATCCTGGATTAAATCTGCATATCCTAACATTGTTCCGATTGCATTGGCAGACGGCTCTGACTGTAATCTGTTTCGTGCTTCATTGAAGCTTTCAAGTTTATCTATATCATACTGATACTCTGAATTTTGGTTGCATAAATCCTGGAAAGAAGGATAACTATCTTTGGTTAGAAAAGATACAACTTGTTCTTTTAATTTAAATTCATCATCCAAGTTTTTAGGATAATCAGCCCGATGCAATTCTACCTGTTGAGTGTCTATATATATAACACGAATACTATTCTCTGCTCCTACCCAATTTTGTTCGCCAAGTTCGTAGAAAAAATATAAATACCCGGATGTCGGCAGATATCCTTCATGTTCAAAAGATATTAAGTCAGAACAGTTTATCTGAAGCAACAATGAGAGCGAACGATTATTGTCGTCCACAGGCCATTGAAAATCTTCAGGTACATCTGGCTGACCTCCAAATTTGGAACAGCCGATGACAACTTCATCTTCCGAAGAATTTAAACAGATGTCAATTGCATTGCGCTTGAAAGGCTTTAATACTTCGATAAATTCAGAAACGGCATCTTCATCTATTTCATCATTATCGTCCGTCTTTGCATTCATTTCTGCAACTACCAATTTCCCCCATGCTTTCCAATAGCGATAATATTGAATTATCAATACAGATTTTATTGCTAAAAATAGAAATGTGAATGCCCAAAACAGAGTCGAAGTACCAAACACTCCACACACCAAAATAATGAAAAGGGAAAGTGAAGTACGGAAATACATTTCTTTAGGATGAAAGACTGCACGGAAAAATTCAGCATAAGAATTTGCCTGTTGTAATTTTTTTTGCAATTCATCCGTTTCAGTATTCTTGTGGGTTGACGTCTTGAATTTATAAATGCGGTAACAACCATGGAGCATAAGTAAAATAAATCCTACATAGATTATTTTCATCTTTTCCGCATCGGCGCCTTCCGTCGTAAAAAACAAAAATCCAGAAATTATAATTAAAAGAGAACAAAGGACGAATCCAAATAAAGATATAATATTCTTGTTCATAGTATTTCCGTTTTATTGGTTACTTTTTCCCATTTTGAGATTTATTCGTAAAGATATAAAAAATAGTTGTACATCTCTATAATAATTCTTTATATGTAGATTTCATTGCTTTTATCCAATTTATTTCTGCGCCAAAGTTAATAGTAATATGATTAATGCTGAGATTCCAATCCAAACGACTAAAGACATTAATATTTCTTTTAGTTCGTTCTTTTGGCCTTGTTTTGTTTGCCCGAAGAGTTTTCTTCCTGAATAGAAATTAATAGCAACTACGAGTTTTTTATCATCATATGAGTAGTCATTGAGACATATAAATACAGGGTCACTGTTTTTAAGTACGATTTTCAGATAGAATTTGACATTCCATGCTCTCGTTGCTGGTGTTGTTTGATAAAAACATCTGTTGATTTGTTGCCAAAGAATGGTATTTTCTCCAAAGGGAGTAATACCTTGTTTATCTATTCGCATTATCTTGTTTTTCTTTTTTCGTCCATTGATTCCTATAAATGTAAAAACAACTGACAAGATGATGCCAATCATACTGAATTCACTTGACAACAATCCTCCCAATAGAGCAAATACCGCCACGTAGAACCAAAAATATGATTTTGCTTTGCTTCGGTTTAATATGTAAGGTTTGGAAATATCGAATTGGTACTTTGTCATATAGTTGGGTGCTTTTAATTAAAGAAACGATTCCATACACCTATTTGTTTATTCATAATCATGCAACAAGTTTATCTTTTATTTCTAAATGGTATTACATATATGGTGGCAGAAGTGACCCTCAACTTGTATAAAATCTCTACAATAACGAAATTAAACGCAATAATATCAAATTACATTTTTTAACTCACCTATAACCATTTTAGCCGTTAACGAGTGAATGTTATGGACATTTGCAATAGCTTGCAATATTTCTACAGCATTGCGTTCGCAAATAGGCAAAAGGTATGTTGCAGACTACATACGAGTACCAACAAATTTTCTATTTAGAAGTTTAGAGAGATGTATATGAAGAACTATACAGAGATTTTTTAGACAAAATGTAATTCTTCATAAAAGCATCCATCTTTAATAATGTCGTATCCAATAATATTTTCTTGTTGCATAGCATTAATTATTCTTTCTGAAAAGAAAAAGCCTCCTCCTTGTGGATACAATAAATCATAATTATTATATACATTTCCCAATGTAACTTTTTTCAAACATATAACCTTCTATGAATATTCTTTTAAATACATACTCATCTTTTGAAATTTTCAATTGCTCAAAGATCCTTTTTATATTATTACTAACGACCGCAACCAAGCTTAAACAAGATGGTGTAAAATCCATGAAATCTATAACATTGCTTCTTTTTAAAAGTTTACCCAAAAGGTTATCTGGCATATCGTCATAAAAATTTCTTTGATTTTCAAAATAGACAGAAATAGTTTTAGCTTTATCAGAAATATATTTCAAGAAATTTTTGGACTCTATGCTAATTGTATGAGGCATTTCATATCTACCTCTTATTTTTTTATCTAAAGTAAAAGACAATTGATAATATTTCATTTTACAATAAGTTGTTTACAGATTTATATAATCGTTCATCAGTATTATGCATCAGTTCACATCTACTTATTATTAAATTTCTTTCCATCTTCCTGTCCGTAGGTGTACGTCAGTTCATAGCCTACGTTCAGTGTGCCGTCAAACTGCAGGTTGCCCTGTGTCAGATGCTGGCTCTTCGAGGTAATGCGGTGCATGTTGTCATAGTCCATTATTATCAAATATTTTTGAATCCAAATTTAGCATAATCGTTAGTAAGAATGCGTATTATATATTAATACTGTTCTTATTTTATTTCTCCAAACCCATATTTGTAAACCTTCTTTACTGAATTCATAAACATGTTGATTTTGTCCCTTACCATTATCTAACAAAAGATATATAGTGTCTTCCTCTTCTGGAATATCATTTATTAGGTTTAAAAAGGTTGCATACTTTAATCCAATTAAATTATGCCCTTTATAATAACAAGTAGAATTACACCTTATCGTATTAATAACATTATTTTCACACCACAATTCTATACCACCTTCAAGGATATAACATTCATTTTCATATGTTCTTTCATGATATATCTTCTTTTTGTATTTTGTGTTTTTTAAACAATCAAAGACTAACGAATTAAGAAAAAACTCACCATAAGACCTATTTAATATTAATTCTCTTTCCATATGCTAACTTTTAGAATTGGAATTATTTACAATCATCATTCCGGTGTATAAATTTCAATATCCAAAATAGTAAAACAGTAGTGAAAACTACATATAAAATTCCAATGCATGACAAAAATTCGAATAATTCTACAGCTTGTTTTACTTCATTTAAGTTAAAAATAACAGGTTTTTCAGCGGTGTAAACATCGACACGATACTTTACAATATCCAAGAAATTAATATAATTGAATGTTAAATACAAAAACAGTATGAAATTTATTATTATCCATACTACTATACCTATACTATAAGTTTTTATATTTTTCATAAAATAATTATCATTTTTCATTTAACCTTATCTTTGCTTTTTAAGAATTCTATGATTCGCATTTTATATTTATACTCACTTGTGCCAAATTCTGATAAATCCTCTT
>OKRU01002949.1_pt1 | contig 14323 bp, 12 predicted proteins | sample 1601131 | NCBI WGS metagenome assembly OKRU01 (sample SAMEA3541558, study PRJEB24748) | human gut metagenome | biome: human gut; feature: human-associated habitat; material: faeces | place: China | collected 2012 | reverse complement strand
CCAAAGGGCGATCGGAAAGCCCTTTGGTCGCTCCCGCAGGAGCGAAATCCCTGCGCAAGGCGAAAGCACATTCAGAAAGGTAAAAACAGCATGAATGCAAGCATCAGCGCGATAGCCGATGGAACATTACGTCAGATGCTCCATCACCCGCAGGCACATGCGGCTGTTGTGGTACGGACACTTCCACTCTTCCACAATCGGCTTATCCGTCGGGACGCCGGATTCGGACAGCGACCAGAACCACTCGCTGTTCGGATGCGGGTCAACGAAGGCGCGGCGGATGTAGGCAAACTGCGCTTCCGCCTGCCTCAGCCAAGTGGATGCGCCTGTCAGCTCGTAGGCATTCAGGAAGCCCAGCACCGTCTCCGCCTGTACCCACCAGACACGCGTGTGGTCAACTTTGCCCTCGACAACTTCGTTCTCCAAGCCGTGGTCGGTGAATGCGCGTTCGCGGACAGCTTCCGCCAGCGTCAGGCACATGTGCAGATACGGCGCGCGGTTTGATTCGGGCAGCAGCGTCTCTGCCGCATCCCAAATCAGCCATGAGGCCTCAATGTCGTGCCCGAAGGACTGCATGTCCAGCAAAGAGCGGTAGTTGCGGTCGTAGAAGACCTCCAAGCGGCGCTTGCCCGGATTGTACATCACGTTCAGGAAACGCTCTAAGCAGACTTCTCCGGCGCGGCGCACAGCTTCGTCCGGCATGGCGCGGTATAATTCCGCATAGCCCTCCAAAACGTGCAGCAGCGTGTTCATCGTGCGGGACGCCGTCTCGTGGCGCTCCATCAGCTTCGGGTTGTCAGACAGCTTCTCGTTGCCGACGGGGGTGAAATCCGGCTCATAGGCCTCGCCGTAGCCGCCCGCGTCGCTGCATTTCGTCTCAATCAGGCGGAAAAGCGCCATCGCCTTGTCGCGCGCAGGGGCGTAATCCGGGTCACTTTCGCCGATGGCGCGCATGTACGCCGCTAAGCCGTAAATCGCGAATGCCTGACAATAGGTGTGCTTTGTCTTGTCCAGCGGCTCACCGTCCGCCGTCACCGACCAGTACACGCCGCCGCGCTCGGTATCCTCAAAATGCGGCAGGAATGCGAACGCATGGCGCGCATAGCGCAGCAGGGATTTATCGCCCGTCACGCGCGCCGCCGTCGAGAACGTCCACAGAATGCGGCTGTTGAGGATGCAGCCCTTGTGCGCCCCGCGCTCCACGAACAGGTCATGATTCACATAGCCGAACCAGCCGCCGCGCTCCCAATCGGTCAGGTTCTCCCAGAAAGGCAGAATGGTCGTAAGCAGATGGTGCGAACAATCCTGACGAAACATGAAGCATTCCTCTCTTCCTGTTAGCTTAACAGTTAGGCATATGGGTATTATAACCCGGAAAAATGCCCTTGTCAAGCGGCAAAAGAAGAAAAGAGCTGATAAATATGGCGAAATTTTCACCGAAAGGAACAATGAAAGGAAACGACGTAAGGCTAACGTGTAAACTAATCAGCCGGCAGGAAAAAAAGCCGTGCAGGGGCTTGCTTTCACGGCGGAAATGTGGCACAATATAAGGTAGCATTGTGTGTAAACATGGTGCTGCTTTTGCAATTTGAAATTTGAAACTGGGAAAGAAATAGTGGAGGAAATCAATCAATGGCGGAAACACAGAAAATCGTCATTCTGAATTTCGGCGGACAGTACACGCAGCTGATTGCGCGGCGCGTGCGCGAATGCCATGTGTATTCCTGCGTCCTGCCCTATGACGCGAGCCTGGAGACGATTCGCGCGCAAAACCCCGTGGGCGTGATTCTCTCCGGCGGCCCGGCGAGCGTGCTGGAACAGGATGCACCCCGCTGCGACGAGGGCGTGTATCAGCTGGGCGTGCCGGTGCTGGGTATCTGTTACGGAATGCAGCTGACGGCGTATTTGCTGGGCGGCACGGTGGAAAAGGCGGCACAGCGCGAGTATGGCCGAATCACCGTGACGATGGACGATAAGACGAGCCTGCTCTCCGGCATGTCGGATGCTTCCTCCTGCTGGCTGAGCCATACCTATCAGGTGAAGAAGTGCCCGGCTGGTTTCCACCCGATTGCGCACAGCACGAACTGCCCCGTTGCGGCGATGGCGAACGACGACAAGCGCATCTACGGCGTGCAGTTCCATCCGGAAGTGACCCACTCCGACGAGGGACGCACGGTCATCGAGAACTTCCTGAATATCTGCGGCTGCGTGGGCGACTGGTCGATGGAAACCTACGCGCAGACGGCGATTGCCAACATCCGCGAAATCGTGGGCGACAAGGGCACGGTGCTGCTGGGACTTTCCGGCGGCGTGGACTCCTCCGTCGCGGCGGCGCTGATTTATAAGGCCATCGGCGACCGCCTGACCTGCGTCTACGTTGACCACGGCTTCATGCGCAAGGGCGAAACCGAGCAGGTGGTGAATGTGTTCACGCACACTTTCCCCGTGCGTCTGGTTGCGTCCGACGCCAGCAAAATCTTCTATGAAGATTTGAAGGGCGTTTCCGACCCCGAAACGAAGCGCAAGATTATCGGCCGTGACTTCCTGAAAGTATTCAAGGCGGAATCCGAAAAGCTCGGCAAGCTGGACTACTTCGCGCAGGGCACGATTTACCCGGACGTTATCGAGAGCGGTCAGGCGACGGGCGCGGCGGTCATCAAGAGCCACCACAACGTCGGCGGTCTGCCCAAGGAACTCGGCTTCACGCAGCTGATTGAGCCGCTGCGGATGCTGTTCAAGGACGAAGTGCGCGCGCTGGGCGAAACGCTTGGCCTCCCGCACGATCTTGTCTGGCGTCAGCCGTTCCCCGGCCCCGGTCTGGCGATTCGTGTCATCGGCGATCTGACCCCGGAAAAGGTGGAGATTGTCCGCGAGAGCGACGCGGTGCTGCGCGAGGAAATCGCCAAGGCCGGTCTGGACGCCGATATCCACCAGTATTTCACCGTCCTGACGGGCATCCGCTCCGTGGGCGTCATGGGCGACGAGCGGACGTACGACTACACCGTCGCCATCCGCGCGGTCACGACGGACGACTTCATGACCGCCGACTGGGCGCGCATCCCGTACGACGTCGTGCGCACGATTTCCGCAAGGATTGTCAATGAGGTGCCGCATGTGAACCGCGTCGTGCTGGACGTGACAACCAAGCCGCCGGCGAGTATTGAGTGGGAATAATGAAAAAGTGGATGTGAAGGGCTGCAAAACCTTGAAAACACGCACTTTTTCAAAACAGGATTGCCTGTTTGGTAGCAAGATGATAGCAGACGCGGCGTTCGTGCTATTCTGATGTGTCGGATGGCGCGAATGGCTTGCGGGTGCTGGAATATAACTTTATAGGATGAAAAAGGCTCTGCTGACTTCCGTGAAGGAAGAACGGCAGAGCCTTTTGCTGTTACTCGGATTGATTTGTGGGAAAATTGGTGAATATATCGGGGGGATATGGTGCCAGTGACCGGTACCTCATTTGTGCGGTGTTGCCTTAAAATTTTACCATGGAGAGTATTGACAAAATGGAAGAACTTATGTACACTAAATATGCAATTTAACTGTTTGAATTTAACAAAAAGATGGAGAGATACTATGAAGAAGTGGTACGCGAAGTCGAAGCGTCCCGGACGCAAGCAGGTGGAGGTGAAGGAACATCTTTGCGCGGTGGGAGAATTGAGCAAAGAGTATGGAAGACAACTGGGCATGGAAAAAGAAGCGGAAATGGCAGGAACGGTTCATGATGCTGGCAAGCTCACAGATAAATTCCAAGATGTTTTGGAAGGAAACGCATCCAGAGTAGACCATGCAAGGGTGAGCGCTGCGTTTTTGCGGTGGTTTCTGATTGCTACACAAAAATGCACAAGTAAGGAGATTGCAAGTACCAATTACGCGCCCATTTTAGAGGCAATCAATGCACATCATGGAACGCTGCTCTGCTACGACCAGCTGAAGTATTCGCTGCGTGAATGCATGACAGCGCAAAAGTGGTTGGAAGGCAATGATGGAAAGGAGGTTGCATTAACAGGAAAAGAAAATTACCGTGTGCTTGCGGAGATATTTCATGAAGAACTTCCGCAGTGGGAATGTCCTGAACCTAAGATCATGACGCTTGGGGAAGAAGAACGGATGCTTTGGTCGCGAATGCTGCTTTCTTGCTTGGTGGATGCAGATTACACCGCATCAGCGGAAGAGGATGGAGAAATCATCCCGGAGCCGCCGAAATGTGATGCGGAAAACTGGCTGGAGCGCTTAAATGCGCATCGGGCGGAATTAGCAAGAAACTCAACGGCTGATAAAAAACTCAATGCACTGCGGAATGAGTTGTTTGAAACGTGCGGCAGGGCGGGGGATTATGCGCCGGGGATTTACACCCTGACAGCGCCTACTGGCACAGGAAAAACGCTGGCCTTGCTGCATTTTGCGCTGCGCCAATGCCGCAAGAACGGTCAGCAGCGAATCATCATTGTGCTGCCGTTTATTACGCTGACGGAACAGAATGCAATTGAATATCGGAAAATCCTTGGGGATGACGTTTTGCTGGAAGATCATAGCCAACGGCAGCTGACAGAAGAGCAGCGAAAGTTTGCGCAGCGCTGGGATATGCCAGTCATTGTGACCACATCCGTGCGATTTTTCGAGGGGCTGTTTGCGGCAAAAGCCCCGAATCTTCGGAAACTGCATCGGTTGGCGAATTCTGTAATCATTTTCGATGAAGCGCAGAGCTTGTCTGCAGAATTGTTTCCTGCGACGCTCAAAACCATTCAGGCGCTTTGCAATCTGCCGAAGAAAAATGTGACGATGCTCTTTTCTACGGCGACACAGCCGGATTATCAATCAATCCCTAATCTTACTTGGCATGCTACGGAAATTTGTCAGAACCATGCCGATATGTATCAGCAACTTCGCCGCGTTCAGGTGACATGGCGAGTTTTGCCGAATGAGAGAATCTTGTGGGAAGAAATTGCGCAGAAAATGGCGACACAGCGGAGCATCTGCACCATTGTGAACATGAAAAAGCACGCGAAGAAGCTGTTTGATGCGCTGAAATTGGTATGTGAGACGGAATCAGTATTCTACATCACGACGGAATTGTGTCCGGCACATCGACGCGTCGTGATAGAGCAAGTCAAAAAGCGGCTGCGCGACGGCTTGCCTTGCCGTGTGGTTGCGACGCAGTGCATCGAAGCGGGGGTGGATTTGGACTTTGACAGCGTTTTCCGCGCGCTGGCCCCGCTGGAATCAATCATTCAGGCGGCGGGAAGATGCAATCGAAACGGCCGCCATCCCGAAGGCGGGCAAGTGCTTGTGTTCCTTCCGGATGAAGACAATTTGTATCCGGATAATTGGTATAACAAGGCGGCAACGCTGGTTAGTGCATTGCATATTGAGAAACCGATTGACTTGATGAATCCGAGCGACATTCAGCGCTATTATCAGAAGCTCTTTTGGAAGTTGAAAGGGAAGAAGGAACTGAGCGAGGCTATCCAAATGCAGGATTATGCAGGGGCCGAGAAACACTATCGCATTATCAAGAATGACGGCGTGCAGGTGCTTGTGCCATATGAACCTGAAAACAAGCCGTTTGAGAAGCTGAAGGAAGAAGCCTTGGAAAACGGCGTGACGGCGAAGTGGATGCATGAAGCTGCAGAGCTGTGCGTGACGGCATATGCGAATGATGACTTCAACTGTTATGCGGAGCAGCTGTATTTTGCGGGAAAGCGGAATGAGAGCAGGCAGCCATCCGGCTATTGGGTGCTTCGCAGGAAGGATGATTATCATATGGATACGGGGATGCAGTTGAAAAATGATGACTATATGTGGTGAAAAAATTCTTATATACCAGATTTGCCATTGACGATTCAGGTGCAATGTATTATACCTACATTGACAGCACTGCTTGACGCTTTGTTTAGTACGCGAACGGGCGGTAAGCTGAGAATTGAAAAAATGTAAGGATAATGCTATCCTCTCTGCTGATTTGGCAGAGAGAAGAACATGGAGGTGATGAAAAATCATGGAGATTTCAGTGACCGTTTGGGGTGACTTGGCGTGCTTCACTTCGCCGACAACGAAAGTAGAAAGGCTTTCGCAGGCAGTCCCAACACCATCAGCAGCACGAGGTATACTGTCAAGCGTGTACGCGAAACCTAAAGAATTTTTTTGGATGGTGACAAAAATTGAGGTGCTGAAGCCGATTCGCTATATCAGCGTCAGGCGCAACGAAGTGAAGTCCATATTGGGCAATAATATGGAACCAATCAGCGCAGAGGATGAGCGGACACAGCGGCAAACGGTTTTCCTGTATGATGTCCGCTACCGCATTACCGCGCAGATTGTGCCGCGGCCGGATTATCATGGTACGGTGGAGCAGCTGTATGCACAGGCTGAACGGCGAATTAAAGGTGGCAAGTGCTTTTGCCAGCCTGCGCTCGGCTTAAGGGAATGCGTCGCGTACTTTTCTGAAAGTGACCCGAACGAAAAGCCGATTCAGCAAGACATGGATTTGGGCTTGATGGTGTACGACATTTTTGACCTGCATGATGCGGAGGTTCGCAAGAAAACGCGGACAAGGCTGTCCCTGTATCATGCGGTGATGAAGCAGGGCGTCATTGAAGTGCCGCCCTATGATAGCCCGGAAGTCCTGAAGGGGGATGCGATATGCTGAGACCGCTGTACGATTATGCAATGCGTTACCAGCTGCTGCCGCCTCCGGGCATGGTGAAAAAGACGGTAAAGGCATGGGTTTGCCTTGGCGCAAATGGCACGTTCCTTGGCGTGAGGCAGGACGGCGAGGATGAATACTTTTGCCCTGACATTGGCAGTTTGGCGAATGGCAAAGACAAGTGCAATGTGCTGGTAGAAAAATACGAGGTTGTTTTCTGGAAAGATACGCCGGAAAGCAAAGTTGAGCAAAGGGAGGAAGGCAAAAAGCCGAAAGACAACACGCTCAAGCATAGGTACTTTCTTGCTTCTCTTCAGCAGGCAGCGCAGAAAGTACCTGAATTGTCAGTTTGCGTGCATTTGCTGGAGGACAAAACTTGCTGTGAACAGGTCCGGCAGGAACTGCTGCGGCTGAAGCTGAAGCCATCAGACCGCGTTTCATTTGAAATTGCAGGAACGCCTATTGTCGAAATTCCGGAGGTGCAGGAATGGTGGCGGGAGTTTCGTCAGCAGTTCGCGCAGCATGGCGCGGCAGAAAGCTTGTGCCTGATTACTGGAGAAAAAACGATGCCGGTTGCTACCCTGCCGCCAATTAAGGGACTCTTGCAAGTTGGCGGACATGGACGCGGTGATGCGCTGTTTTGCTTTGACAAGCCAGCATTTTGCTCGTACGGGCTAAAGCAATCGGCGAATGCGCCTGTTTCTGCGGAATCAATTGACGCGGTGAAAGCGGCGCTTGACCATCTCATGTCAAGCGAAACGCTTTCGCCAACGTTGGCGGGAATGCGCTTTGTCCATTGGTTTGACTGCTATGTTCCTGCGGAATGCGACCCGATGCAGCAAGCACTGGATGGCGATCCTAAGAATCAGGGAACAGAACAGCAGACGGAAGATGATGATGGATACGACGACGATGAAGAATTTGATGAAACGGTAGAAGCACCGTCAAATCCTGATGCTAAACGCGATATTGCAGCCAAACGCATCGAGAGCATTGAAAGCGGAGCAGCGACAACCGCGATTCCAGCCAGCACGCAGTATTACATCCTCCTGCTGTCCGGCGTTACAGGGCGTGTCATGGTTCGCAGCTACGACCACGGGAATTACGGCGAACTGGAGGAGAGCATCCAGCAATGGCGCAATGACTTGCAAATGGTCGATCTCGGTGGAACGGGATTCACAAAAATTAATTCGCTGAAAGCAATGATGATTCGTCTGATGCCGCCGCAAAAGAGCGAAAAGAACGTTTTCAAGCGGATGGACAAGGAACTTTCAGGAATTACGCCAGCGGTGCTGCACGCAATCTTGACGGACAGTATGCTGCCGGATTCCGTGGCGGTTCGTGCGCTGCGATACATTCGCAATCAAATGGCCAGTGCCAGCGAAGAAGATAAACATGCGCCCGTGCCCGATGCAATGTGCTGCCAATGGCTGAAAGTATGGCTGATTCGGAAAAACAATCGAAAGGAAGGCGTGATAGAAGCTATGTATCAGGCGGAAAATACGAATGTTGCGTACCGCTGCGGCGCGTGGGTCGCCGTTTATGCGAGTATGCAGCAGTTTGCAATGAGAGATGTTCAGGCAGGTATTGTACAGCGCTATTATGCGTCTGCTTGTCAGATGCCAGCGCTGGTGCTGGGGCAGCTGTCAATTCTCTCCGTACCGCACCAGGACAAAATCAAGGGCGACTATCTGAAGATGTATCTGGAAATGCTGGATAAGGTGACTTGTGACATTGGGGAGATCCCCACCATGCTGAACTTGGAGCAGCAGGCTTACTTTGCGCTGGGGTATCGCCAAATGACAGCGGAGTTGAATCGGAGACTCAATGAACTGCGGAAATTGAAGAAAGAACAGAAAGCTGCGGCAGAAACGGACGAGGAGGAATAAGAAAATGGCACTGCAGAACCGTTACGAATTTATGTACTATGTTGCTTGCACCAATGCCAACCCGAACGGCGACCCGGATATGGGCAACATGCCCCGGATTGACCCGCAGACCATGCAGGGATTTATCACCGACGTGGCCACGAAACGCCGCATTCGCAACTATATTGAGATTGCTTATCCGGGCGTGCCGGGCATGGGGATTTTCGTGCAGAAGGCGGTGAATCTGAACAAGCAGATTGCGCTGGCAAAGCGCGAAGCAGGGATTGAAGGTGCGAAAGAAAAAAACCCGGTTTATGCGGCACGCAAAAAAGCGTGTGAACTCTTCTACGATGTGCGCACCTTTGGGGCTGTGATGTCTACTGGCCCCAATGCGGGGCAAGTCCGCGGTCCTGTTCAACTTGCTTTCGGCAAGAGTTTGGATTCGGTACTGCCGCTGGACATATCCATCACGCGCATGGCGGCGGCATTGGGCGGAAATGACAAATCCTACGAGGAATATGAGAAAGCGGAACAGGAAGCGTCTGAAGATAAGCTGCGCACGATGGGACGCAAGCAGATTATCCCCTTTGGTCTGTATGAGGTGCGTGGCTTCATCAGCGCGAATCTTGCAGCGGAAACGGGATTCGATGAAGCTGATATGAAGGCGCTGTTTGAGGCGATTCTCAACATGTATGAGCATGACCGTTCGGCGAGCAAGGGCGAAATGGAGGTCGTTTCTCCGCTCATCATCTTCAAGCACGAAGGCACGGATACGAATCCTGAACAGCGCGCACGTCAAGCCAAATTGGGCTGTGCACCGGCGCATAAACTCTTTGAACTGGTGACGGTGCAGAAGAAGGTGGATTTCCCCCGCAATTATCGTGACTATGAAGCAAAGGTGGCGCTGGACAAGGTGCCTGCGGGGGTACGGATGGGCTTCTTGAGCAATCCTTATGGGGAAATTGTCTGGGATGAACTGCCGCAGGGAGAAAGCTGGTTTACCCGTGGATGACGAGCAGGAGTATCTTCCGTTATCGTGGCTGTCGCAGGCAGATTACTGTCTGCGGCGCGCCGCGCTGCTGCTGAATGAACGTGTATGGGTAGAAAATGTCGAGACGGCGAAAGGTCGCGCCGAGCATGAGCGGGTTCATACACAGCGCGTGGAGCGGCGCGGCGATTTCGTGAAGCTCTACGAGAACAGTGTCTTTTCGGACGAAATGCAAATCAGCGGAAAATGCGACTGCATTGAAGCGGTGCGGGATGAAAACGGCTGCACGATTCCCGCAGTGGATTTCCCGGTGCGGCTGCTGCCGGTGGAGTACAAGCATGGGAAGATACGCGATGAATCAGAATACAAGATTCAGCTTTGCGCGGAGGCGATGTGCTTAGAGGAAATGTATCACACGACGATCCCGGCGGGCGCGCTGTTCTACATTACCGCGCATCGCAGAGTGGATGTGGAACTTGATGAAGCGCTGCGTGAACAGGTACGGCAGACTGTGCAGAAACTCTGGAAAATCCGCCGCGAAATGCTGATTCCGTCGGCAGTTTACGGCCCGAAATGCAAACGTTGCTCGATGCAGGAATACTGTATGCCGAAGGTAAAAACATCCGCGAAGGAATATTGCAAGGCGCTTCTTCTTGAAGCAGAGAGGGTGGAGACGGAATGAAAAAATTACTGGAAACCCTCTATGTGACAACGCCAGACAGCTACCTTTTCTGCCGCAACGAGAATATCGGCGTGAAAATTGGCGGCGAAGAGAAAGCAAGCGTGCCAGCGGTAATGCTGGACGGAATCGTGTGCTTTGGGGAAATGACAGTCTCCACACCGCTGATTGGTTTCTGCGCTGAGCACGGGATTACGCTGACGTTCCTATCGTCGAATGGACGCTTTTACAGCCGCATTTGCGGGCCGGTCAGCGGCAATGTACTGCTGAGAAAAAAGCAGTATCAAGCGCTGGATGATGATGACTTCCGCATGAAATTCGTGCAGAACCTCCTGGTGGGCAAGCTGCTCAACGAGAAAAATGTATTGATGCGCGCGGCACGGACGCAGGATGCGGCAACAGCAGAGAGTCTTCGAGCAGCCTGCCAGTCTATTAGCCAGTATGCAGCACAGCTGGAGACATGCGCAGGTGTTGACCAAATGCGCGGCATCGAAGGAGCTGCCGCAAAATGCTACTTTGCGCATTTTGACGACATGATTTCCCCACAATGCCCCTTCCAGTTTGTGGAACGCAGCAGACGACCGCCGCGCAATGAAGTGAATGCAGTCCTGTCGTTTATGTACACGCTGCAAACGCGGGACATTCAAGCGGCACTTGAAACGGTAGGCTTAGATCCAGCGGCTGGATGGCTGCACACGCTTCGACCGGGACGGCCGTCGCTGGCGCTGGACTTGCTGGAAGAGTTCCGAGCGCCGCTGTGCGACCGGCTGGCGCTGTCGCTGTTCAACAAACGTCAGCTGACGGATAAGGACTTTGAGTACGATTCGCTGGCTGTTATGCTGAACGAGCGCGGGCGCAAAACGGTACTTAGCGCATGGCGTGACCGAAAGCAGGAAGAAATCACGCATCCGTATCTCGGAGAAAAAATCCAAGTTGGGCTGATTGCTTATGTACAGGCCATGATGCTGGCGCGTGTCTTGCGCGGGGATCTTGATTGCTATCCGCCGTTTGTCTGGAGGTGAAAAAATGTTGGTTGTTGTTACTTATGATGTGAATACAGCAACCGAGGCGGGAGCAGCGCGGCTTAGGCGTGTAGCGAAACTCTGCGAACGCTATGGACGGCGTGTTCAGAACTCTGTATTTGAGGTCCTGCTTGATGCAGCACAGCTGACGGCGCTCAAGGCGCAATTGGCAGCGACAATTGATGCAGAACATGACTCCGTTCGCTTCTATCGCCTTGGCAACAGTTACAAGGAACGCATTGATGTGCTTGGTTGCACTGCGCGCATTGAAGCCGGGGAACTGCTGATGTTATAGCGGAAGCTGAAAACACTCTTTTCAGCGCATGTGAATCATACATGAATGGCCGACCGTCTCGCGCGGCGTGATGTCAAAATTCAAGCGATGATTCTATGAAATATTACCAAAATAATCTCGACAAATTGCGTGGCACGATTGTTAAGCCATGCTGATTTGTAAGGGTTGAACAAAAGATTTGCAGAAATTGCATATCTTTTGCGTCGCCCCTCGCGGAGGGGCGTGAATTGAAATGTGTGATAAAAAGAGTGTATAATGGGAGGAAATCGTCGCCCCTCGCGGAGGGGCGTGAATTGAAATAACATATCGGACAAGTTAGCAAGGCGCGAAAACGTCGCCCCTCGCGGAGGGGCGTGAATTGAAATAATCGGGTAGCGACGTTCACAGGTGATTGTGATGTCGCCCCTCGCGGAGGGGCGTGAATTGAAATGATAAAGTGCGGTTTCTCCCTTCTTTTGGCTGATGTCGCCCCTCGCGGAGGGGCGTGAATTGAAATGAGCGTTCAGCGAACGTCTTCTCGCCATCGCTGGTCGCCCCTCGCGGAGGGGCGTGAATTGAAATGTCGCTTACGTCGCGCTCAATGGCTTCCTGCAATCGTCGCCCCTCGCGGAGGGGCGTGAATTGAAATTTGCGAATTGGTTTTCGATTGACGCATAAAATGGTCGCCCCTCGCGGAGGGGCGTGAATTGAAATGTCGTCGCGGCGCGTGCGCGTCGCTGCTTGTCCGTCGCCCCTCGCGGAGGGGCGTGAATTGAAATACCATGTCGGCAAAGTTCCCGGCGACCACCCAAGTCGCCCCTCGCGGAGGGGCGTGAATTGAAATCAGTTTTTTCATCCACATAAGAGGTTGTTGCGTACGTCGCCCCTCGCGGAGGGGCGTGAATTGAAATAACGTTGCAAGACGGGATGCCAACACGAGTGTCGTCGCCCCTCGCGGAGGGGCGTGAATTGAAATAACCCACACAGCGAGTTCGCCGGATGTTACTCGTCGCCCCTCGCGGAGGGGCGTGAATTGAAATGCAACTATTTTCCGTTTTCGTCTCGTATATATCCGTCGCCCCTCGCGGAGGGGCGTGAATTGAAATACGATCAGGGATAGGGTCTATGGCAGTAATCTTCGTCGCCCCTCGCGGAGGGGCGTGAATTGAAATGTTGGATAGTAATTCATCCAGACACGCCAAGCGGTCGCCCCTCGCGGAGGGGCGTGAATTGAAATGTTGACAGCGGCTGACGACTGTGCTGCCGCCGCGCGTCGCCCCTCGCGGAGGGGCGTGAATTGAAATTGCCAGATGTTTCCATGTGTACTGTGAAACATGTCGCCCCTCGCGGAGGGGCGTGAATTGAAATCTGCCCAGTTGCGTCTTTAAGCACTGCTTTGAGCGTCGCCCCTCGCGGAGGGGCGTGAATTGAAATGCTGCAGGTGAAGATGGCCGCCATTGAGACGGCGCACGTCGCCCCTCGCGGAGGGGCGTGAATTGAAATTACGTCGATGTCACCAAGTTCAACACGATTCTCGTCGCCCCTCGCGGAGGGGCGTGAATTGAAATAGTTACATCGACGGCATGGCCTATGTGCGCGTGGTCGCCCCTCGCGGAGGGGCGTGAATTGAAATAACAACTATTGCTTGTATCTTCGGGCAACAATCGGTCGCCCCTCGCGGAGGGGCGTGAATTGAAATCATCGGCGCGTTCAAACTGGGCACCATGATTAAGTCGCCCCTCGCGGAGGGGCGTGAATTGAAATCATCAAAATAACAATTCCCTTTTCGGTAAAGTCGTCGCCCCTCGCGGAGGGGCGTGAATTGAAATACATGGGGGCTTGAGCAATGAACAAGAGAGAACGTCGCCCCTCGCGGAGGGGCGTGAATTGAAATTTGATTACGTTCTCTAATCAGATGGAAAACACTCAGTCGCCCCTCGCGGAGGGGCGTGAATTGAAATCTCTGTAATCAGCCCTTTCAGCGCAATCCATTTCGTCGCCCCTCGCGGAGGGGCGTGAATTGAAATAGGTGAGGAAATACCAGTCCCGACGTGCAAGCGCGTCGCCCCTCGCGGAGGGGCGTGAATTGAAATGAAAGTTTCCTCCCCGTCTGCGTCCTCCATTGCGTCGCCCCTCGTGGAGGGGCGTGAATTGAAATAAAGTGCATCAGGGTTAAATCCACCCCCGTGCGCGCGTCGCCCCTCGCGGAGGGGCGTGAATTGAAATAGCGCCACGCGGCGAATCGTACACGCTCACCGTCATGTCGCCCCTCGCGGAGGGGCGTGAATTGAAATCGAATGGCGGGATTCCAACGCCGCTGGTAACGGGTCGCCCCTCGCGGAGGGGCGTGAATTGAAATGGTGCTGACCGTTGCGCTGGTTAGCGCGCCGTTAAAGTCGCCCCTCGCGGAGGGGCGTGAATTGAAATTTGATGATGGTGTACGTCTCACCGCGGACGTTGGTCGCCCCTCGCGGAGGGGCGTGAATTGAAATTTGCCGTGCATCGCGCCGAGAATGCCCATCGTGTCGCCCCTCGCGGAGGGGCGTGAATTGAAATACGTTCTCACCTCCGACTTCGCCAATATCGAGGGGTCGCCCCTCGCGGAGGGGCGTGAATTGAAATACGAGATGCCCTGTGCGGAGTACATCTTCGAGGGGTCGCCCCTCGCGGAGGGGCGTGAATTGAAATACGTTCTCACCTCCGACTTCGCCAATATCGAGGGGTCGCCCCTCGCGGAGGGGCGTGAATTGAAATACGAGATGCCCTGTGCGGAGTACATCTTCGAGGGGTCGCCCCTCGCGGAGGGGCGTGAATTGAAATACGTTCTCACCTCCGACTTCGCC
>OKRU01002945.1_pt1 | contig 14333 bp, 18 predicted proteins | sample 1601131 | NCBI WGS metagenome assembly OKRU01 (sample SAMEA3541558, study PRJEB24748) | human gut metagenome | biome: human gut; feature: human-associated habitat; material: faeces | place: China | collected 2012 | reverse complement strand
TGCGCCACAGCCTTGGCAGGCCATCGCGCAGCGATTTTGTTCAACTGGAAGTTGTCATTTTGTTGTAGTTACTTCAGTTGCAAAAATCTTGCTGCATAATTCCAAATATTCCTCATAAGATATTTCCGTTCCATTCAATGTATATTTTTCTTTGCCTTCCACATTATCTACATCAATAAGTTCTTCACAAAAATTCATTTCTGCAACTAAATTATCTGCTCCTTCAAATTTTTCCATATGGTATGCTTCATATCCTGTATTCATTCTGTTGCTGTGCATAATCCATATGGAGCCATTATAAACAACATAAGAAAGCTCAAGCGCATTACCCTCTCCCACAGCAAATTCGTAGACCTTATTATCACGTGCATCAAGATATATGCCACCATAAGGTCCGCAAATAATCAGTTCATTTTCCCCATCATTATCAAGATCGACTCTTTCACCAATAGAATAAGAATCCCATTCGTCAGAATCCATATCTAAATCGGTAATATAAAATGCCGATGTCGAATCCTCGGAACTGATTGCATTTATTGAACCGTTAACAAACAAATCTAATAATTCTTCTGCTGTCATTTCTGTATCTATATTCTCCGTTTGTGTGTTGGATTCTTCCGCACTAATTGCTTTATTTTCTTCTTTTTCCAAATTTGTACTTTCATCTATCTGCACACTGCTTTCTTGCTGTCTTGTAGGAGATGCATCAGTAGTGACAACTTCATCTCCTTTTTCTTGTCCGCAAGCAACTACATTTAATGTTGCTAGAAAAACACATACCAATACTCCCATCTTTTTACATCTGTTCATGTACATACCCTCCGATAAATTCCGATTTATCCAATTAAGAAAACTGGAATTGTTAGTTGTTTGGAATCGCTTCTCCATTTTCATCTAAAAGATAGATTGCATAAACCGTTCCTATCTGCAATGGATCACTTTCCATTACATCACCATTAAATACAACACGGATATTATCATCTACATTCAATTCTGGTGCTCCTCCTGCTGATACTACATCTTTTGTAACAGAAAATTCCTCATCAACAGAAATCCCACTATTAAATGCTTCTATACACCTAACATCAACATATTCTTTATTTATTTCCAAAACTTTTGCATTAAAATATGCTTGTCCCTTTTCATTTTCATTTTTGCATCCAGATAACGCTACTATACAGCCAAATACTGCTAAAATAGATAGCCACCTTTTCATACTCAACACCTCTTTAAATCCCGATTGAGATTTCACCTGTTTTAGGGAATTTAATAACTGTTATATTTTGTTATTAAATTCTCTGCAAACCCTTGAAAACACTGGATTTATCGCAGGTGAGCTTTCCCTTATTGTTTCCCTTGTGTTATATCTTCCCATATAAATTTACGAACTCTGATAAGGTAAAATACAAGGGCACAAGATGTCCGGTGGACATCTGCTCTGTGCCGACCGAAGCAGCAGCGGAGACCAAGAAAAATCTATAAAACAGTATAACACAAAATAAAACTGACATGGTGAACTGATTGAAATGCTTCTTAATTTTTACAATTAATGGTTGATTGAATAATAAGGAGATGGGATACGATGAGAACAATATTTGCAGAATACAATCCACAGTGCAACAGTATTGATGTTTATACCAGTGCCGGCTATATGCTTCGCATTGACTGCTGGGAAGCTGAAAAGAATTTAAAGACTACACCTGGATCAGAATGTGCTTTGACATCTCTTGCGATTCATCAGCGATAGTTTCCATATAGAAAATGTTAGATAAAAAAATTCATTAGAATTTAAAAATTAGCAAAAGGGCAGAAGCAAGGTCTAATCATAAATTTATTCTGTACCTTTTGCTTATTAGGGTATATAGGATATTTCAACAGACGCTTATAACAATCCACTGTATATTTTTAAATCTTCATCCTTAAACACATTAAAGATTACCTTTTTTATTCTGCTGTCTTTGTTAAGATACTGCTTTACAGTGTTCGTTGCAATCTCGGCAGCTCGTTGCTGTGGAAAACGGAATACACCTGTAGACAAACAACAGAATGCAATAGATTCCACACCAGTATCAGCTGCAAGCTTTAGGCACTCTGTGTAGCAGCTTGCCAACAGGTCTTCATCTTCTTTTGTGACTTTCCATTGTATAATAGGTCCTACCGTATGAAGAATATATTTTGTCGGAAGATTGTATCCCAATGTTATCTTTGCTTTGCCAGTCTCTTCTTCATGCCCCTGCTTTGCCATAATTTCATGCATTTTCAGACGAAGTTCCATTCCAGCATAAGTATGAATAAAGTTATCAATACAGGCATGCATCGGTGAAAAACAACCAAGCATCTGTGAGTTACACGCATTCACGATCGCATCACATTTCAAAGTGGTAATATCCCCCTGCCAGATATATAATCTCAAATCGGATTTTACAGATGCAAGCGTGTCAACATCTGTGATTCCACGCTCTATATTTCTTTCTGTAAGATACTCATCCTGTATTTTCAAAAAATCATTACTGATTGGTCTTGGCGGTCTGACATTCATAAGTGAGCGGAGCAGATTTTCCTGCCCCTGCTTATCCGTAGGAATACTCTGTCTGACAAATTTCATTTCTTCTTTTAAAAGATAATGGATCAGATATTCTCTTCGTTCATCCTGTGTCATAATACTTTCCCCCTTATATCCGTAATTGCCTTTGCCATATCACCGCCAATACCGATTGCACGCTTCCCGAAGCTTTCCGGCACTACCGCTTCGTCCATATTCAGACGTATCAGACTATAAGATGAATTCTCCCGCACCATCTTTTCAAAAGGAAATCTTATAATTATCGGGATGTTAAATCCAACTCCAAGTTCCAAAAGAACAACCTTTTTATCCTTATTCTGTTCCATGAAGTCTGCATACCTGTCGGCTGCCTCATGCCACGCTTCATCTTCCACAAAATAATTATCACAACGGAGATTCATAGCCATATTGCCGCCACACACCGGACATTTTGGTACAAGTTCTGATGGAATCAGGCAGTCTCTTCTTGCTTTATCCATTTTACGAAACAGGTCTTTTGCATCGTAAGTCTTTGGATGACAGGCTTTCTGGCACTGGATTTTCCCATAATCTCCCTGTGTTGCAAATATTCTTTTTTCATCGAATCCCGCTTTATAAAACTGATGATCCACATTGGTTGTAAGTACAAAATATTCTTTATTCTTTACAATATCATAAAGCTCTGTATAAAGCGGCAATGCCGGAGGATCAAAGCGGTTCATCAATGCATGTTTTGACCAGTATCCCCACTTTGCCTCCTCAGACGGATATGGATAAAATCCGGCTGCATACATATCTGTCATGTAATGCTCACCGTATTTTTTTATAAATTCTGCAAAATTGTCTGTAAACCTTTTACCACCATATTGGATTCCCGCAGCTGTCGATGCCCCGGCTCCTGCCCCGATTATAACACAGTCTGTATTTCTTATATTCTTTGCTGCCCTGTCAATCTGGTCTTCATATGCATCCTTTTGGAATACATAATCCCTTGCCGGAGTACTACATAAAAAGTTTCTCCAGTCAGCATGTCCTTTTCTGATTTTCTTAAAAATCATAATGAACCTCTTTTCTCAATACACTGCTTCGGACAAATTTCTGCACATCTTCCGCAATGCAGACAATGATTCTGGTTGATAGTAACCGGAACTGAAGATATATCAATGCATTTTTGCGGACATACAGAGTAACACAGTTTGCATCCAATACATTCTTTTCCAATAAAATACCCTGTCTGAACTGCCTCGGTTTTTCCAATTGTTATAGTATCCCTCACAATATTTGATGGATTGCTGATATCAAAATACTCTCCCTGTGCCTCATACAGCCGAAACACTTCGATTGCGTCTTTCGTATCTCCCGGATAGATTTTCTTCATATATGGATTTTTTTCAAACATAATATCAAGATTCTTTTTTCCGATGTTCTTTATTTTTCCACGCAGAGACACCGCAATTTTGTCTTTTGTTGCGGATATTGCCACATACTGCTGCTCCATTAACTGGTCATAAAATGCTTTTCCCTTTGCTGTAAGGAAATACACACCTTCTTCATCATAGTACATCATATCTATGATTCTTGTCTGAGGATGTCCATCTGAACCTATCGTTGCAACTGTTGTTGAATGAATTTCATCCACCAGAAGTTTAAGATAATCCATTTTTGTCATTTCAAAGTCTCTCCTTTCAGTATCGGTGTAAGTTTTTTATATATCATCATGGCAATTGCTCCAATTACCAAGCCTTTTAAGATATTAAACGGCAATGCATTGAATAGCACAACGTCCAGCTTTGTCTTAATAAATGGCAGAAATTCGCCAAATGATGCAATCAGCTGCTCCAGAGGCATAAATGTTTCAAACAGTGGAAGTAGAATAAAATAATTTGCAATCGCTGCCGCTATTCCCATAACCACACTTGAAATAACACATGCCCACTTCGCCATTTTCTTAGTCTTTTTGTATTTGTATATAAAACCGGCAGCCAGTACATAAGATGCCCCCATCAGGAAATTAGCAAGTTCACCAATTCCTCCTGTTGATGTTGACAGAAGCTGTAATATATTTTTTATCAATTCTATCATCACTCCTGTAACCGGTCCAAACGCAAACGCCCCAATCAGTGCAGGTAAATCTGACAGATCCATTCGTGCAAATGATGGACTCAAAGGAACCGGAAACTCTAAAAATGCCAACACATATGATATAGCTGCCAGTAGAGCTGTCATTGTTATCGTCCTTGTAGAAACTAAATTTTTTCTTGTTTTAATAGTTGCTGTATTGTTACTCATAAATCTCCTTTTTGTGAGATATGCCTGAATTTAAAACAGCCCGCAGGACGAGATTCCCTGCGGGACTTGTTTTATCATATCTTCTCTCATCCGGACTTTACCGTCGGTTATGGAATTGCACCATATCAGCTTTTGCTCGCAGACTATACTGCCGGTCAGGAATTACACCTTGCCCCGAAGACTGTAATTTTTTCTGTTAATTATCTTTAAAATTCATAAGGTGGATTTCCAGAGAAATCTGCGATTAAACCATGCGGATTTTCAAGATAGAATACCTCAAAAATAGGATTATCTGCTGTCTGGTACTGTCCCTTAACGATAGGATTGTTCATGCATCCTTCCTTTACACTCTTGTTGTCCTCAAATACTGCTTTGCCATGAAGGCGAATCCATGCGTATTCAGGGGAAGATACTGATACTTCTACTTCAGGATTTGCTAACATATCCTTGTAAACATCCTTTGTGTTGTTAGTACAGAACCAAAGCTTTCCGTCCTGCTCAAAACAGAACATGAATGGACGGCATTTTGCCTTTCCATCTCTTCCGACGGTTGCTAAATACTGAACCGGGTTTTTCTGCAAAAATTCTACTACTTTCTGCATTTTAAATTACCTCCTTGATATGTTGTAACAATAGTTGTTACATCTTATAGCTATACAATATCATCAGTTTAATGTAATGTCAATAGTTACATCAAACTTTTTGTAACTTTTTTTGTTACAACTCCTCTTGAAGATTTTACATTGATTATGAAAAACGAAAAGGCTCCGGAAATTGTGATGATATAATCACGCATCCGAAACCTTCTGTAAGCTACTCTTCCTCTGTATACACTGCAATATCTTTTTTCACATCAGCAAGTGTCATTTCTGAAAGTTTTTCCTCCATTGCCTTCTGTACTTCTAACAGTCTCTTATCAAGAACATGGTGAATATTCTTTCCTACCGGACATTTTTGATTGGGATTCTCATGAAAATGAAACAGTTCTTCATCTGGTGCACATTCCACTGCTTTATACACATCAAGGAATGTAATCTGCTCCAATGGTCTGGTAATTGTCACACCGCCTGTCCCTCTTGCAACTTCAATAAGACCAGCAGCCTTTAATTGTTGCAATATTTTACGAACAATCACCGGATTAGTTCCAATGCTTGCTGCCATAAAATCACTAGTCATCTTCTGATCCGAAAATGTATCTATACAGGCAAACATATGGATTGCCATTGTAAATCTGCTTGAAATCTGCATTATAAACACCTCTCTTTGACAGTAATCATATCAAAAAACAGATGTAATTTCAATGGTTACACTGTTGTTAAATAGTAAAAGCAGCACAAGAAGTGCTGTCTGTATTTTTCTTCATATAAACTCTCCTTCAAACAAGCGGACTATTGATGATCTGTGCTGGCGGCACATGATTGAAACATCAATCCCTTTTTTGATATCGGATTCATCGTATCACAATTCGCCCGTTTGGGGTACTGTTTTGTATGTTTTTCATTTTTTATACCGTAAATCATGCTATATGCAAATTCTGCATTGAGCTTCCATGCATCCCACCGGCTGTTCCTTTCCCCTAAATAAGAAAAGTCAAACTTTTTGACACTCCTGCTTATTTATGCTAGAATAGCATAGGTTAGCCTGTACTAACTTTTATGGCAATCATGTAAAATCACTTTATTACAAGGTATCATATGCACATGAATTTTTATAAAACAACAAATCCCGACGACTATGGTCTGTATTTCTATAAACAGATTGGATTAAACTGTACTTTTGAACAGCCTCATGAACAAATCTGGACGAATCCGGATGTTGGCACAATCCACATTTATGGATCTCTTGATGAGATACAATGTGGAACGGGGGATTATACAATTCCGGCCGATCTGCTTGCAGAATTTGATTACGAATCTGTATTTCTTCATTTTGGAATTATTTATGAGGGAATTACTTTTTCTCTTGTAAACACAGATTGTCACCGATGTCGCACCCTTCCGCTTTTCTTGCGGTAGAACAATCCGCCGGTGGTATCAACTGCTGGAAATGTGGGCAGCGTTTCCGCGGAATCGAAGTCTCTATCCAGATGAAATACCTAAGGAATGATCTGCTTCCCTTTCTTGGCTATCCCAAAGACGCATTGGATTTCATTCAACCGAATATCCGCTATCATAATTTATCACCGGAATTGCGCGGGATTCTGTCGAAAATAGAATTTCTCCTGAATCAAAGGACAATGACGCTGGCACTGCAAAAAGCACTCTGTCTGGAATTTCTGGCGCATCTTTTAAACCCCAAAACGGAATGTCTGTCAACGATTCCTGCTTCCAGTGATACGCACTATATTTATGTTGGCAAGCGGAAAATAAAGATGACACAGGCTGATTTTGAGAAAGTCAGAAAAGCTCATGATCAGCTAGAAAAAGATGCCGGCTCTTTTGTTACTATTTATGAACTGAGCCAGACATTTGAGATTAGTGAGCAAAAATTAAAGGCCGGATTTCTGGAATTGTATCAGCAGACCATCTGGAATTATGCCAATAATCTGCGTATGAATCAGGCTGCAAGACTGCTCCGCGACACAGACTGCAATATCCATGAGATTGCAGCAAACGTCGGTTATCAGAGTCCCGCAGCCTTTACCAATATGTTTAAAAACTGGTGTGGGCTGACGCCCGGCCGGTTCCGCGCTCAGATTGCCGCGGAGGCATAATGTCTTCCTTTTGGAAGAACCATCGGTGATTGGGACACAGGGTCTGTTATAACATCACACGCTAAGCCATAGACTTTTTCCATCAATTCCGGCGTGATAATCTCATCCGGTGTGCCTTCCGCCACCAACTGTCCCTTTTTCATGGCGAATAAATAATCTGCATACCTTGCAGATAAGTTGATATCATGCAGCACCATTACAATCGTCGTTTTGTGTTTCCGGTTCAAGTCCGTAAGCATATCTAAAATTTCAATCTGATAAGCAATGTCCAAAAAAGTCGTTGGCTCATCCAAAAGCAAAATATCTGTTTGCTGTGCTAATGCGAGAGCAATCCAGACGCGTTGGCGCTGACCTCCGGAAAGCTCCTCTACAGCCCGGTCTGTAAGTTCTGTGATCCCCATAATTTCCATTGCCTCTTCCACCGCAGCGTAATCTTCCCTCGTCATGCTTTTTAAAAACTGTCGATACGGAAACCGGCCTCTGGAAACAAGATCCATCACCCGGATTCCCTCCGGTACGACAGGTGACTGCGGCAAAAGGCCGAGCATTTTTGCCATTTGTCTGGATGGAATTTCAGAAACATTTTTTCCGTCTAATATCATCTGCCCGCTCTGCGGTGCCAGCAGTCTTGCAAAGGTTTTCAGCAATGTTGACTTTCCGCAGCCGTTTGCGCCAAGAATGACGCTGATTTTATTTTTGGGAATGGTTACACTGACATCCGAAAGGATGGTTTTGTGATTATAGCCGGCATTTATGTACTCTGCCGCTAGTGTATGATCGTTCATGCTGTTATTACTCCTATTTTTATAAATATAAAAGATCCATATCTGATATGATCTTACCCTTCCATGCGGTTCATCCGAATTAATAGATAAATGAGATACGGTGCACCGAGGATGCCTGTAACAACACCTACAGGATAGCGGGATGGAAATGCGTACTGTCCGACCAAATCAGAGACCATCACAAGCACACAGCCGGTAAGGGCGGAAGTCATCAGATTATTTTTTCCACTTCCGGAGATTCTCGCCGCAATCGGTCCTGCAAGAAAAGCGACAGAGGCAATGGGTCCTGTCACCGACGTTGCAAACGCAATCAACAGCAACGCACATAAAATGAGACCGAGCCGTGTGGCTGTGATTCTTATGCCAAGCACCCTGGCATGTGCTTCCCCCAGCTGTAAGATTTCCAGATGTCTGTTTAGAAGAAAAATTGCCACAGTGGAAAAGACCACCACAACCATAAGCCGTGGGACCTGATCCATCGATACTCCGTTTAAACTTCCGCTAAGCCATCTTAATGCACTTGATACATCATATTCCGAAGCCTTTAACAGCATCCAGGAAATCAAAGCATTTAAGAATGCCTGCATGCCGATTCCTGTCAGAATAAGTTTCCCATTTGAGAAACCGTCTCCCTGGGCAAAAAAATAGATTGCAGAGGAAACAAGTAATCCGGATAGAACCGCCAGAATAGATACAATATTTCCATTCCATTTTAACACGAGAATTCCAAAAACAGCGGCAACGCTTGCACCGGAAGTCACACCGATAATATCGGGACTTGCAAGCGGATTTCCCAGTAATTTCTGGAATGTATTCCCTGCCAGACCAAAAGCCGCTCCACAAAAGATTGCTGCAAGCATGCGCGGTAGACGAAGGGTCTTAATTGTAAATGCTGCACCCTTCGTTTCATTTCCCTTTAATACTTCCAGGACTGTGCCCGGCATATATATGGTATTTCCATAAACCATCATAATGCAGGCAAGTAAAATGACAAGTGAAAGCAGGATGCAGGCGGTAAACCAGTATCTTTTCTTTCTTTTGTAATATCCCGACCAAATCGTATTTTTTTTCATTATAAAGAGCGTACCCTGACCTTTCGTATGATAAAAATAAAAACAGGACCGCCGATCAATGCTGTGACAATTCCAGACTCCAGTTCACCGGGTCTTCCCCATATTCTTCCAAGGACATCTGAAATCAGTAAAACACAGGCTCCACAGACTGCAGATAGCGGCATTATCTTTTTCAGATCGGGACCGACAAGTGCGCGTATCAGGTGTGGAACCATAAGGCCAATGAAACTGATTGGTCCCGCCAACGCAGTCACTGCTGCACACAACAGGACACCGGAAAGTGCCGCTAATCCCCGCACCACTGTCACGTTCACACCAAGCCCTGTTGCCACATCATCACCCAACGCTAATGTATTCAAAGAAGGCACCAGGAAAAATGCCAATACAAATCCGGCTGCAAGATAAGGACTCATCAATTTGATATCTTCCCAGGATGCACCACTGATGCTTCCTACCTGCCAGAACCGGAACTGATCCATCACCTGCGTATTGGGCAGCATTACCGTATTTACCAGCGACTGTAATGCTGTCGAGGCAGCTGCACCAGCCAATGCCAGACGAATCGGCGTAGCACCGCCGGTTCCGACAGAAGCGAGTCCATAAACAAGAACTGCTGTGAGTGCTGCACCGGCGAATGCAAGCCAGATATACTGATTCCCACTTTGTATATGGAAAAAAGCAATTCCACACACCACAAAAAGGGACGCTCCTGTATTTACACCCAGAATACTCGGATCAGCAATCGGATTTCTGGTGATGGATTGCATGAGCAGACCGGACATGCCGAGCGCTGCCCCTGCAAGCACACCGAATACAGTTCTCGGCACTCTTGCAAGTACGATATGAACTTCAAGTTCCGGCGCACCATTTGGAACAAAAGCCCCTAAGACGCTCTGAATGCCCACGGATTTTACTCCGCAGGCAATAGACAGGAATGTGCAAAAAAGCAGTAATACTGCCATCATGCAGCATACAATAAGACTTCTCTTTTTACTCATTGATCTTACCGCAGGCTTCCGATAAAACATCGAGATATTCATCAATCGTTGCCGGAATCGATAAAATACTTGGAGTTGTAGATGCTGCCAGGCGTGAAGTGCTATCGAGCAGTACAACAGCACCGTTCTTGATTGCCGGTATTTCTGACATCAATTCGTCCTTCTGCAATGCCTCTAATAAAGCTTCGTCCCCATATACAACCATCAAATCAATATCCGAAAGTGCTTCTACGTTTTCACGGCTTAATGTTACAGAGAAATCCGATCCATCACCCGCAAGTTCCTTGATACTGTCAGGAAGTTCAAAACCAAGATCCTGTAAATAAGAGGCTCTCGGATCTGCAGGAAGGTATGCATAGAATGTGCTGAAATCACCGGCATCTATCCAGAAGAAACCTGCTTTTACACCGGAAAATTCCGGGTGTTCACTCACTTTTTCTGCAATCAATGCTTCTGTATCGGCAACTAACGCCTCCCCTTCTTCTTTCATTCCCATTCCCTCCGCATTGCGGATGGTCTGTTCTCTCCAGCTTGTCTTCCAGGCAGTCTCTTCAAAAGGAACGACCGGTGCGATCGCGGAAAGTGTCTCATATTCCTCCTCCGTCATACCTGAATATGCCGCAAGGATAACATCCGGCGCCGCATCGCTGATTGCCTCGTAGTCAAATCCATCTGTGTCATCGAATACATTCGGGTTGCTCTCACCTAAGGATGCAAAGGCTTCGTCTGTCCATTCATGTAATCCATGTTCTGTCACATATCCGTAGTTTGCCGCGGAAACACCGACAGGAACCACTCCAAGTGCAAGAACCGTATCCTGATTGCCCCATCCCAACGTAACAATACGCTCTGGCTTGCTCTCAATCACTGTCTCACCGTATGCATGGGAAATTGTAATTGGATACTGAGTTTCCTCCGATTCTGTTTCTGTATTTTCGGTATCCGGATCAACCGTTTCTGCAGATGCTTCCGATTCTGCAGCTGTGTTATTTTGTACTGTATCACCGCCATTGCTGCCACATCCCGCAAGGACTCCCGACAACATTGCCATTCCTAAAATAATGGATAATACTTTCTTTCTCATTTTGTCTCTCCTTCTTCGTCTTTGTGCGTACATATGTTAGTCTCGACTAACCGTTGTGAATAATATCATATGATTTTATCTTCTGTCAATCATTGCACCAAAAAAGATAAAAATCCGCACCCGATTCAGAATTCAATCTTTCATCCCTGTTTTTTTAAGAAGTGAAAATCCCGGTACTGTTTCCATATTTTGCCGTAGAGGAATGTTTTTTTGCCGCAACGACTTCAAGCATATATTTCCCGTTAAAGGATTTTTCTGAATATATTCCAGCACCAGCTTTCATTAAACAGAAACTATAAATTTCAAAAGTCAACTCTCCATTACACACAATGTTTCACAGTTGAGAAATAGTGTTATATTATTCGACCAATTACAATATTCATCACAATTCATTTCTAAGATATTTCCTCTATACTTAACAAATCGTAACGAATCTGCATTCACTGGCAATACGATTGCTTCACAACTTGAGATGGTTCTTTCCTTAAGTATTTCCAGACCATAGCCGCTAGATAGCAAAACATCACCCAAAGGAGTACACGTAATATCCGTACATTCAAAGTTTCTTTCACTATCTATCATTTCTTTACTCATAATGTCTATTACATAAATATAGTCTGTTGTAACTACAACTATTATCCCTTTCGGTACGGAGAATGTAGCACCAATATATTTACCTCTGAATTCACCACACCAAATTGTAGTATCTTCTTCAAATCTGATCCAAGACCAATCGGATGAATTCCAATTACTTTCAATATCAAATATTATTTCTTCGTACTCTCCTGAATACGGTTGAGAAATCTGTTCTATATTTAGTAGCATTTATAGTTCTCCTTTTCTGATCCAAAAGCACTTGATGCAACCTCTAAAACAATTAACATCTCTTCCAAAAACTTTTTACGTTCCGGCATATCCAACTGTTAATGCCATACCTGCGTTGTCTCATTTACTTCTTCTCCAAATACCGATTTATAAACTTCTCGTATATATATTTTACCATATACTTTTTCCACTTCCGGAAGGTCCCACAAGCGCTGTTACACTGCCCTGTGGAATTTTGCAGGAAATATCTTTAATTACATTTTCCTGATTGTAAGCAAATGTGACATGTAAAAGTTCTATATCACAATTTGATACTTCTTTTTCTTTTCCTTCCATAGCCGGAGTTGTCAAAAGAGCATTGTCTAAAGATTTAAAATGCACACCGCTTAATCCGCAGGATTTAATAATTTTCATTCCTTCAAGATATTCCTGAACCTGATCGGAAGCGTTCAATTTTGCTTTTACCTGTTTCTCAAACAACTTGATCTGATGTTTTCTGCTTAACCAGATAATCAGAAAAGCAAGCGGTACAGTACAAAATACACACAGAGCTAATCTCCAGTCAAAAAATGCAAGCAAAATACAAGTAAGAGTTACGGTAATCCCATTTGCAATCAGAGGTGGAATCGTACTGCTAATTAAGGATTCCATACTGCTACAATCGGACATCATATTTGTTGTAAGTTCAGATAAATCTTTTGTATTGAAAAACTAATAAAGCAGATATAATTCCAACTCCCCATAACAGCCAGATATGATTCCACTGGACATTTCCCCCATTTGCTACGGGTGTCAGTATCTCACTAAAAATCATAACCGTAACACAAAAAGGAAGGCGCATTGTTAAATTTGTCAAAGTACATGCACAAATCACTTGAAAACGAATATTTCTTCAATCGGTGCTTCAACAACTCTTGAAATATCAATCGCCAGTTTAAGTGAGGGATTGTATTGTGCCTTTTCCAGCCGCATAATTGTTTCTCGCCGCACGCCTACCTGTGCCGCTAACTGCTCTTGTGTCAAATCCTTTAATAGCCTGTACTTTTTTAATCTACATTCAAAATCCGGCACGCTTATTCCTCGCTTTCATCAAACTGTTCATCGTTATCATAATGATATAGCAGATATTCGCTAAGGAATATTTCAAGTGCTATGGAGAGAGCTATAACAATAACAAGAGCAATTAAGGTATATTCAAGGTTATCCATGAGCTTTCCCTGTCCCAAAATGAGTATTGCAAGAAAAATAATGGACAGAGAAGTTTTGTTCGCTACACTTTGCGCTTTCATTTTGTTTTCTTTGTATCGTTCATCTATAAGAGTATTTGACATTTTTCCCTCATAGAAAAATCCGAAAAAGCCGAAAAACAGGAAAAACACAAAAGGAAAAATTGTCTTGTCAACGCTGTAAGTCCAAAATCCCAAAAATCCGGCAAATCCTAATAAACCTAAAAAACCCAGTTTGGGATTTATTGTTCTGGTGGATTGCAAGGTTAATTCCCTACGCCTGTTTGTTTTAATAGATTCCAAAAACAACACAACAATATTCACAATATACAAGGTAAGAAGTACGCCGGAAATAATCATAGGCAGGTCTTGCACTCTGAAAACATATTCAGATAAATCCATAGGCACAATAAACCTTGAATTGTTAAATGCTATCGTGTACCATGAAGATATTGCTACCAGCAGAGCGCATATCACGCCCAGGCAAATTGTGAGTTTCGTTCTTTTTTTCATAATGGTGTCCTCCGATGAGATGTATTTGTCGCTTTGCGAGATAAATATATCACTTCAAAGGCTGGCTGTCAATAGGAAAGATACAAATACATCACTTTCCCAAAAATGCTTAGAAAGACAAAAGCTGATATAGGAAAATTCCCACATCAGCTTTTCGTATTGGTCTGTGTTTCGGAAATAGTGGCTGCTGTCTATCAAATTATCATTTGTTACTTTACCGCACATGAGCATTTACGCAAGTTTCCAATTCTGGCTTTCTGTCTGCAGTTTTACCATATGGGCATA
>OKRU01002935.1_pt1 | contig 14379 bp, 8 predicted proteins | sample 1601131 | NCBI WGS metagenome assembly OKRU01 (sample SAMEA3541558, study PRJEB24748) | human gut metagenome | biome: human gut; feature: human-associated habitat; material: faeces | place: China | collected 2012 | reverse complement strand
TATTGATGCAGCAATGAATGAAACCGATATTCACGCATTGTTAAAGAGTAATGCACAACAATTAACAATTAATGGAGATAATTCCGTAAAGAATGATTTGGCTCTTCATGATGTTAATGATTATATAGCTTTGAACACACAACGCCATATGAAAACTTCTATGAAGTCAATTTTGGAACGCTTCTTAAAAGCACCATATGGATTTGTCGAAGCTGATGTACAGTGGCTTGTTGCAAAACTTTTCAAAGATGGCGAAATTTCAATGTTTGTCAACAACGATGCAGTAACATTGCTTTCTAAAACTCCTGAGGAAATTATCCGCTACCTAACACGTAAAGAGTTTAATGAGAAACTAATGTTGGATAAACGTGTGAAAGCAAACGATAAGCAGAAAAAGTCTGTTCGTATAGTAATGAAAGAGTTGTTCAACGTTTCATCAGTAAGTGATGATGACGATGCTATTATGAAAAGTTTCCTAGGCTACGCATCAAAATTGAAGAATGATCTTGAAAAATTAGATATTCATTATGCGGAGCATCCTTCATATCCTGGCAAACAGTTGATTGCAGATGGTAAGAAAATTATGAATGGTGTTCTCCAAATGAAATATACCAATGAATTCTTTACCGGTATTGACAAGAAAAAAGATGATTTCTTAGATTTTGCCGAGGATTATGAGCCTGTTAAGAAGTTCTTTGCAGGTGAACAGAAGGGCATATTTGATAAAGCTCTAGAGCTGATGGAGATTTATGATAGTAGTAAAACATTTATTGTAAACAGTGATATTGAATCAGTGGTTGCAGATATTAAGACTATTTTAAATAAGATAGTCCCTTATTCAGAAATTTACAAATTGCCTGATCTATTGGATAAGTTTAAAAAGCTTTATGGTGGACTTCTTATGGGAATGAAGGAGCCTGTCAATATTGTTATCAAGGAAGCACGACAGCGTGTTTTTGATGAATTGTGTGATAAGAAGTGCCACGATAAATTATCAAATAAATATGTAAATCTATTTAAAGAAATCAGTGATAAAGCATTACGTTGTAATAATGTTGCAACCTTGCAAAATATTAAGGTAGAAGCAGATGCACTTAAAGTTCGTTGTCTTAACGAAATTGAAGCTGAAGAATCAAAAATTATTGCTAAAGAACATCCTTCTGATGCTACTGTTGATAGTAATACTGAATCAAGTGTTATCAATCCACATACTCCAAAGATAAAGAAGAGAAAAACCATCAGTATTAAGTCTATCAATAATGCAACTACTTGGCAGATTGAAAATGAAGATGATGTTAAGAAGTATATCGCAGAACTTGAGAAAAAACTGATGAATACACTGGAAGAGGACACAATTATTAACATTGAGTTCTAAGAGATTGGGAGGTGTATGCCTTGTCAACAGAAAATTTTACAATATCTATTCAGGGAGATAGCGAAGGATATGTGACTTTTGAATGCCCATACTGCAATTCAGAATTTAAGTTGCAAGCCGGAGAATATCAAAATGACGATGAGCCTTTTGAAGAATTATTTTGCCCTTATTGTGGTCTGGCGAAAGAAAAAAATGAATTTTTATCATCAGATGTAATTGAGCAGGCACAAGCAATCGCTTATAACTATATGGTAGAAGAATTGAACAAGACCTTTAAGAAAATGCAAAGGTCGTTTAATCGTTCTAAAGGCTTGATAAAGATAAAAATGGATTATAAGCCATTGAAAAAGGTTGCAACTAAGGAGTTAAAGGATAAGGATACCACAGAAACAGAGTTTAAATGTTCTTGCTGTGGTCGCAGAGTAAAGGTACTTTATTGTGCAGGAGCAGCGAAGGTATTTTGTCCGTATTGTGGGGTGGATATATGAACAGATTAGAATTAAGAAAACTGAGTTTGGAATTTCGCAGATTATCAAGCAATTTGCTTAATAGTACAGATGACACAGCAGATATAAATCTTTCTCGATTTCTCAAATTTATAAATGAAAATGAGTTAATATCCGGAATCATTGTGGATAAAATATCAGGTGTCGATTATGACTTTAAGATGTGCTATGCAATAGGCTGTTCGGGTTGGGCAGATTATAATCCGCCTGAAGATGAAGCGTGCCATATTAAAGCACAGTATGATTATCTGACATTTATAAATAATGAGGACAAAGTAAATGTTCAGGGACAGTCAATGCGATATTGTTGGTCGAGCCGTAAAATAAATGATAATATTCAAAGCTTCCTTGAAATGGCATTTAAGTCGCTTATAGATTTTATCAACGACCAACTTTCAATGGAAATGATTGTTCTTGACGAGGAGGCAAAAGCTATGGGAGGAAATACATATATTCAAAATATTGAAACTGTCAATGGCTCTGCGAGTCAGCAGAACAGTGGCGTGATAAATGCTTATAACACTACAAATGACACAGGTTCTATGCTGGAGTTAATTGACAAATTACTTGCTTCATTGCCTGAGATACAAGGTGTTGATGCAGAAGAAATTGAGAATGTAAAAGACGATTTAGAAATGGTTCAGGAACAGTTGAAAACTGAAAAACCAAAAAAGAATCGTATAAGGAAAGCTCTTGTAGGTATTAAAAAGTTTGTAAGTGATTTTTCTAAGGAACTTGCAGTAACACTTGCGGTGGGAGCAGTTACTGGAACAGATTGGAATATACTACTTCAACAGCTTGAAAACTTTATTAGATAAGAGAGCAGGTGCAATATGGATAAAATAGCCATAAAGAACTTTGCCGTATGGGCAAGAGACAAGCTTATTAAAGATATTAAGTATAAAGCCGGAACAATTGGAATAACAGAGAATGGAATTGCCGAGAAATTACCACAGTCAACAAGTGATTTGCATTTTTATGACATAGGTACTAAAGAATATGCAGAAGTTTCCGGTATTAAAATTAAACAGAGAGCAGCTCTTGTAAAAGAAATTCAAACAAGAGAACATAGTTTTAAGAATCTTCAGGAAGCATTTGATAATGTTGTTGAAGAGGTTGCTTATACTTGGTTTAACCGTTTGATTGCTATTCGTTTTATGGAAGTCAATGATTATTTGCCTTCCGGTGTTCGTGTTCTTTCTTCAGAAAACAAGTCGAAGAAAGAACCTGATATGGTAACTACTCCCTTTGATACAGACTTAGAATTTTCATACGAAGAGCAGGACAGAATTATCCAATTGAAGGATGATAATAAACTAGACGAATTGTTCCGTATGCTCTTTATTAAGCAGTGCAATAAGCTTCACGATATTTTACCTGAATTATTTGAAAAAACTGATGATTATTCAGAGTTACTTCTTACAATTTCATTTACAGACCCGGATGGCATTATATATCATCTTGTGAACGATATTGAAGAAGTTGATTTCCGCATTAACGATGAAATGTATACCGATGATGGAAAAATAAAAGCTGATGGTCAAGTCGAAATTATTGGTTGGTTGTACCAATATTACAATATTGAACCCAAAGCAGCAGTTTTTGGACGAGCAAGCGGCAAGAAAATATCGAAAGAAGAAATTCCAGCGGCAACACAGCTTTTTACACCGGATTGGATTGTTCGTTATATGGTTGAAAATTCGTTGGGCAGAATTTGGATAGAGGGGCATCCTGATAATCCTTTGAAAGATACTTGGAGATATTATATTGATGAGGCAGAGCAAGAACTTGATGTTGCAGTCAAACTTGAAGAAATTAAATCAACATATAAGGAATTAGCACCGGAAAATATTAGGATAATAGACCCTTGTATGGGTAGTGGTCATATTCTTGTGTATGCCTTTGATGTACTTATGCAGATATATGAGAGTTATGGATATACGCAGAGAGATGCAGCACGTAGTATTTTGAAAAATAATATTTTTGGTCTTGATATTGATAAACGTGCATATCAGCTTGCTTATTTTTCAATAATGATGAAGGCTCGTTATTATAATCGAAGAATTTTAACTGAGGGAATAGAACCGAATATATGCTTTGTTCAAAACAGTATATCATTGTCAGAGTCTGCACTTGAGAAGATGGGCAGATGCAAAAATATTACCCAACAGCTTATTTCTGATTTTAAATATGCAGCCGAATATGGAAGTGTAATGACAGGTTCTTTATCGGAAAGTGATTTAAAAACAATAAGCAACCAAGTTGGTTATATAGAAGAACACAAGAATGATGGCAACTTAATTGATATGATGAATTGCAATGAGGTCTTTTCAAACCTTGTACCGTTGCTAAAACAGGTAACTTTGCTTACACAGAAATATGATGTTGTTGTTACAAATCCACCATATATGGCTGTAAGTAATTTGGGAACAAAGCTAAATAGCTACATTAAGAAAAATTATCCTGATAGTAAAACGGATTTATTTGCGGTGTTTATTGAGCGTTGCAAGAAAATGGTAAGAGTAAGTGGATATCAAGCTATGATAACAATGCATTCGTGGTTATTTTTATCTTCATATGAAAAATTGCGTGAAAAGGTGTTAACTACGAATATTGTTAATATGATTCATCTTGGTGCACGTGCATTTGAAGAAATTGGAGGTGAAGTTGTCCAAACTACAGCATTTGTTATTAGAAACAACTATGTTGGAGAATATAAAGGGATATATTGTCGATTATTGGAAGCTAATACTCAACAAGGAAAAGAAGAAATGTTTTTGCAGGGGAAAAATAGGTTTATTTCAAAGTCAAAAGACTATGCAAAAATACCGGGACAGCCTATTTCTTATTGGGTAGGAAAAAAAGTATTTGAGGCTTTTGAAAATTCTAATACTTTAGGAGAAGTTGCAACTCCAAAACAGGGATTAGCAACAACAGACAATAATCGATTTGTAAGATTTTGGTATGAACCGTGTTTTTCGGAAATAGGTTTCTCATTATCTTCAAAAGAAGCAATGGAGAGTGGTCTTAAGTGGTTTCCGCTTAATAAGGGCGGCGAATATCGAAAATGGTACGGAAATAATGATTATGTTGTTAATTATCAATATGATGGACAAGAAATTAAATCTAACGTGTTAAAAAAATATACCTATTTGAAAACACCTGATTTTGTAGTAAAAAACCAACCTTATTATTTTTTGGAAAATGGAACATGGTCAGCAATTAGTAACAATATAGCAGTAAGATATTCGCCTAAAGGATTTGTAATATCAAATGCGGGAATGGCGATTTATGATGAAAAAAATTTATTTTATATAATTGCTTATATGAATTCAAAATGTGTATCAGATTGCTTTATTAGAGTTATCAATCAAACAATCAATTTTAATGCTGGAGATATTGAGAAACTTCCGTTAATTATTGAGGAACAGAGAAAGGATTTAATCGTAAAATTAGCACGAAAATGTATTAATATATCAAAAACTGAGTGGGATTCATTTGAAACATCTTGGAATTTTAATAAGCATCCTTTAGTTTCTTATGTCACTGATAAAATATCAATGGCTTTTGAAAGATGGTCAAAAGAATGTGATGAGCGTTTTAATCAACTTAAAGCAAATGAAGAGGAACTTAATCGCATTTTTATCGACATTTATGGATTACAGGACGAATTGACACCGGAAGTAGAAGATAAAAATGTTACAGTTCGTCAGGCAGAGTTACAGAGAGATATTAAGAGCTTGATTTCTTATGCAGTTGGCTGTATGTTTGGTCGTTATTCTCTTGATGAAGATGGACTCGCTTATGTAGGTGGAGAATGGGATAATAGCAAATATAGCACATTCATTCCTGACGAGGATAACTGTATTCCGATTACTGATGAAGAATATTTTGAAGATGATATTGTCGGCTTATTCTGTGCTTGGTTGAAAAAAGTTTATGGCGAAGATACGCTTGAAGAAAACCTTGACTTCATTGCAAATGCTCTTGGAAACAAAGGAAAGACAAGCCGTGAAGTAATCAGGAATTATTTCCTGACTGATTTCATCAAAGACCATATTAAGACTTATCAGAAACGCCCGATTTATTGGCTTTTTGATAGTGGTAAGCAGAATGGATTTAAGGCTCTTGTTTATATGCACCGTTGGAACGCAGACACCATTGGTAATGTTCGAGTTGAGTATCTGCATCGTATTCAGCGTGTGTATGAAAAAGAGATTACCCGTATGCAGGAAATCATTGATAACAGCCACGAAAATAAGGAAATTTCCAACGCTACAAAGCGTAAGGAAAAACTCCAGAAACAGATTAAAGAAACAAAAGATTATGATGCTAAAATCGCTCATTTGGCTCTTTCACGTATCGACATCGACCTTGATGATGGCGTAAAAGTCAATTACGAAAAAGTCCAGACCGCCGATGGAAAGAAAATGCAGATTTTAGCTAAGATATAGGAGGTAAATTCTATTTAATGATTAATAAAGATGAAAAATTCAAAGTATTGTTAAAAAAGGAAATCTATGAATTGCTCAATGGTGATGGCCCTGTTTTAGCAAAATATAATGAAAATGAATACAGATTACCATATTATACTACAGCACAATTAGAGAAAATGTGTACAGATTTTGGGGTAACAGAAAATGTCTGTGGGAGCCGGTGGTGCTATATGGAAGCGTTACTAGAGTATGCTATTGAACATCAACGCTGTGATGAACTATTACGTTATCTATTCAATGAGAGCCAATTTACTAACTTGCAAGACATTGATGATATAAAGGATATTGATGAAGTTTATAAACAAATTGTTGAAGGAGCAATTTTTCAAATTAACCATATTATTAGGTTGTCAAAAAACGAACTTGCTTTAATTAATAATCATTTTTTTATTTTGGAAACAGGAAAGAAAACTATCATTGAAACCCCAAAGCTGAATATTATGTCAAATTCCTATGTCCAGGGGTTGCGGGAACGTTGTAAGGATGATTTTTATTCAGGTAACTACGACAGTGTTATAACTAAATCTCGAACTTTAATTGAGGAAATTCTTGTTCAAATACTTGAAGAAAACGAAGTTGAAGAAATACCAAAAGGTGATTTAACGAGACTTTATAATCAGTTTAAAACTCATTATAATATGCAGCAATCAAGTGATAAAGATAGACGTGTCAATAGTCTTTTGAGTGGTTTAGAGAAGATAGTTAAGTCTATCACTGAAATGAGAAATGCAAATAGTGATGCACATGGAGTAGGCAGTCGACGTATTGCTATAAGAGAATATGAGGCAAGGCTTGTTATGAACTCGGCAATAACTTTTTGTGAATACATAATATCTATACGAAGATAGATATAATCTATCTTTTTGAGGAAAAATTTATGGCAGAACTAAACTTAAAACAAATTACATACAAATTAAATAGTGAGTTTGCAAGTGATGTCCGTAAACTTGTATTTTGGTATGATGCCAATGCGGAGTTTCAGGAGGATATTGACAGCATAGAACTGGATAATGCAAAGGTTCTGCATCTTGAGCTGGACAATCAGTTCTATATCAAATATTTCTTGGAACGAGAGGATACGACAACCAATTACCTTGTGTATGCTCCATTTGCAAAACCGAGCATAAGGGACAATCATCTTGCAGATACGATTCGATATTCAAAAGAATTTTTTGCTGACCGTGCTTCTTTGCTTACGCTTGATTTAGGTATTGATGAACGGTACAAGCCTGTCATTCAGCATTATATTAAATTCTTTGCAAGTAAAGACAGAACACAGAAATTCTATGATTTGGAAATAGAGAATTTCAACAGAAGTACGATAGAAATTGCCTTGATGAGCGTGCTTTGCAAGGATAAGATAGCTTCTTTTGAAGAAGTCTTGCGTTCAATTTTGACAGATGACGGATTACAGAATAACAAATACCTGTCTGAGTTTGAAAAGTATGACTTGCTTTCTGCATTCTGGCAGCAGGCAGATGTGGCATTTGGATATAATGACCCGAAGCCAACACTTGAAAAACTCGTTATCACGATGTTTGTTACTTATGTAGCAAAGAGCATTCATGATGATATGCCACAGGCTTGGAAGCCATTTATTTCTTATAAATCCGGTAATATCATTACATTTATGGATAACTTGATGAACAGTTATCTGTATGGTGCTCGTTTTGACGAGATTTCAGAGATTATTTATAATGCAATCAACGGTAAGAATTATCTTGAAAAGATGGAAGTAGAAACACTTGTAGATTGTAATATCTTTGCCGGTGTTGATGAACTTTTAATTAGATGGATTGTCAGTAGAATTGTGAATGAAGATATAGGAGCAAAGCTGAATGGTAAGACTATTCCTGAACTTTGCGCAGAACGCAGGAAGCAACATTTTGGCAAGAATTTTCGCAGTGAGTATTTTATTCTTCAGAATGCCTTTGATATTATTGCTGAAGGTAAGTACCAACCGGTAAGCGGTATTAAAAACTTGGTAAATGAATATACGGAGACAACTTATAAGATTGACCGTTATTATAGATACTTCTATTTTTATTTTGATGAATTAGAAGATACCACACAGTTTGAAAAAATTAGGGAACTGGTTGAGAATATTTATACCAATGAGTATCTGAACCGGATTACAGTTAATTGGAACACAGAATTTGCTGATGCAGGCGGAGAAATAGGACTTACTTTGCAAAGAGATTTCTTTGCAAGATATATTAATTCTTCGAGAGACAGAGTGGCTGTTATTATTTCAGATGCACTCCGCTATGAGGTGGCACATACACTATTTGAAAAATTGCAGTCAGATGAGAAATGTAATGCATCAATAGAAGCCTTGCAAGGTGTTCTACCATCTTATACACCATCGGGTATGGCTTCACTTCTTCCACATAAGACGATTGAATACAGTCCGTCTTACGATGTATTGGTGGACGGTAAGGCTTGCAGTTCCACAGAACAGAGAGAAGCCATTCTGAAAAATTATAAAGTAAATAGTAAATGTATTCAATTTGATTCTATAAAAACAATGAAGCAGACCGACCTTCGCTCTATTTTTACAGGACAGGATGTTGTATATATATACCATAATCAAATAGATGCTCGTGGAGATAAAGCTGCATCTGAAAACGAAGTTTTTACCGCTTGTGAGGAAGCAATCAATGAAATTTATGCTTTGATTAAGAGAATTTCATCACTGGCAAATACTTATCATTTTATTGTGACTGCAGACCACGGATTTATTTATAAGAGAGATAAAATTCAAGCAACAGATAAGATTGCCGGAGCTGTTTCAAAATCAAACAGTGTTGGACAGCGTTATTCCATATCTGCCGATGAAATCAATGCTGATGGTGTTTGTCATACTACCATTGCAAATGTGTTAGGTAATGCTGATGAACGTATTATATCGTTTCCACTTGCTTCAGATATTTTCAAGGTTGCAGGAGCTGGACAAAACTATGTTCATGGCGGTTGCTCTCCGCAGGAAATGCTTGTACCAATGATTGATGTGAAAGTAGATAAGGGCAAAAAGGAAACAAGTCTTGCGGAGATTGCTCTTGTAAGTCTAACACAAAAGATCACAAACCTTATTACAACACTTGATTTTGTCCAAACTGAACCAGTAAGTGATGTTGTGAAAGAAACAAGTTACAGAGTATTCTTTGTTTCTGATGATAATGAGAAAATTTCTAATGAGAATATTGTTATTGCAGATAAGAAAGATAAAGATACGACGAAGCGTATGTTTAGACTCCGCTTTAATTTTAAGAACAAGAAATACGATAAATCACAGAAATACTACTTAGTTGCTTATGATGATAAGAACGATATAGAAGTTCTTCGTCATGAGATTATTATGGATATTGCATATGCCGATGATTTTGGCTTTTTTGGGTAATTGATGGAGGTTTGTATGGAAGAACCATTAAATGATTTAAATTTAAATCCAAATGAAGAAATAAACAGAAAACTTCGTACACATTTTGATGGTAAGATTGTTCGTAAGGATTTAACTAAATCCATCAAAGAGGGTGCAAATGTTCCTATTTATGTATTGGAGTTTTTATTAGGACAGTATTGTAGTTCTGATGATACATCTGTTATTGAAGAAGGTGTGGCTATTGTAAAACGAATACTAGCAGACAACTATGTGAGACCAGACGAAGCGCAGAAAATTCTTTCTTTACTTAGACAAAAAGGAAGTCACACCGTAATTGATAAGATAACGGTAAATCTAAACATTAAAAAGGATACTTATGAAGCTGAGTTCTCTAATCTTGGAATTAGCGCAATTCCAATTAGTGAAGATTATCCAAGTAAATTTGATCGTCTTCTTTGTGGTGGTATTTGGTGTATAGTTCAACTTGAATATGAATACATAGAGGATAATAGAAACGTTTCTCCTATACATATCCGAAAATTGACCCCTATTCAGATGCCACACGTGGATATTAATGAACTGAAAAAGGGTAGGAAAGCCTTTACAAGAGATGAATGGATAAATGTAATGCTACGCTCAATTGGTATGGAGCCTGATATATTGTCACAAAGAGAAAAGTGTTTGTTTTTGACCCGTATGATTCCACTGGTTGAGAATAACTTTAATCTTTGCGAACTTGGACCTCGAAGTACCGGTAAATCACATTTGTACAAAGAAATTTCTCCGAATAGCATTCTTGTATCCGGAGGCCAGACGACAGTTGCAAATCTTTTTTACAATATGGGACGTAAGACTGTTGGACTTGTTGGTTTGTGGGATTGCGTTGCCTTTGATGAAGTTGCAGGTATTAAATTTAAGGATAAAGATGGCATTCAAATTATGAAGGATTACATGGCATCTGGTTCCTTTGCACGAGGAAAGGAAGAAAAAACTGCTTCTGCATCTATGGTATTTGTAGGCAATATCAACCAAAGTGTTGATGTGCTTTTGAAGACGTCAAGCTTGTTTGACCCATTTCCTCAAGAAATGGGAACTGATACTGCATTTCTAGACCGTATTCATTGTTATTTGCCTGGATGGGAAATTCCTAAGTTACATCCGGAACATTTTACAAATGACTATGGTTTTATCAGTGATTACCTTGCAGAGTTTATTCGTGAACTTCGTAAGGAACAGTATGGAGATGCTATAGACCATTATTTCCGTCTTGGCAAGAATCTAAATCAGAGAGATACTATTGCTGTTCGTAAAATGGTTGATGGTTATTTGAAGTTAATATATCCAGATGGTAATTTCACAAAAGAAGATGTAGAAGAAGTATTGCAAATTTCATTAGAGATGCGTCGCCGTGTAAAAGAGCAGTTAAAAAAACTCGGTGGTATGGAATTCTATGATGTTAACTTTTCCTATATAGATAACGAAACCTTTGAAGAACATTATGTTTCCGTACCCGAGCAAGGTGGTGGAAAACTAATTCCTGAGGGACTGTGCAATCCAGGACAGGTGTATACCATCTCTCAAGGTAAGAGTGGTATGCTTGGAGTATTCCGATTGGAGAGTCAAATGTTTCAGGGTAACGGTAAGTTTGAAAAAACAGGTATCGGTAGCGATCGTGATGCTAGAGAATCTACAAACACAGCATTCAATTTTCTTAAAGCCAATGGAAATCGCATTAGTGGAACTATCAACACTACATTAAAAGATTATATTATTAACTATCAAGATTTACAGGGTATAGGTATGACCGGAAAACTGGCTCTTTCCACACTTATTGCAATTTGTTCAATCGCGCTTGGCAAACCTACACTTAATAGCCTAGCTATACTTGGAGAAATCAGTATTAGTGGAACTATTATGAAAGTTGACGAGTTGGCTAACTCACTGCAGGTATGTTTGGATAGTGGAGCCAAAAGAGTTCTGCTTCCTATCACTTCAGCAACAGAGCTTGGAACAGTACCTGCAGATCTAATTGGAAGTTTCAATTTAATTTTTTATAGCAGTGCTGAGGATGCAGTGTTTAAGGCTTTGGGTGTAGAGTAAAATTGATAAGTTTATTATGTATTAAGTTTTAAGTTAGTGCACAATGACATTTAATTTTTGTAATATACATTTGCTAGTCTGTTAATAGATTAGTTTAGAAATTGCTTAAGCAATATACATATCTATCTATGGAATGAAAAATTCAGTACAGCCTTTAATATTATAGAATGTGATATTAGATAGTTAATACGAATAAGTATTACAAATTGAATCAAGCATTTACAACATAATGTAAAAATAGTGTTGTAAATATATAAAAATATTATTGACATATCGTAAGATATGTAGTATCATATAGTTAAAGAAAATAACTAGGAGGTACTAGTATGTACGAAATATTAGACTTGTTTAACATGAGAGAGATTGTCGCTCATAGAATTAAAAAATTCATTGAAGAAAACAATCTTACTAAGAGTAGTATTTGTTCAGGTGCCGGTTTATCACGACCAACATTAGATAAATTGTTAAACTGCGAAGTAACTAATCAAACTAATTTTACAAAACATATGGCGAAGTTATTGTCATATTTAGATTTGACTCCTGACAGATTAATGGGGCAAGTTGACTACCCATTTAATCAAGCTAAGGTTATTAGAAATATGCTAAGGTTAAACTATGAAACAATTAGTAAAAAAACCGGAGTTTCAATTGATAATATTAAGAAAATGGAACTAGGTGAAACTATTCCTCTATCAGATTTAAGAAATATTGCCTTTTATTTTGGTACAAGTGTTGGCGGTCTAACAGGTAACACTTATTTTCAACCAACAATTAGTTCATTAGATTCCGTACTCTTATCAGATGAACTGTCCGTTAATAATCTAGGTGGTTTTTGGGGACACTTAGGTATAGCAATGAGTGGCTTTGACAAGTATCATTGGTTTCCTATTACTCAATTTACTGCATCAAAAGTTAACTCTGAGTGTGACAATCCATTTTCAGTTATACCTTGTATGGATAATTCCCTTCTTATCTTGAATAATAGATTTATGAAAGAATTAGTCTTACTAGACGATGATTGTGACATACCTGGAGATATGGATTGGAGCGATGGTATAAGTTCAGGAGAACTTCCTGCTGTATTTTATGAGTCATTTGGTGATTATGCACTTTACAAGACATTTGAAAGTTCAGATGAATCTGAATTCAATCTTTCTAGTGTTTTGGTTAAATTTTTTGATGATTATACTGATCAAAACAATATAGATATAGAAGAATATGCGTATAAATTAAATGAAATGACTATATGGTACGCTGATAGAAGTATAAAGAAGCATAGTTTATGTGATGATACAACTAATGATATTTCATATGTCGTAACATCTTTGTATGAACTTGGTGATAATATGGATAGTCAATACGTAACTTTCCAAGATTCTAATTATGCTGATGTTAGTGTCAATTTGAATAATATATGTATGATGAAACTTCCGTTAGCAAAAATCGAAGAATATATAGGGGATTATCTGGATACTTTTGAATAATTATAATATTTACTTGATAATTAATATTAATTAGCTATAATGTATAATAGTATTTAGCAGATACTAACATTAGTATCTGCTTTACTTAAAAGCAAAGGTTAGCAATAGCTAACTAATAAGGAGGTATTTCATGTCTGATTTTGAAAAAGACCTGTTATATTTTGCCTCCCCCGCCCTTTTGGGCAGAAAGCAGGCAAATCTGTTCTCCTTTTCGATCAACTGCCTGACAGACTATCGCAAGGAAATCGACAGATATAAAAAAGAGCTTGCCCCTCTGGGCATTTCCGTTGAATATCTTTACTGCAAGAAACAGCGGGTATATCTTCTTGTTTACCGCAAGGACATGATGCTGCATTATTTCAAGCAGCCCGCTGTAAAGGAATTCCTCATCAAGCAGGGCTACCCCGAAACGCCGGATGAGGAAGCCTCCCTTTATGAAACCCTGTGCATCCTGCGCAAGCGTATCATTCAGGGCGCAGAATTTCCGCACGAGATCGGGTTCTTCTTCGGCTACCCCGCAGAGGACGTTTTCGCATTCATTCGCGAAAAAGGGCATAACTACAAGCTGGTTGGCGACTGGAAGGTTTACGGCGACGGCAAAGCCGCCCTGCATACATTCCGCAGCTATGCCAGATGCAGAAAAAGACTCATGGAGCAAGCTTCCGCAGGTGCAGATATTGTGTCTCTTTTGACACCGGCACGCACCGGCGCAGCGATATAAAAAACACAATTACATCTCAAAAATTACATCTTAGGAGGCAAAGAATTATGAAAAAAGCAGTTATCTATTGGAGCGGCACAGGCAACACAGCAGCAATGGCCAGTGCAATCGCCGCAGGTATGGGCGAAGGCACAGAGCTGTACTCCGTAGATCAGTTCACAGGTGATATTGCAGATTATGACAAAATCGCTTTCGGTTGCTCTGCAATGGGCGATGAAGTTCTGGAAGAAGGCGAATTTGATCCCTTCTTCACCTCTATCGAAGGCAAGCTGGGCGGCAAAAAGGTTGCTCTGTTTGGTTCCTACGGCTGGGGCG
>OKRU01002930.1_pt1 | contig 14396 bp, 15 predicted proteins | sample 1601131 | NCBI WGS metagenome assembly OKRU01 (sample SAMEA3541558, study PRJEB24748) | human gut metagenome | biome: human gut; feature: human-associated habitat; material: faeces | place: China | collected 2012 | reverse complement strand
TGCAGGATTTTCTGCCTGCCTATGATTTGACCCTGGACGAATTGCAGGCAAAATAATCGGTCACACATTTTACACAGACTAAACACAGAGTGACCATTTCCTTTCGATACAATGTGACCATAACAATAAATCATTTGTATATGAAGTGGAGGTTACATATGGAAGGAAAGAAGATTCGAGCAATAGGCACCAGTCTGATTTTGTGTTTGGCGGCTATGAACATTTCCGGATGTGGCTCAAAGGATAGTGAGAGTTCAACAAATGCAGTAATGGGGCGTGTGACAAGTATTTCAGACACGCAGATAGTGATGGAAGTTATGGATAAGCAGGATGACAAAAAGCCGGAAGCAGCAAGTGGAGGAGCTGCCGGAATCGAGGGGAATAAACCGCAGGGAACCCCACCGGCTGGTATGCAGCAGGATAATGATGGCAAGAAACCGGAGGGAACCCCACCGGCAGATGCGAAGGATGGTGGCAAAAAGAAAGGTGAGTCAAAGACTTACCAGATTGACAGCGATACCAAGATATATAAGAAATCCGGTGAGGAAAGTACGGAAATCTCGGTAAGTGAAATTAATCCGGGAGAGATGGTCAGTGTGGAGACAGATGGTGAGAAGGCAACAAGTATTACCGTTTCTGATATGTCTGCCATGGGGCAGCCCGGACAAAATTCGCAGGACACTTCTTCCGGTAAATAGCCATGTCAGACCTTTTGTGTAGCATGATTTGACTCGGGATGATTTTGGTCTGAAAGATTTTGGCTTGGAAGATGAATAAGCCGAATGGATTTGCTGCCGTCTGCTTCTTTGATAACGAGGTAGAGAGAATCGGCAGAACCGGAAAACATGGTTAAAATGTTGCTTTGCGGTGGTAATTGTAATTCGCGGAATGCAAGCAGTTTTTGCAGGGAACTGCTTTCGCATTCTCCGCGAAATAAGCCACGAGGTGTCAGAACATAAAGAGTATTTCCAAGATTTGTGATGTGGAAATCCTCTTTTTTTTGTGCAAAACTGCCCAGTGGAAATGTGTGTGTGACCTCACCGGAGCGGATATCATAGTCGCGCAGATAAATTTCTTCGGTCGTTTTTTTTGTTTCAATTGTTAAATAATGCAAATCATAAAAAATATTTTCCCCCGGCATACCGCTTATGGAACTGCCGCCAAATGCCAGTCGTTCTAATAAATTGTATATTGTTACATTTCCGTATTGATAGGTGATGGCGATGGAAGTGCCATTACACCGGATATCTTTGATTTCATCCGTATTTTGTTTGTTGTTTAAGTGGATGAGATTTATATTTTTTATGTTGCCGTTATTTCGCAGACAGACAATGGATTGCTTTGCTAATTTGCCTTTTGACCATTTCTTTTTGCAGGCATAGAGAGCCCCGTTCGTATTATACGAAAAATGCTCTAGTGTTTCGGATTTCTTTATTTTCCATGATTCTACGTTAGTCGTCCAACCGGATTTTTCATCCCAGATATTTCGGATATATTGATTTTTGTTGCGAATAAACTGAGACAAAACACGTTCCGTCGGATGATAAATCAATGTCGATTCTTCTTCATCAGAAAGAGAAGTCACACAATAAGAAATGGATGTTGGTTTGTCCGCAGTTGTTTTTGCTGCCGTTTGCTTTTTCTTTGTTATGGGCTTGTCCGATTCTATGTAAAAAATAAGAAGAAAAGCAGTGCAGCATAAAAAAAACAGTAACAAAAATAGTTTTGTGATTTTCTTGTTTCTTTTGAAAATTTGTATCATAATATTCCTCCTTGCTGAATTGCAAACAATGATACGGATTGCTCCGCTGTTTCACAACTTTCGCAATCCTGCAAACATTCGAAATCCGCGGATTTATTGCATAAATCGCTACTTTCTCATGTTTGGCGGGTACCAAGGTCCAACCTCTTATCATGCAAGCATGAACGAGTCTGGACTTTGGTACCCTTGTATCATTGTATGCGCAGCGAGGAGAAACTATGCCATATTGTTTGCGGTTTTGTATTTATAAATCATCTCTGCGTGATTTTGTTCTTCTGTCTGGATGTGATTTAAGAGTCTTCGGATATTGCTGGCAGAAAAACGGAAAACATCATCATTATAGGTGGATGAAACGAGTTTTTCTGTTGCAATACAGTCGGTACATAAAAATTGGTCATGTTTTTTCTCTTCGGAGTTGTTACCTGCTGCGTAACTTTCGGAAGGCGTGTATCCCTCCATACCGCTACGGGCGGCACTTACATTTGGTACATCACCTTTGAGTACCATGCCTAAGGAGTCAAAATGTTCTTGCTCCTCATCACCAATGCGGTGAAATAAGTTTTTCAGTTCTTCGTCATGGGCAGACTGCTCATAAAAGCGGTATTTGTCAACACATGCTTTCTCCTGTGTCTGTAAATCTTTGATTACGTTGGTTTCCTGTTCTGTTAATTGCATCGTAATTACCTCCATTTCCTCTGTTAGTATGCACAAAGGATGAAAAATTATTCAACGGCCACTTGTGTAAATTTAGTTGAAAGCATGGAAATAAACAGATATAATAAGATCATACAGTTTCGTTTTGGAATTATACATAGGAAGAGGTGTTCAAATGAAAAATATCATGAGACGGTGGGAAGCAGTGTTAATTTGTATGGCATTATTATTTTCCTTGTTTTCACTTCGTACAGCAGAAGCGAAAGATGAGGAAACACTGAAAACTATTTTTCCGGTCCATGTGATTCATAAGACAGATGATGATAAAGAAAATTTTGTCATTGTAATTATGGGAGATGGCTACACGGCAGACGAACAGGACAAATTTTTACAGGATGCGAAGCAGAAAGCACAGGGAATGTTAAGATGGTCTCCGTATAAAGAGTATTCTGACCACATAAATATATATGCAGTGCAGGCTGTATCTAACGAGTCCGGAATTAGTGTGTATGGGGGCAAGAATGCAGATACTTATTTTCACGTTAAAGTCTATGGAAAAGCAGCTGGCTTTTCAAATGGTGGGGATGAGAAGGCAAAAGAACTAAGACAAGATTTGGAGCAAAATTATCTGGACAGGGGGGCTAATGTTGCAACTATTCATGTGCTGTGTAATTCAGAGGGCAGTTATGGTGCTTCAGTAAATTCCTTGTTTTCATTTTCCACTAATTCAGAGGACAATGAAGATGGGATGGTTATGGCACATGAAACAGCTCATAGTATTGGTGGATTGGGGGATGAGTACGAGAGATACACGAATAAACCAAATACTTCGGACACCTCGAATCCGGATACGATTAAATGGAGTAAAATGCTTGGATTTCGAGGAATTGGCGTCACAATGGCAGGAACAGAAACGGCATTTGCACCGAGCCGCGAATGTATGATGAGATGGCTGGGACAGCCTTTTTGTGAAGTGTGTAAAATGGAATTGGCAAGGAAGTTAAATAATACGGATTATGTCAGTAAGCCGGCAGAAATTTATGTCAGTAATCCTGAAATTTCAATTCCGCACAGTAAAACGGGAACATTAGACCGGGATAGTGAAAAATATAGAATCAGCGAGAAAAATATAACAAAGGCAAACAATACGGATTTGGAATTTCGCACCGTGGTACAAAATCTGGTAAACAGAGAGCAGCATTTGAAAATGAGCTTTCAGATTATTGGAGCCGATGGTAAAACAGTTAAGTATCAGGAAGAAAAGACTTACACGATTCCGGCACTCAGTAATTCATACAATCCGGATGAGGCAAGAGAATCACTTTCTATTGTGTTTTCGGATGTGTATGGCTTGTCAAATGGTGATAGGCTGGATGGAAAAGTTATCAATGTGGATACGGGAGAAGTGTTGGCAACGGATAAAACGGCGGAGCAGGAATGGAGCAGAGTTAACATTCATTATCAGGTAAAGAATGCAGACGGGACAAGTACCTTGCTTCCTTGTGTAGATACGGCAACTGTGTATGTACCGAAAAATTCTACCTATATACTGCGAAATCCGGAATTGTCTGGATATATTTTGGCTGGAAACAGCCTGAATCAAGATGAATTGAAAGTGACAGAGGCGGATACCGATATTACATATTACTATCAGGTAAAGTCCGATCAGCCGGAGGAAACGCCAACGATGACACCAACAGTTACGCCTAGTGCGGTGCCAACAGCGACACCAACAGTTACGCCTAGTGCGGTGCCAACGGCGACTCCGACAATAACGCCTACTGAAGCACCGACGGTGACACCAACAGTTACGCCTAGCGCGGTGCCAACGGCGACCCCGACAATAACGCCCAGTGAAGCGCCGACGGTGACGCCAACAATGGCACCTAGTGCAACTCCAATAAAGCAGAAGAAGGGCTTGAAAAAAACGACAAATATTGTAGTCGTGGTAAAAGTAACAGGCAGCAAAAATACTTCAAATGTCAGCCGTTCTGTCAAAAAAGCAGTTAAAAAGGCATTGAAAAAGGCAGGCAGACAAAGAAAGAATATTACGGTCAGGCTGAAAAGCAAATCAAAGAAAAACATTACTTTGAAGCTTGATAAGTCAACCATCAGGTTTTTGGCTGCAAAAAAAGTAAAAAGTGTGCAATGGGATAGAGGAAAAACAAGAGTTACCATGAGTTTGAAAAAAATAAAAAAAGTAAACAAACGGATGAAGAAAAATGTTTATCTGCAAGTAAAAAAAGGTGTTTTGGTTACTTATTATACTCGTAAATAAAATTAATTGTTTTTTTATAATGTAAATTAGTGTATAATAACTGGTAAGGTGTTTTCGAAAGAATATTACGCATAGGAGATTGTTAAAATGATGCAGTTATCTGAGAAGACAGGTATCAAACAAAACGTTTTACAGGAAATAATTAGGCTGGCGAAGGAAAATGATGTAAAAAAGTTAATTCTTTTTGGTTCGCGTGCCAGGGGAGATTATAAAGAACGAAGTGATATAGATTTGGCGTTTTATGGAGGCAATAGCAGTCAGTTTATTTTAGCGGTGGACGAAGAAACTCCAACTTTGTTACAGTTTGACGTGCTGGATTTGGATAAACCGATTCAGGCAGAATTGCTGGACTCCATAAAACGGGAGGGAATGGTGATATATGAAAAAGTTTGATAATTTGCAGGCTGCCATTCATAATTTAAAGGACATTTATTCTTATCAGGCACCATATGGAAATGTGGAAATGACAGGGATGGTTGGCTTGTATGAGATATGTTTTGAACAAGCATGGAAAGCAATGAAAGAGATTTTAACATATCACGGTTACGCAGAGGGAGCGACAGGTTCTCCGCGTACAGTACTGAAAACGGCATATAAAGCGGGAATGATAGCAGACGAAGAATTATGGTTAAGTGCACTTACATCAAGAAATAATGTTGCACATGCATATAATCAGGCGATTGCATTAGATATTATACGTCAGGCTAAAACAAAATACTACGATATGTTTGTAGAACTAGTTAATGAGATACAGAAAAACTGGTTATAAAATTAAAAATATATTTATGCAGGAGGGATTTAGATGAACGAAAACCACACAATTACATTGCAGGATAAAAAATGGGGAATGCCGGTGCGTGTATTGACGCTGATTACTTTTTTCCTGGGAGCGTTTACATTGGTGCAGGCAATTCTTTTGTTAAGTGAATACTATAGCAATTATGATGTATCGATGCCGGTTGTCATTTTGTTTTTGCTGATTACGCCATTTGCCTTTGTGGCGGCACTGATGTTTGCTTTTGGTGTGCACAAAATTGCGCAGGGAAATGGAGCAGATAAAAATATTATCCTTGGATTTGCGATGATGCTTTTGTTAGCAGTGGATAATTTAATTTACATACCGATTCATTACCGCGGAGATAATGGAGACCCATTAAGTTTTATGATATTGGGTGCAATTGAGTTAATCTGTTTGATTATCTTTTTCCTGTATTATCAGAACTGGGGTAATAAGGCGCTGACATTTTGTGCCGGTGTTCTCTTAGTGCTTAGTTTTGGCTTTGAAATGGTTGAAGCTATAAGACTTTTGTGTGCGGCAGATATTACACTTACATTAGATACTTTTTATAATCTAATGAAAAAAGTGCTGAACACGCTGTTAGCAGTTCAGGCACTTCTGTTTGTCTTTGCATTGAACCCATCGGTTCGCGTTAAAGATTGATTTTTTTCATTGCGAGTGCATACTCGGCGATTTCTTTCATACGTTTTTCGTCCATGCGGTGAATGGGAGCTGAAATACTAAATGCGTATTGCGGCTTCTGTTCACCGTGTTTTATACTTGCAGCGATGCATCGCACGCCCAATTCATTTTCTTCATTATCCATAGCATAGCCGCGTTTTCTGGTTTCTTCAATTTCTTGCATAAACTTTGAAAAATCCGTGATAGTATGCTCTGTCAGTGGCGTTTTGTCACTCTTGTCCCAGATACTTTTGATTTCGTCATTTGACATATCGGCAAGCAGGGCTTTTCCGACACCGGAGCAGTAGAGTGGAATTCGTTTGCCGACCATAGACACTAGCCGCACGGAATTTTCGGATTCTTCCTTGGCGATATAAATCGCATGAATCCCATCAATCTGCACGAGATGGACGGTTTCGCCGGTTTTCGCTGCGAGTTCCCGAAGGCTTGGGCGAGCCTCTTCCACAATATCAATTTTTGAGACAAATTGGTTTGCAATATCCCATATTTTAAAACTTAAGCTGTAGCGGGATGTTTGCGTGTCCTGCCGCACATATCCCATGTAAAGAAGTGAATTTAACAAGCGGTGCACGGTTGTTTTGTTCAAAGAAACTTCTCGGCATAAATCCGACAGTCCAATCGGACCGGTCTTTGCAAGTGTTTCCAGAACAAGAAATAATTTATCAGCAACCTGAATTGGATTTTTGGATTCCATAAAAATTCTCCCTTTGTTTCTTTATATTTTACTGCTTTTTTGTTGACAATAAGAAGAAATGCAGTATAATAAAATCATGGTTCACGATGTGAAATACCGTTTCACAATGTGGAACAATAGTAGAATATCATATGATACAAAAAAAGTAAAGATAAAAATGGAGGCTATTATGAACAAGGTTTTAGAAGAAATCAAAAAAATTGGTATTGTTCCGGTTGTTGTACTTGATGACGCAAAGGATGCAGAGCCATTGGCAAAAGCATTGTGCGAGGGCGGACTTCCTTGTGCAGAGGTTACATTCCGTACCGAAGCAGCTGAAGAGTCGATTCGCATCATTTCTGAAAAATATCCGGAAATGCTTGTTGGTGCAGGAACAGTTTTGACAACTGAGCAGGTAGACCGTGCAGTTGCTGCCGGTGCTAAATTTATTGTAAGTCCCGGATTTAATCCGAAAGTTGTAAAGTATTGTATCGACCGTGACATTCCGGTTACACCTGGTACACAGACACCAAGTGAGATGGAGCAGGCGATTGAGATGGGACTTGACGTCGTAAAATTCTTCCCTGCTGAGCCGGCAGGCGGTTTGAAGATGATTAAGGCAGTTGCAGCTCCTTATACAATGCTTCAGTTTATGCCAACCGGTGGTATTAATTTGAACAATGTAGAAGAGTACCTTGAGTATGACCGTATTTTAGCATGCGGCGGAAGCTGGATGGTAAAAGGTGATTTGGTAAAAGCCGGTAAATTTGATGAGATTCAGAAAATGACCGCTGATGCAGCCGCATTGGTAAAGAAAATCCGCGGTTAATTATTAAAAAGAATTTTGGAGGATGAATGAAAATGGCAAAGAAAGTAGTTACATTTGGTGAATTGATGTTGAGACTGGCACCGGAAGGATATTATCGTTTTGTACAGGCAGATACACTTGGTGCAACTTTTGGCGGTGGTGAGGCAAACGTTGCAGTTTCCCTTGCAAACTATGGTTTGGATGCAAAATTTGTTTCAAAACTTCCTACACATGAGATTGGTCAGGCTGCTGTAAATTCTTTGAGAAAATATGGTGTTGACACAACAGATATTGTGCGCGGTGGTGACCGTGTCGGTATTTACTATTTGGAAAAAGGTGCTTCCCAGAGACCATCCAAAGTTATTTATGACCGTGCAGGTTCTTCCATTGCAACAGCTTCTAAATCAGATTTTGACTGGAAAAAGATTTTTGAAGGTGTTTCGTGGTTCCATTTTACCGGAATTACTCCTGCACTGAATGATGAAGTTGCTGAGATTTGTTTAGAGGCTTGTAAAGCTGCAAAAGAAGCAGGTGTTACGATTTCCTGTGATTTGAACTACCGCAATAAATTGTGGAGTAAAGAAAAAGCAGGTAAGGTGATGGCTGAACTTTGCCAGTATGTTGATGTATGTATCGCTAATGAAGAGGATGCCGCAGATGTATTTGGTATTACTTCCAAAGGTACAGATGTTACAACAGGTACAGTAAACCGTGAGGGTTACAAAGATGTTGCCAAACAGTTGGCAGACCGTTTTGGATTTGAGAAAGTTGCAATTACTCTCCGTGAGTCCATTTCTGCAAATGATAATAATTGGTCCGCTATGTTGTATGATGGAAAAGATTATTACTTCAGCAAGAAATATAAAATGCATATCGTTGACCGTGTAGGCGGTGGCGACAGCTTTGGCGGCGGTTTGATTTGTGCCTGCCTGAACGAGTATGGTCCACAGGAAACAATCGAGTTTGCTGTAGCTGCTTCTTGTTTGAAACACTCCATCGAAGGAGATTACAACATGGTTTCCATGGATGAAGTTTTGAAACTGGCTGGGGGCGATGGCTCCGGTCGTGTACAGAGATAATAATTACTTTTTGTTTTTCCTATATAATAATGTATAAAGACAAAGGGAGCAGATTTGCTGCTCCCTTTGTCATGTCTATTTTCCTTTTGTGTAATATCCAATTTTGTAATCGGTTGTTTTTCCTTCCTCTGTCGGACTGAGCAGGACATAAAAGGAATTTTCCCCCGTGACCCACATGGATGTCCATTGTTTGGCAATCTGGTAGCGGTCCAAGGTAAGGTAGTAGATGTTATCTGTTTTGAAGTCAGTAACCTTTGTAAAGGCTTTGTCGCCATATTCAGCACGAAATACTCCTTTTTTTGAAACAAGAAGAATTTCATCCTCCCATACACCAAGTGCAAAATGGCAATTTGCATAGGATGCAGTGCCATTATCACAGGCTGCCGAACAATCGAGAGAGTATTTATTCTTTCCGTTGTAATCCTGCACTTCCACGGTGACAAGGTCCTCATTTCCTTGATAGGCAACATAACAGAGAAAATCATTTCCGGTCTGAATTGAGGAAATTGCATTGCCCCGGATACGATTCGACATTTTTTTAACAATGGTATCCGTAGATTCTGCAAAAACCAATCCCTTTTCCAGGGTGTCGTCGGATAATGAATTTACTAAATAGCGGCCGTCCGAAAGAGGGATAAAAGCAACTGCCAGGTCTTTATTTTTTTCTCCGTTTGGTGAGGCGAGAGCGGATAAATCGATTTCTCTTGCTGTTTTCCCATCTTTTGAAATGTGGAATAACAGTGGATTCAGCTCTTCATACTGTTTTTTGTATTTTTCCTGGTTCGCATTATAAATAAGAGGGTTCATGCTTGTTTCCATGATTACGACATAAAGGGATTCATCGGAGGCGTACCAGGAATCATATATGTAGCCGCTTCTGTTTTTCATTGTTTCGTTTAATGTGTCACTCCAATTTGTTTCGACCTCTTCAAATGAATTTTCCTTTTTCTCAAACATCATGTAAGAGACAAATTCATAAGAGTTTTTGTTGTATTTGGAGCCAAGCCACACGAGATTTTTCTTTGGATTCAACATAAGTCTGCTGTAATAATAAACGTAATTGTTGTCATCCATCTGCGGGCAGTTGATGGCATTCTCTACAAATACGTCGGGCGATTTTTGAGAAGGAGCATTGGTAGAGTTCTCTTCCTTTGTAACCGGCGTCGAGCCGACACCGCAGGCACACAGAAAAACTGCGATTACGGTAAAGCATGCGATAAGTTTTGTTGGTTTTTTGAATTTCATAATATGCAAAATCCTTTCTTCAATAATATTAGCGCCAAGCGCTGCATAAAACTCCTCCCATCCTATTCTTCACAGTGGTCAATAAAATCCTGTAAGGCCTGAATCTGTTCTTTATCTAATTTTGTTTTTGTGGCAAAAGCAGTGACAAAATGTGAAATAGAACCGCCGAAACGCTCATTTACGATTTGCTCACTTTCTCTTGCTAAATAATCCTCTTCGGAAACAAGTACAGACACCACGGCTTGTTTATTTTCAAAAATACCTGCCTGACAGAGATTTCTCAAAACGGTGTAAGTGGTCGGTTTTTTCCATCCGAGTTCTTCGTTGCAGCGAGTTACCAGTTCACCGGAAGGAAGTGGTGCATTTTCCCATACAATGCGGGCAAATGCTAATTCACTCTCCGACATAACATTTCCCTTCATAAATATGTATCCCCCTTTATTATTTTGTTGGTTTATAAAATATAAACTAAATTGAGTTTATAACATATAAACCAACTTGTCAAGTGAGAAAAAATTGGGTATACTAAAAGGCAGATAATAAATGGAGGAAAGTAATATGAAGTTTCGATGTGTAGATGAATTCGAGCAGTTGTCATTTGATGATTCGCCGATTGTTTCTTTTCAGATGAGTGAAGATGAGGTGACATTTACTTTTGGCGGTGCGACTATAAAAGCCGGAAATTCGCAGAATGGCAGATTTCAGGATATGTATTGTGGGGAAATAACGCTTACACTTTTACAGGCGCAGATGAAGCGTCTTGTAAAAGAGGGCATGAAATATTATGATGCGGATGGAAATCTGCAAAGAGAAATTTCGGATGAAGATGTGCCGGAACCGGCGGTGGAATCGGTAGTATCCCGTTTTGAAAAAGGAACGGTGTTTACGGTTGTTCTCGGTGAAATTGATGGCAGAAAAAGTGCCGAGTTTGGCATTGATGTGTCGCAGGAAGAAGACGAAGAGGAAGTTGACACATACTGGTTCTGTGTTGTATTTGAAAAATCGGAAGCATCCTGGGATCGTTACTGCAGTCCGGCAGAAGGAGCAGATTCTTAGACGGTAATCCGATAAAGGCAAAATCGCTCTCTACGGTCTTTGTAAACGGCATCGGAGGCGGCAATTTCGTCCATCCGCTCAAATGTTGTATGACGCTCCAAATAAAAAACAGTGTCATCTTCCGGATAGTAGAGAATGAGTGTGATGGTTCTTGGATATTTTTCAAACGAATCCAAGATACGGTTAATAACAGCGTGAAAAATTTCCGGAGAAAACGGATTAAAAAAGTAAAAAACAGTTTCATTTTTAGAGACAAGATAATCTTCAGCTTTACAATTTACGAAGTGTATCTTGTCTTTGTTTCCGTTATATGTTTTTTTGTTTTCCAGAGCTTTTTCATAATAAACAGGTGAATACTCTACGCCTGTAGAACTAAGAGAGTACCTCTTTTCTATATAAAAATTCAAACGTCCCATGCCGCACCCATAGTCAACGAATACATCCGTTTTTTCCGGTGTGTAAAAAGTAAATAACTCATCCAAAACCTCATAAGGTGTCGGTTCGTAACGATGGCAGTAATAGGTATCTTTGCCGTCGGTTTGTATTTCTTCGGTTTCTATGCATAAACCTTTATCTGTCATTGTATATCCTCATTTCTTATAATCGGTAACGCCGTTAAAACAAATTCTCCTTTTTGAGTATAGCGGATTTTTTTTAATATCACAACATTTCTTTTATAATGTCAAAAAAGTGACATTGTTTTTTCATTTGCCTGACAAATTCTTGCGTTATAGTGAGGTCATCAAATTTAAGGGAGGCTACATACATGAAGAAGAAAACATGGATAAAATGCATTGCCGGCTGTCTTACATTGGCACTTTTCGTTACGATGGTACCCGTGCAGGCAGCGGCTAACACGGAAAAAGAGGGAGGAACCGGTACCCCGGGGACAGCTAGCGGAGGTGCTGCTTCGATTGCGACACCGACTCCAACTGCAACAGCAAGTGCGACGCCGACTGCAACAGCAAGTGCGACGCCGGCTGCAACAGCCACAGTGAATCCGACATTATATGAATTGGATGCGCCGACAGTGACGGCAAGAGGTGGTTCAAACCGGGTTATGCTTTCGTGGAACAAGGTGACAGGAGCGAGTGGTTATTATATTTATTCTCGTAAATCCTCCGAATCCGTATATCAGCAGACAGCAGTTGTGAAAGGGCCAGATACAGTTAGTTATTTGATTAAATCCCTGCCACAGAACACGACTTATTATTATCGTGTGGCTGCATACTGTGAAGTATCAGGAACACAAATTGAAGGTAAATTATCCACAGCGGTTTCTGCTAAGACGGCCGCAGTATCAGCGACATCAAAGGGTGCCAAGAAATACAGCACAAAGGCTGCGTTTACGAAATCACCGGCTTATAAGACATACAAAAAAATGAGAAGTGCCATGAATTATAATAAAAGTTTCGCAATACCGGGCATGAAGACGACAAGTGTTGCCGGATTTTCCTGTACAACGATGGTACCTCAGGGATTATGTTTGGCAGGCAGTTATTTCCTCATTACGGCATATGATTACAAAAAAGAGCTGAATTCAGTGGTTTATGTTGTAAGCCGCTCATCAAAATCATATATTACAACCATTGTTTTACCAAGTAAAGCAAAAGTGGGTGGAATTGCCTATGATGGAACGAATGTATGGATTTCTAAAGGAAAGGCGGTTGCCAGCTTCCCATATTCTGTTGTGACAAATGCAGTAAATGCGGGAACTTCTTATACAGAATTGGCAGCATACAAAAGTATTTCAACACTGGATTCAACAGCGTCCTTTATGGGATATTACAACAATGTGTTGTGGATTGGAACATTCCGTCAGGCAACATCGACGATGAAAGGTTACCAGGTTAATAATAAGGCAACATTGCCTTCTCTTTCACCGGCTTATACCATGGATGTACCAAGCAAAACTCAGGGAATCACGTTTGACTCAGCAGGTACGATGATTTTGACGAGAAGTTACCGTACGAAAAAGGCGAAAAGCGGTTATATTTCACAACTTCGCACTTATAAACCGTCCTTTGCTTCGCCAAGGAGTAATGGAAAGGTTCTCAAAAATACGGCGATGAAAGTGACGACGATGCCGCCGATGGTTAAGGGTGCAGCAGTGTATGGAACATACACATATGCCCTATTTTCATCCAGTTATTATAAGAGCTGTAAATATCCGGTTGACCGAGTAATTGCCATGAAAGAAAGTAAACTGGTTGAGTAATGTGTTCTCATTAAAAAATTAAGAAAGGAACAATCTGTGACAGCAAAGCGAGCACAAGAGCAAGAATCAGCAGCGGGAGGGCTTTGCGTGCGGTGCTGATTTGAATGTTTCGTTTTTGGAAAAATGCATGGCGTCTTGCTAAAAAAAGTACAGAATGAATGAAAAAAGCAATAGCAAACAGACACATAGCAGACGTCTGCTCCTTTTTTAAAAAGAAGCAGATAAGAATCCACTCAAAGGCGAGAATGGCTCCTTGAAAAGGAAACGTCAGCGCATAAGGAATTCCGGCGGTTTTTGAAACAATATTTTTTGGCGCACGTTCTTTTGCCTCTTTGAGGTCTTCTTTCAGCTCGGAAATGCTTTGGTAGCGCTGCTCAGGATTTTTCTCTAAGCACTTACGGATGACGGATTCGTATCGTCCTTCGTAAGTGCATTTTTTGTTTGCCGGTGCGCTGCCTGTAAGCATTCGGTGAAAAATCATGCCAAGCAGAGAAATAAGTTTCTTTTCGTGTTTTCTTTTTGGTGTTTTATCATTGACAAAATCAAGCAGTTTTACAGCGCCTGCTGAGGTGATAAAAATGTTACTTGGTTTGATATCGGAATGAATAATTGGCGGATCCGGGCGCAGTAATCCTGCAATACATTCGCAGAGTTTACTCATAATCCGGTAGGCTTCTTCTTCGGAAAAAACAGTGTTATTTTCTTTGTTCTGTTTCAGAAGTTCTTCTAAAGTATTTCCTTCTAAGTATTTTTCTACGACTAAAGTATTTCCATCAAAATATTTCACATTATAAATGTGCGGCCACTCGCTGTAATCAAGCTGATACAACCGTTTGTAAAGTGCTTCGCGGTTCTGCTGGCGGTACATTTTCAAAATGCCGTCCGGTTTGCCCGGCTCACAAAGACATTTCACATGGTAAATAATCGTGTGATCATTCTGCACGATTGGCTCGCCCATAGGGACATATTGTTTGGTTACAAATTCTTCTTTTTCCGATGGCATGATAAAACCCCCTTTGAGAATATTATAGCAGAAATGTTTGGTACAAGCCATTTTTATTTCATATGTGTTTGTGTCAAGTGTTCGTTGGCACTTTTTTGTTTTCCGTAATTCCGTAGAAAAATTTTGCGTCTCGTGGGCGT
>OKRU01002918.1_pt1 | contig 14452 bp, 8 predicted proteins | sample 1601131 | NCBI WGS metagenome assembly OKRU01 (sample SAMEA3541558, study PRJEB24748) | human gut metagenome | biome: human gut; feature: human-associated habitat; material: faeces | place: China | collected 2012 | reverse complement strand
TATATTTCAATAATTTCAAAGAACTATTTATCCACTTTTACGGGACAGTAGTGAACCAATAAATGTAATTACTTATGAATTTAAAGAAAACACTGCTTGTAGGTTCTTTATTTTGCGGGGTATATGTATTTCCGTTATATGCGGAGACTCCATATTCCGAAAGTGAGACTATCGAGCAACAAGAAGGTATCCGTGTCAGTGGTACTGTCATCGACAAAGAAAAAAACACTTTAGTGGGTGTAAATATTATGGTAAAAGGTTCTTCAGGGGGGACTATTACCGATATTGACGGTCATTTTTATATTGAAGTACCTGATAAAAGCAGTATTCTTGTCATCACCTATGTAGGATTTAAAACTCAGGAAATTCCGGTTGGTAATAATATCAATTTTAATATTACTTTATTGGAAGATGTAGAAGCATTGGATGAAGTGGTAGTTGTGGGATACGGTAATCAGAAGAAACTCTCGGTTATCGGTTCCGTACAAACTTTAGAGCCTTCGAAATTACAGGTAGGTTCATCCCGTTCCATGAGTAATAATCTGGCGGGACAACTGGCAGGTGTCATTGCCGTACAGCCTTCGGGAGAGCCCGGGTATGATAACTCAAATTTTTGGATTCGTGGTATATCTTCATTCAGCGGAAATACGTCTCCGTTGGTTTTGGTAGATGGCGTAGAGCGTAGTTTGAATGATATCGATCCGGCGGAAATAGAATCGTTCTCAGTATTGAAAGATGCATCGGCCAGCGCCATGTATGGTGTGCGAGGTGCCAACGGTGTTATTTTGATTAATACCAAACGCGGTTCGGTATCTGCTCCTTCCGTAAATTTACGTGTGGAGCAATCTATTCAGGCTCCTACAAAGCTTCCTCAGTTCATAGGAGCTGCCGAATATATGAGTTTGCTGAATACGCTTCAGTCCGACCCGAACAAAAGGCTGTTTACGAAAGACCAGATTTTGAAGACTTATTATGGATATGATAAAGATTTATATCCTGATGTAGACTGGATAGATGCGATAACCAAGGATTACGCTAATTCTACGCGTGCAAATCTGACGGTATCCGGCGGTACGGAAATACTTCGCTATTCATTGACAGCTTCTCTTTACCATGAAAACGGAATTATGGGGTCTGATAAAACACTGCCTTACGATACGCAAAGCAAACTGAACCGTTATAATATTCGTGCCAATGTGGATTTGGATTTGACGAAAACAACGCTTTTACGTTTCAATGTGGGAGGTTATTTACAGAATCTTCGTAAATCGAGAAGTAGTACGGATGAACTGTTTCAAGCTGCTTTCGAGACTCCGCCGTTTGTACATCCTGCCGTTTATTCGGACGGTACCATTCCTCGTGTCAGCAATACCCGTAAAAACCCGTGGGCTATGAATACGCAGAACGGTTATTACCGCGGTGGAAAAAGTAAGCTGGAATCTCTTTTTTCTTTGGAACAGAATTTAAAGATGATTACTCCGGGGCTGAAAATGAAAGTGACGTTTGCATTCGATACATATAATGAGAATTTTGTTACTCGCGGTAAGGAACCTGATTATTACAGTGTGGCCAAGTCGCGTAATGATGAAGGAGAATTGGTGCACAGTATTTTGAGTTATGGTAGTGAGTTTTTAGACCATTCAAGTAACGCCAATTACGGAAACCAAAGTACTTATCTGGAAGCTGCCGTTACATATAACCGTACTTTTGACAAACATGCGCTTGATGCGCTTTTCTTATACAACCAGCGTAGCTATGACTGGGGTGATATACAACCTAATCGTACACAAGGTATCGCCGGTCGTCTTTCTTATACTTTCGACCGCCGTTATATCAGTGAATTTAATTTCGGTTACAACGGTTCGGAGAACTTTGCAAAAGGCAAGCGCTTCGGTTTCTTCCCTTCCGTAGCCATCGGTTGGTTGATTTCAGAAGAAAGCTTCATGAGGAATTTGCAGGAAGACATTACAAAATTGAAGTTGAGAGCTTCTGTCGGTTCGGTAGGTAATGATAATATCGGCGGTCGTCGTTTTGCATATATCACTACCATTAACAGTAATTCCAGCGGTTATCATTTCGGATATACCGATAGCAACTATTACACAGGTATTCAGGAAGGTGAAGTAGGGGTTTCCGATCTGACTTGGGAAAAAGCTTTTAAAATGAATATCGGTCTTGAATTGGGGTTGTGGAACGAGTTGGATGTACAACTGGATTTCTTTAAAGAAAAACGTACCAGTATTTTTATGCAACGTTCTACCATCCCTACCCAAGCAGGTTTCGTGTCTAATCCGTATGCCAACTATGGTAAAGTGAATAATCAGGGATATGATCTTTCGGTAATTTACGACAAACGGTTCAATGATGATTGGGCAATGAGCCTGAGAGGTACTGTCACTTATGCTAAAAATGAGATATTGGAGAAAGACGAGCCGGAATCGGTCAAAGGAACTTACCGTTCCATTACGGGACGCTCCATTAATACCCTATGGGGATTGCAGGCAGAACGCCTTTTTACGGAAGATGATTTTATAAACGGGGAACTGAAACCCGGTATACCGAAACCTGAATTAGGAACGGAGGTACGTCCGGGAGATATCAAATATGTCGATATGAATGATGATGGGGTCATTACGGAAGCGGATGAAGGATATATAGGCGGAACAAAAGATCCGCGTATGGTATACGGTTTCGGTGGTAACCTGAATTACAAGCAATGGGATTTCAGCTTCTTCTTCCAGGGCTCTGCAGATGCGTATCGCGTTATCGGTGGTTCCGATTATTTTATTCCGGGGAGCGGACAAGGCGTATTGGGTAATGTATACGATAATTATACCGATTGCTGGACAGAAAAGAATCCTTCGCAGGATGTGTTCTGGCCTCGTCTATCAGAGAGTACGAATACCAATAATAGCCGTGCTTCTACCTGGTGGAAGAAAGATATGAGTTTCTTGCGACTGAAATCAATAGAATTGGGTTACAGTATTCCTCAGTCTGTTACGCGTAAAATTCATGCCAAGAGCATCCGCTTCTTTGTGAGCGGTAACAATCTGTTCTATCTTTCCAAATTCAAACTTTGGGATCCTGAACTGGATACCGTCGACGGTTTGAAATATCCGTCCATGCGCTCTTTGATGGTGGGATTTGACTTGAATTTTTAATGATAACCAACTATACAATCATATTATGAAACTATTTAAATATATTATAACCGGAGTTTTGGGTATGCAGCTCTTGACTTCATGCGTCGATTATCTGGATAAAGAATCAGATACGGAACTGACACTCCCTATGGTATTCGAAGATAAAACCCGTATAGAGGGTTGGCTTGCCAATGTATATTCTCATGTTCCTGATCCTTATTGGGGATACGCGCGGAAATTAGGATGGGATATCCTCAGTGATGATATGACAGCCTCTGAACGGTGGCGGCAATGGGATTGGAAAGTAATTCCGATGCTATTGGGCGAATGGACACCTTCTACGGATTGGGACGGTAACTATTGGGCACGGTTGCCCCAGCTGATACGCGAGGCTAATATTTTTATAGAAAACGTACATCCGCTGCCCGAACAGGGAATCAGTGCTACTGAAGTGACGTATATGAAAGCGGAGATGCGGTTTATGATCGCTTATTATTATTATCTGCTGTCAAATACGTATGGTCCGGTTCCTTTCAAACCGAACTATATAGCGCCGACAGACTTTAATTTGGCGGATTTAATGGAAGGACAACGCCCCTATTATGAAGTGGTGGATTGGGTGGATAAAGAGTTGAAGGAAGTGGCCGAAATTCTTCCTGCCAAATATACCGAAGCACGTAAATACGGCCGTGCTACTTCTATCATGTGTCTTGCAGTACGTGCCCGTATGTTACTTTTTGCCGCCAGTCCGTTGGTAAATGGAAATCCTGATTATGCAAATCATAAGAATAAGGACGGCGAGAATCTTTTCAGTACTACTGAAGACAAGAGTAAATGGGCGTATGCGGCGCAGGCTTGTAAAGAACTGATTGATGCCGCTGAAGCTGCCGGACATAAATTGTATACGGAGAATAATCCTGATGGTACAATAGACCCGTTTATGTCTTATCAAAATCTTTTCCTGACAAGATATGACGAAGGAAATACTGAAATTCTGTTTGCACGTCCCGGTGGTTCGGAATATGGCGAATATGAAAAACATGCCACTCCGGCTGCCAGTGGCGGTAGCGGCGGCTTAGGCGTTACGCAGTCGTTGGTGGATGCATTCTTTACGGAAAACGGTCTGCCTATCAATGATGATTCCGAATATGTGGAAAGCGGTTTTTCTGGTTCTGATGAAACGCGTGATAATACAGTGTGGGATACGGAAGTGAACGGAGGAGCGATAACCAAAAGCGGCACTTATAATATGTATTGTCATCGTGAGCCTCGTTTCTATATTACGGTGAGCTATAATAACTCTTATTTCACACAGGAAAAGCGTTTATTTAATTTTTTCAATGGAAGCGCCGACAATCCGCATACCCATGATGCTCCACAAAACGGTTATTTGATACGTAAAAAAATCTCTCCGGACTTAAATGTAAAACAGGGTACTTATAAGTATCGTCCGGGTATTGTCTATCGCTTGGGCGAGGCTTATCTGAATTATGCGGAAGCATTGAACGAATCCGATCCGGGTAATGGAGACATTTTGGTCTATCTGAATAAAATCCGTGAACGTGCGGGCATTCGTCAGTATACCACGGGTGCTACGGATGAAAATTATATTCATGTTGATTTGAACGACCAGGCGGAAATGCGCAAGTTGATTCGTGCCGAACGTCGTGTGGAATTGAGCTGTGAAGGAATCCGTTATGATGATCTTCGCCGTTGGAAAGAAGCGGAAAATGTATTGAACGGAGATTTCTACGGAATGAATTTCAGCGGAAAGGATCCGTCTTCTTTCTATGTACGTACGCCTTATCTGAAACGGGTATACAAGAAAGCCTATTATTGGTTCCCTATTCATCAGTCGGAAATGGATAAGAATGATAAACTTGTTCAAAGCCCTTATTGGAATTAACGGTTAAAAATGTAATTGATTTTTATTATGAAGAAAACGATAAGAAATATTCTAATGACATTGCCCTTTGTAATTATGGGCTGTCAAGATGAAACGGAACGGATAACTTTGGATTCCCCACAAGACACGATGGGACTGAAAGTTTCTTCGAGTGATGTGGTATTGAATCAGGATTTGGGTAATGAAGAAGCAATATCCTTTACATGGGGAAGTGCTGCCAATCGAGGAGAAGGAACGAAACTCACATATTATTTTAAGATGGATATGGCCGATAATAACTTTGAGACTTCCATCGCAAAAGTAGAAATTCCGGAAGGTGTACAAAGTATCAGTTATACGCACAAGGAAATGAACGCTTTATTGAACGGGTGGAAGGTAACAGCGGGAGAAACCGCCATGTTAGAGGCAGAAATCATAGCTGAAGTTTCAGGAGGCAGTGTATATATGAAACCGGAAATATCCAAGGTGCAGTTTTCGGTGACAGGTTATTATATTGCGGCAAGAGATCTTTTCATTGTAGGTACCGCCGTTGAAGGGATGGATGCAACTAAAGCGCTTAAAATGAACGAGGTGCTTTCCGAACAAAAATATGAATGGGGCGGACATTTGAAGAAAGGTGACTTTAAGTTCATAAAGAGCCGGACAAGTCTGACACCTTCTTATACAAGAGGCGCCGATGACAATACTTTGGTTTATAATGAAACGGATGATGGTACGGAAACATTGTTCCACATAGATACGGATGGGTATTATTTCATTACTGTCGATGTGGAGAAATTAACTATTGCAAGTGAATTTCCGGAAAATAAATATGAAAAAGTTTGGGCGATAGGTGATGCTACTCCGGCAGGCTGGAACGTTCCTAGTGCCATTGAATTGAAGAAAATTAATAATATACAGTTTGTTTATGAAGGGGATTTATATGAAGGACAATTAAAGTTTCCGTTGGAATTAGATTTAGATGGGAATTGGAATATGTCTTATTTGATGCCGAAGACGCAAGGAACAGAGCCTGGCGGTGATAATACTATGGAGTATGTAGAGAAAGAAAAAGTAGGAACTCATGATTATAAATGGAAAATTACAGAATCTCAGGCAGGCAGTTATAAAATAATTTTGGATACTTATCTGATGGAAATAACATTCGAAAAGAAACCGAAAATAGAAATACCTGATGATCTCCCTATTAAAGCTGTTTGGATGACGGGTGACGCTACTGCAACCAAATGGGATACACCATTTAAAATAGCTTTCCAGTATAATCCGGATGAAAAGGAAGGTACGTTTGTATGGGAAGGACATCTCAACTCTGGAGAAATAAAATTTCCCCTGAGTAATACTCAAGATTTTGAATGTGATTATTTGATGCCTGAGGTAAATGGTACTTCAGTTACCAATGCCCAGAAAATGGTACGTAAAAATTATCCTGATAATACAGATGAGAACGACTATAAGTGGAGAGTGGATGAAGCCGGGAAATATAAGATATCTCTGAATGTGATAGATATGACAGTTAAATTTGAAAAACTACAGTAATACCAGGTAATTATGATAAGAATATTTATTATACAATTTTTATTGATTGTGGCATCCCTTTTTGGGGGATGCCAAGATGAAGGAACCGGATGGACTCCTGATATGATTCCTGACGAGAATTTGCCGTCTGAAGATGATGATGACGATGAGCAGGTGTATGCACCTATCAGTTTGAACGCTCCTTTATATTGGAGTGTATATGAGTATGCCTGGGTAGCCGAACAGGCCGGTAGTAATACGAATATGCCTGAAGTGACTTGGGATGCGAATATTGATTGGGTATCGGAGAATCTTCTGCCTTATGGTTACGATATGATTTGTACGGACGGCTTTATGTCAATGACAAACGATCCCAGTATTGAACCGGGTGGGTATATGACCCATTATGCCGGTATAAAACTGACGGATTTAGTAGCTAAATGTAAGGCCAAAGGTTTGAAACTGGGTGTTTATGATAATCCGTTATGGGTACACTGCTCGTATGAAACGGTAGTAAAAGGTACTGAAGGTATTACAGTGGGGAGTTTAGTGTACGATTCCGCCAAAGATGATGTTCTTCATCCGGATAAAGGGGATGTCTTTACTTGGATAGTTCCCAGCCATAAAGGTGCTAAGGAGTTTATTGATGGCTTCTTTAAATATTATAAGAAAATAGGAGTAGAATTTATCCGTATGGATTTCCTCTGTCTGTTTGAAACGGGAGATGGTGCCGGCGAAATGCCCGGTAGAGGATATGGACGTGAAGAATACGAACTTGCGTTGAAGTATATTTCCGAGGCTGCCACAAAGTATCAGGTATTCACTTCGCTTGTGATGCCCAATCTGAAAAATGATGCGGAGTTGGAGAAGAAATATGGTAATATGATTCGGGTAGATGCCGATACAATGAAAGGCGGATGGGAACACTTTGCAAGCAATGGCCCTCAATGGTTCAATCCCAATGGATGGCCGTCTACCTCTAATATGTTTACCGGCCTTATCAGTTGGTCGCACATTGCGGGAAGGGGAAAGGTAGTGCTGGATGCTGATTTTACCCGTTTGAATACATTTAAGACGGAAGGTGAAAAACAGAGCGTGATTTCTTTGCAACTGATGGCGGGTGGTCCGATTGCCGTAGCCGATCAGTATAATACGATTGTCAGCGGTGATTTAAAGTTTTATCAGAATGAAGAATTGCTGGCTTTAAACAAAGACGGATTTGTAGGAAAACCTTTGTCGGATGATTTGTGGAATGCAAAAAATCAAATATGGTACGGACAGATGTCCGACGGAGACTATATCATAGGTTTTTTCAATAAAGAAGATAATGAATATGACCGTACACTCGATTTTTCTGAAATAGGCATTGAGGGCAAGGTAAAAGTGCGTGATTTGTGGAAACATCAGGATGAGGGGGAAGCTGAAACTTCTTTGAGTTATAAGATTCCCGGGCGTTCTTGCAAGATTGTACGTCTGACAAAATCTGAGTGATAATGAAAGTATAATAAAACAAGTATTGTCTTGTTTGAGAAATTCAGGTGAAAATAATGATATGATAAAGAATTTGAATATGAAACTGTTTCTGATGGTATTGACATTCTTTTTCGGAGGATGCGAGGATAAGGGTACAGGCTGGACACCGGATATGATTCCCGATGATCCCGTGATAACTCCCGGTGATGACGCTGATACGGAAGGAATACATACTTATAACGCCCCTCTCTATTGGAGTGTCTATGAATACTGTTGGAAATTGGAGCGCAGAAATGAAGAATTGGTCAATGCCGGTGGGCAAGGACAGGCTATTGATATGTCTGAAGGTTCCTGGCAGGATATAATCGACTATGTGGCGGAAAATCTGCTTCCTTATGGTTACAATATGATTTGTACGGATGGTTTTATGGCGATGGATGGTACTTCCGAGCCCGATCCTACGGGATATATGACGAAATACGGATCGGTAAAACTGAAGAAACTTTCGGAAATGTGCAAGGCTAAGGGACTGAAATTGGGTGTCTATGACAATCCTTTGTGGATACATGGTCCGGAAGAAACCATTATAGAGGGTACTGATAATATTACCTTCAAGGATTTGCGTTATAAGCAAGGTGAAGATAATGTACTTTATCCTGACGCCGACGATGGCTTCTCGTGGGTAGTAGCAAGTCATAAAGGCGCTGAGGAGTACATCGACGGCTTCTTTAAATATTATAAGAATCTTGGTGTGGACTTTATCCGTATGGACTTTCTTTGTTATTATGAAAACGGGTACGACCGCGGTATGAATGCCATAAAAGGTAAAGGGTACGGACGAGAGAATTATAAACTTGCTCTGCAATATATCTGTAAGGCTGCAAAGAAATACGGTGTATTTACTTCGTTGGTAATGCCCAATATGCATGAGGATGCGGCTCTGGAGCGTGAGTATGGTAATATGGCGCGTATCGTTGGTGATACGTGGAGCGGTGGCTGGCATCATGTGTCTAATTCCGATCGCGGCAAAGTATTTGAAGATTGGCCCAGTTGTGGCAATATGTTCGATGGCTTTACGCACTGGTCTAAATACTCCGGACGTGGTAAAATGATTATGGACGGTGACTTTATCCGCTTGAATACATTCGGTTCCGATGCGGAAAAGGAAAGTGTCATTTCTCTGCAACTCATGGCGGGCGGTCCGGTAGCGATTGCCGATGTGCCGGGAGATAGTTTTGCCAATTCAGATTTGAAGTTTTGCCAGAACGAAGAAATGCTGGCTTTGAATAAGGATGGTTTTGTCGGTAAACCTTTATCCGATGTTTTAAATAGTACGAACAGTCAGATATGGTATGGACAGATGACAAACGGTGACTGGGTGATAGGCCTGTTCAATCGCGAAGATTCCAAGCAGTTTCGTTCGGTGAAATTCTCCGATTTAGGTATTGAGGGTAAGATGAAAGTGCGTGACTTGTGGAAACGTGCAGATGAAGGAGAAGCTGATAACTTGAATGTGGAACTTGAGGCGCATGCCTGCAAGATTGTGAGGTTGACCAAACTCTGATTGTCTCACTTATGAATAGATAGAGAAATATGAAAAATACAATTAATATAGTGTTATTTCTACTTCTGGCAGCAGTGGGGAAAGCGCAGAATCTTTCCTCACCGGACGGTAATTTATTACTGAAGACAGTAGTAGAAAGGGGAATTCCCTATTACGAGCTTTCTTACAAAGGTAAAGCTGTGCTTGCACCGAGTCGTCTCGGATTGGATATTAAATATGAACGCGGATTAATGAACGATTTCAGTGTGAAATCGGTACAGACGGATTCATTGGACGAATCGTGGAAACCGGTATGGGGTGAGCAATCGCTTATCCGTAACCATTATAACGAAATGCTGCTTACATTGGAACAAGGTTTCAGCGGGCGCACGTTGAATATACGTTTTCGTCTCTTTAATGATGGTTTGGGATTTCGTTATGAGTTTCCCGAACAACCTACTTTGAATAAGTTCGTTATCAATGAGGAACTGACTCAGTTCAATTTGGCGCATGATTATACGGCTTTTTGCATGCCGGGTGATTATGACACTAATGAGTTTACCTACACCACAGCTCCTCTTTCTCAGATACGTGAAGAGATGCCTAAACAATCCGTGGCCATGAAGTCGTATGAAGCGAAATCGGCGGGTGATTTGATAGTACAGACGCCTCTGATGCTGAAAGGGAGTAACGGATTGTACATTAATATCCATGAAGCTGCTTTGGTGGATTACGCAGCTATGGAATTGAATGTAAATGATAAGTCTTTTTGTTTGACTGCCTGCTTAGTACCGGATAAAAACGGTGATAAAGGTTTCTTGCAAACCCCTTGCTTCTCACCTTGGCGCACAGTGGTAGTAAGTGATGACGCAAGGAATATCCTTGCCAGTAAGCTGATTCTGAATCTGAATGAGCCTTGCGGATATGCAGATACATCTTGGATTAAGCCGATGAAATATATCGGTGTATGGTGGGAGATGTTTATCGGGACAGGGAAAGATTGGGCATACAGCAGTTATAATCGTGCAAAACCGGGAGTGACCGATTATAGCAAACTGACTCCTAATGGGCGTCATGCGGCCAATACCGATAATGTAAAAAGATATATTGACTTTGCTGCCAAACATGGTTTTGACGCCGTATTGGTGGAGGGATGGAACGAAGGTTGGGAAGACTGGACGGCTTATACTAAAAATCGCCAGTTTAGTTTTACTTCTCCCTATCCGGATTTCGATGTAGATGAATTGCAGCGGTATGCCCATGAAAAGGGGGTGCGTGTAATGATGCATCATGAAACGTCTGCCAATGCCGCTGATTATGAACGACAATTGGATGATGCTTTCAAATTTATGGTGAATCATGGTTATAATGCAGTAAAAACGGGTTATGTAGGCCCTATAATTCCGCGTTGCGAATATCATGCTTCGCAATGGATGAATAATCATTATATACATGTGGCAAAGCGCGCAGCGGATTTTAATATTATGGTAAACAGTCACGAAGCTGTACGTCCTACGGGGTTGTGCCGTACTTATCCAAACTGGTTGGCGCAGGAATCTGCCCGTGGAACCGAATTTGAATCAATGGGCGGTAATCCGGTGGATCACACTACTATTTTACCTTTTACCCGTTTAATGGGCGGACCGATGGATTATACTCCGGGTATCTTTCAGGGAGATTTGAGTTATTACGAGAACGGTTATAAAAAGGATCAGCAGGCACGTACTACATTGGCCCGCCAATTGGCTTTGTATTGTACTATGTATAGTCCGCTTCAAATGGCTGCGGATTTGCCTGAGAATTACGAACGTTTTATAGATGCATTCCAGTTTATCAAGGATGTGGCGGTAGATTGGGATGAAAGCAGGTATTTGGAAGCCGAACCGGGTGATTATATCACTGTAGCACGACGTGCCAAAGGTACAAATAATTGGTTTGTAGGCTGTACGGCCGATGAGAATGGGCATGTATCCAATCTTAAACTTGATTTTTTGATTCCCGGTAAGAAGTATATCGCTACTGTTTATGCCGATGCAAAAGATGCCGATTGGAAGAAAAATCCGCAGGCTTATGTTATTCGCAAAGGGATTGCTACTTCCAAAACCAAACTGAAACTTAGGGCGGCTTCGGGTGGTGGCTATGCCATCAGTTTGATAGAAGTGCGAGATAAAGCAGAGTTAAGGAAAATGAAAAGTTTACCAACTAATATTTATTGAAAATGAGACGAATAAGATTATGTAAATTCAATGCTTTACTTCTCTTGGCAGGACTATGCGTGATGGGCAGTTGTGCCGAAGACGAATTACCGGCACCGATGAAGAAAGCGCGGACTGTGGTAAAACTTACGGCAGATTGGTCGGAATGTTCTTCGGCAGCACCGGCGAAATATATGGTGCGTATAGGCAATGAGACACAGGAAGTAACCGGTAATGTAAATAGTTTTTTATTGCTCTCCACAAGTGATTATGACATGGTGGCGTATAATGAACCGCAAGGAGTTACTGTTAACGGTAATATAGCTACCCTGAATACGGTAGCTACAAGGAGTGAGGGAAGTTCTGTCGTTACAGGTAATCCCGATGATTTGTTTTCTGTTTCGGAGGATTTAGTACAGGATGAACTACTTGCTTTGACAGGAGATACATTGCGGCTGACTGTAAAGATGCAACAGCGTACACGTCAAGTTAATATAACAATGGATACCGATGTGGAGGGTATTAAATCGGTGACAGGTATGCTGGATAATGTAGTTTCGAGTATAGACCTGACTACCGGTGAACAGCTGAGTGTGGCTAAAGCTTCTGTCAGTTTTACTGCGTCACCGGTAGCAGAAGGTGAGGCAAGTATGCGGCTCAAAGGCACTGTGCGTCTATTGGGGGTATCTCAAGAAAAAGCCCAGCGGCAGATAATGACGGTGGAGATAACTAAAGAAGATGAAACAACTGAGACAATAACTACCGACCTTACTGAAGTATTGTCTAAACTTGACGAAGGCGGTAATACGCCGTTGGATATAGAAGGAAGAGGCGGGTTCAACGGTAAGGTCATGACTTGGGATGTGGAAGAAAAAGGATATTTAGATTGGTTAAAATAATTAAGAACTTTAAAGACTTAAGCAATGAAAAAGAACACATGTTTTGTTATGCTGGCTGCTTTGATGATGGCAGGTTGCAGCAATGAAGTAGAAGAACAGGTAATGGATAGCAGACGGGTACCACTGCAAATAAATGGTGATATCAATATGCTGATGACACGTGCGGCAGATGACCATTGGGATGAGAAGGACGCTATCGGTGTGTATATGGTAACTGCAGAAAATAGCATAGTAGGTGATGTAAGTAATTATCGTTATGTAGTAATTGATAAGGACAATGGTAATTTTTCTCCTGACGGGGAAACTAATACGGCTTATTTTCCCGAAAGTGGTGATGCTGTGAATGTAGTGGCTTATTATCCGCAAGGAAATGTAGTTGAAAATAAATTATCGTTGGATTTAGCTAATCAGAATGAGCAGCCACGTATAGATTTAATGTCAGCAAAAGCAGAAGGTGCAAGTAAAAGTAATCCTATTATTAATCTTGGATTTAAACATCGTTTGACTAAACTTTTTTTTGAAATAGAAGGTGATGTCAATACCGATGGTATATATGCTGCAATAGGCAATCAATATACTGATATTCAGTATGATATTTTGAGTGATAAGTTGTTGGTTGCTGAAGGGAGTGAAAAAGAAGAGATAGTTATGAAATATTGGAATTTGGATAATTATCGTTTTACAGAAGCTATTGTGTTACCCAATGACGAAAACAATAGTGCAGAAGATCGTAAATTGACATTTAAATTGAATGAAAAAATATTTAATGCGACGATTAGTAACAGTACTACATTTGAAGCTGGTAAGAAGTATACTTATAAAGTTAAATTTGAAACAACTCCTTCAGGAAATATAAATGTAAGTATTACAGGAGTAAGCATTAAGAATTGGGACGATGGTGATATAAGTGGTGATAATATAATAGTTCCTGGAACATTGAAATTTGATAAATTATACTTGGCAAGTGGTTTCACGGATTGGGGACGGCCGTATGAAATGACGAAAAGCGAAGATGGGAAAATCTTTACTTGGACAGGAAATGTAACCGGTGATAACCAAGAAATGAAATTTGCTCTCCTTCAACAAAGTCTTAGTGGAGATGTACAATTAATGCCTAATATGAATGGAGCAACTAATAAAGATGTAGAATTAGGTGTGGAAATGAATGCATATCCTGTGATATATTATGATAATGAAAATGAATCCATTAAACGTGATAATAAGTGGGTGATAACAGAAAAAGGTACATATACTGTCACTGTTAATGTGGAAACTATGAAAGTAAAAGTGGAAAAGTTAGATGTTGTTTATTTGGTTGGAAGTGTTTTATCAGTGGCAGAGGGTGAAAATCAAACCAATGGTTATGATTTGAAAAGAGCTCCCTATTTTACAAAGATAGCTGACAATAAATATGAATTGACAATCAACTTGCATGAGGGTGACTTTAAAATACTCTCCAAAATAGAATATGATAATACTAATACTAATTGTGATTATTATGCTCCTGGGGAAAATACTTCATTTGTACCAGGAAGTAACATGGGTGTAGATTATCGTCAGGGGAATGGTCAAGATTACAAATGGCAAGTAACGACAGAACAAACCGGTACTTATAAACTCACTCTGAATACTTCCGATATGACATTAACCGCAGAGAAATTATAATCAGCAATAACTGAATTGGTTAGGGTGAAATAGTAGTTTTCAGGATTTTATAAAAAGTTTATATCCTCATTCATAAATACATGTCTATATTAACGGAATAATCTATGAATGAG
>OKRU01002916.1_pt1 | contig 14468 bp, 13 predicted proteins | sample 1601131 | NCBI WGS metagenome assembly OKRU01 (sample SAMEA3541558, study PRJEB24748) | human gut metagenome | biome: human gut; feature: human-associated habitat; material: faeces | place: China | collected 2012 | reverse complement strand
CTGACCATGTTGTCTTTTCTCAGGCCTACACTGTAACCGTTTTTAAACCAAAGAGTGCCTCGAGCACGGGCAGCATGGCAGCAGCCTCAGCCTTTGCGGCGGGCAGGTCCATGTCGCGGTAGTTACCGCACTCCACCTCGCTTGCGCCGGGGACATCGCCCTCAAACGCAGCCATGAAGCGGAAGGACTCCACCGTCAGGCTCAGCGCCTCGGCGGGGGTCAGGCCCCGGGTCAGCAGGTAAAAGCCGGTGCGGCAGCCCATGGGGCCGACGTAAATGACGCCGTCCTTATACTCGCTGTTGCGGGCGTAGGTGGCGAACAGGTGCTCCAGCGTGTGGGCTGCGCCGGTGGAGAGATAATCGCCGTGGTTCGGCTTCTTCATCCGGATGTCCCAGGTCAGAACATCGCCGTCCTGACGGCTCAGGTACATGCCGCGGTCGAGCCTGGTGTGGTCTACGCAGAAACTTGCAATGCGCTCCATGCTGTTCCTCCCGAAATCAGGCCTGCAGGCGCTGGACGCTGCCGTGTGCGCAGTCCACAGCAACCATCAGACCGTCGCGGATGTGGGCGGTAGCGCCGACGGCGCCCACGATGGTGGGCTTGAGCAGGGCCTTGCCGGCGATGGCAGCGTGGCTGTTCAGACCGGCTTCCTCGACCACCAGAGCGGCGGCGTCACGGACGTAGCTCAGCATCTCGTTGGAGGTGGAGGGGACGACCAGGACCATGCCAGGCTTGAACTTTGCGCGGATCTCCTCGATGGTGCGGCAGACGCAGGCCTTGCCGGTGGCGTTGGCCAGAGCAGCGCCCTCGGGGCCGACGCCGACGCCGGTAGCCAGGCAGTTGCCGATCATGTGGATCTTGATCATATTGGTGGTGCCGGAGACGCCCACGGGGACGCCTGCGGTCACGACAGCCAGCTCACCGTCGTGCAGGTAGCCGTGCTCTTTGGCCAGAGTGGTGGACTTCTCGATGAGCTCATCGGTGCTGGTGGCGAGGTCCATCATGAGCGGGGTGATGCCCCAGGAGATGGACAGCTGGCGCTGGACCTGCTCGTCCATGACGCAGGCGATGATGGGCTGTGTGGGGCGGTACTTGCTCAGCAGGCGGGCAGTGTTGCCGGACTCGGACACGGTGACGATGGCAGAAGCGTTGACGTCCTTTGCGGTCAGGCAGGCAGCGTGTGCGGTAGCGTCGCTGACGCTGATCTGGCCGGTGGTATCGGTCAGGCGGTTGTCGCGGTAGTGGACCTCGTTCTCGGTGCGCTCTGCAATGGCGGACATGGTCTTGAGGGCCTCAACAGGGTATGCGCCCGCAGCGGTCTCGCCGGAGAGCATGATAGCGGAAGTGCCGTCGTAGATGGCGTTTGCCACGTCGGAGATCTCGGCGCGGGTGGGGCGGGGGTTGACCATCATGCTGTCCAGCATCTGGGTGGCAGTGACGATGGGCTTGCCGAAGGAGAAGGAGCGGTCGATGACGCTCTTCTGGATGCCGGGCAGCTCGGTGAAGTCGATCTCGACGCCCAGGTCACCGCGGGCGACCATGACGGCGTCGGCAGCGGACAGGATGCTGTCGATGTTATCGACGCCCTCGCGGTTCTCGATCTTGGCGATGATGCGGATGTTGGAGTCGTACTCGTTCAGCAGGTTGCGGATGTCGTAGACGTCCTGTGCGGTGCGCACGAAGGAAGCGGCGATGAAGTCGAAGCCCTGCTGGACACCGAAGATAATGTCATCGCGGTCGCGCTGGCTCAGGTAGGGCATGGACAGGTGGACGCCGGGGACATTGACGCCCTTCTTGGTCTTGATCTTGCCGCTGTTGAGCACTTCGCAGACGATGTCGGTGTCCGTGACGCTCTTGATGGCCAGCTTGATAAGGCCGTCGTCCAGCATGATGGTGCCGCCCTCATGGACGTCCTGGGGCAGGTCCTTGTAGGTGATGGAGCAGATCTCCTTGGTGCCCTCCACCTCGCGGGTGGTCAGGGTGAAGGTCTGACCGGCTTCCAGCATCTCAACGCCGTTCTTGAACTCCTTCAGGCGGATCTCGGGGCCTTTGGTGTCCAGCAGGGCAGCAACGGGCTTGTTCAGCTCAGCGCGGACAGACTTCAGCATATCCAGACGGCCCTTGTGCTCCTCATAGGAGCCGTGGGAAAAGTTGAAGCGGGCCACGTTCATGCCGTTGGCGACCAGCTCGCGCAGGACGCCGTCCTTAAAGCACGCACTGCCTCCAGTGTATCCGGCTGGTCATAACAAACCGGATACACGGGAATTCCAGCGTTGGTATACAGTTCCTGCAAGGCTGCCCCGTCTTGTAAGTCCAACTTGGTCAGCACCAAAACCGGTTGAATCTGCTTATAAATCGCAACTGCCATGAACTGATCCAGCAACAGCAGATTCGGAACAGGCTTATAGGTGGAGGTCACAAACAATAGTTGGTCTAAGTTTGCCAGCGGCGGACGGATGATGCTGTTTTTTCGGGGCAGAATCTCGGTCATCACACCCTGCTCCACAGTGACAAAATCCCCAGCATAAGGGGTCATTCCTCGCTTTCGGAATACCCCTCTTGCCTTACAGGAAACCGTTCCGGAATCCGTTGCAACGGTATAAATTCCACCGATACACTGTAAAATTCTGCCTGATTCTTTTTCCTGCATCATTCCTGTGATTCCTCCGGCTGTGCAGCTGGGGCTTCGGTTGCAGCTGGAGCGGCTTCTGTATGTTGCGGTGTCACCGCAGCAAAAGCAGATTCAAAGTCCTCTGAAATTGCAGTGAAAGAACCAGTTGTAAAGTCAAACGTATAAACGCCCAGTCGAGCGGTCATACCGGTGCTTTCCCCTGTTACAGAAACGGTCACTTGCTTTTGTCCCGTTCCCTTGACTGGAATGCTAATCATACCGCCAGCGGTTTCTGCAACAAACGGATAACTCTGGATCACCTTTCCATCCATGGTGAAATCAACAGTATATTTTCCTGTGATGTCAGATGGGAGATACATTCCATAGTTAATTTCGCCTTCTGGAGCATTGCCGTTACTGATTTTAAAGCTGATATCCGAACCAGCATTGGTTGCACTGTATGCTTTCAAGCTCTGTTCTACGATTTCACCCTGTGGCTTATCGGAATCGACTTCTTCCACGCTTGCAATCTTCAAGTTGATTCTTGCACATTCCGTTTCTGCATCTGCCTGTGTCATGCCGACAAACTGCGGAACGGTGATTTCATCAACGGCAATCCCCGTGCTGACATACAAATCAATGTTGCTGCCAACCTTCAATTCTGTACCATATGCCGGGTCGGTTCGGATACAATTTCCCTTTTCAATGCCATCATCAGAGCTACTTGCCTCTTGAATCTCGTGTACTTGGAAGCCCAAATCGGTCAGCATATTCTTTGCTTCTGCTTCAGAATAGCCCTTGACTTCCGGAACAGAAATCATCTGTGTCCCCTTGCTGACTGCAACCGCAACTCGAATTTTGTTGTTGTCGCCTCGGTCAACTCTTGTTCCAGCGTCTTCACTCTGATTATAAATCGTACCAGCTGCATAGTCATCGTTGTAATCTTCTTCTTCAACACTGAGCACAATGTCCTTATCATAGTTCTTGACCGCATCATCATAGGTCATACCAATCAGATTCGGCACTTCCACGGACTTCCGCAGCAAGTTTGGATTCGTCAGCAGGGCAACAATAAAGACTGCTGCCACAACAATGACGACCACTGTGACGGCTGTCAGAATCGGAACAACCAGCGACTTTTGTTTTGGCTCTGGTTCATATTCATCCGGTTCTTCATAGTCATCTTCATCCTCGTCCGGTTCTTCCGGCAGATATTCTGGTTGCTGCTGCGGCTGCATCGATGCAACCGGCTGTTGCGACGGCATGCCATATTGCATTCTACCGTTCTCCGCTGCTCGCTGCTGTACCAGCGGCACACTGTAATAGCCGAAAATAATTTGGTTGTTCTGCTTGAAGGCTTCAATATCCCGAATCATATCGGAGGCAGTTTGATAGCGGTTTTCCGCGTCTTTTTCCATCGCATGCATGATGATTTCTTCCAGACCGGAAGGAATATTCGGGTTAATATCTCTCGGCCGAACTGGAATATTCTTGATATGCATCACGGCAATGGAAACCGGATTATCGGTATCAAACGGTTTTTGTCCGGTCAGCATCTCATAAAACATGACACCAACGGAATAAATATCGCTCTTTTCATCCGTCACGTCCCCTCTTGCCTGCTCCGGACTGATGTAGTGTACCGTTCCGATTGCCTGATCAGTTGCAGTCATGCTCTCTTCCCGTGCAAACTTGGCGATTCCGAAGTCCATGACTTTAATCGTTCCGTCTGTCAGCAGCATGATATTTTGCGGCTTGATGTCCCGATGAACGATTCCACGGTTATGGGCATGCTGTAATGCCCGTAAAATCTGAATAATAAAATGCACCGCATCTTTCCAGTTCAGAACCCGTTCGCTGTCGATGTATTCTTTTAAGGTGATGCCATCAATATATTCCATGACGATATATTGCAGCTTCTCTGAAAATCCCATGTCATAAATCTTGACAATGTTGGGATGAGAAAGAACGGCAATTGCCTTGGATTCATTCCGGAATCGCCGCAGAAATTCATCACTCTCTGAAAATTCCCGTTTCAGGATTTTCACAGCAACAATCCGATTATCCAGCACATCTGTTGCCTTATACACATTTGCCATACCGCCCTGACCAATCAGCTCTGTAATTTCATAGCGACCGTCCAGCCGTTTGCCGATATAATTATCCATACGCTCCCTCCGATGATGTTAATCTGTAATGATTGCAATTGCGATGTTATCCCTGCCGCCTTTCTCCAACGCCAGCTGCAGCAGTTCATCCGCCAATTCCTGTGCAGGCTTTTCCTGCTGCAAGATTTCCTGCATCTCTTCCTCGGTACAGAATCCATGCAGTCCGTCCGAACAGAGCAGGATTTTCATGCCGTCCGTATAGGGCAAAAAGAAATCATCTGCTTCCACCGTTTTTTCGACACCAACTGCTCGAATCAGCATGTGCTTCATGGGATGGGTTTCTAGTTCCTCTTCTGTGATTTTTCCGGAAAACAGCAGAAAATTGACCAGTGTATGGTCAATGGTAATCGGCTGCAAAACGCCATCTGCATAGTAATACGCACGGCTGTCCCCGACATTGACAATGGTCACGCCCTCTTGATTCCAGAACGCAGCCACGCAAGTCGTTCCCATGCCAAAATTCTGATAGTTCAGCTTTGCGGCAGTATAGATGACACTGTTGGCGGCAGACACCGCTGCCATCATCGCATTTCGGATCTCATAGGTCTGCATCGGCTCTTGACAGCGTTCCTCCATGCATTCCAGAAAAATTTCAGTTGCACGGGTACTGGCTTCTTTTCCGGAGCGTTCTCCGCCCATTCCGTCACAAACCAATGCCAGAACGCCATCTGGAAACGTCCGGATTTCGACACAGTCCTGATTTTCCTCTCTCACATAACCAATATGTGTTGCAGTTGCAAAATTCAATGCATTCCCCCCTGTTTCTTCTGTTTACGTTTGTTGAATGGCATCCCGTCGCAGCTGTCCGCAGGCAGCTTCAATATCGCTGCCCAGTGTACGCCGAATCGTGGCAGGGATTCCATATCGTTCTAAGGTCTTTTGAAATTGCAAAACCGTCTTTTTTAAGGTGTGAAAATTCCGCTCCTTGACCGGATTGATGGGAATCAAGTTGACATGAGCATGCAGCCCTTTCAAGCGTTCTGCCAGTGCTGCTGCATCCTGCTCCGCACTGTTGACCTGATCCATCACGGCATACTCAAATGTGACCCGTCTTCCAGTCTTTTCAAAATAGGTCTGACAGGCATCCAACAGAACATCAATCGGATAAGAACGATTGATGGGCATAATGGCACTTCTTCCGGCATCGTTCGGGCAATGCAGGGAAACAGATAGCGTCAGCCCTAACCGCTGTTCTGCCAGCTCCAGAATCTTCGGCACAACGCCGCAGGTAGAAACGGTAACGTGCCGCAAACTCATGCCATACCCGTTCGGGTCGGAAAGCAGCTGCAAAAACCGCAGTACATTGTCAAAGTTATCCAGTGGTTCGCCGATGCCCATCAGCACCAAACTGGAGATTTTGCAATTTTGTGCTCGTTCCGTTTCGTAAATCTGCAGGAGCATTTCTGCTGGTGTCAAGTTCCGCACGAATCCTGCAATGGCAGATGCACAGAACCGACATCCCATCCGGCAGCCCACCTGTGTTGAAATGCACAGGCTTGTGCCGTGGTGATACTGCATGCAGACGGTTTCTACATAGTTGCCGTCTGGCAGTTCATATAAGTATTTTACCGTATCATCGACCGAAGATGCAAGTCTTTTTGCAATTTTTAGCCGATTGATACAAAAATCGGATGCCAATCGTTCTCGAAATGGCAAAGATAACGTAGTCATCTCAGAAAAATCAGTCACCCGTTTCTGGTGCAGCCAGTTAAAAATCTGTTTTGCTCGAAATTTTGGCTCGCTCAATTCCTGTACAGCTGCCTGTAATTCCGGCAAAGTCATAGAAAGTATGTCTTGTTGTTCCATTCCGGTCACCCTTCCTGCACACGCTGTAATTTTGCCAAGAAGAACCCATCGCTGTTACAGTCAGACGGCAGCAGAGTCACCATAGATTCCGCCCATTTTCCGCCCCATTCCGGCAGAATGAGCTGCGGTACAAATTCGCTGTGCTTTGCTAAAAATGCCGTCACCACGTCTGCATTTTCCTCCTGTCGAATCGTACAGGTAGAATACAGCAGTGTTCCGCCCACTTTCACATAACGGGATGCGGTTTCTAAAATTGCCGCCTGAATGGCTGGCAAATCGGCAAAACTTTCCGGATTTTTATACCGAATCTCCGGCTTTCGCCGAATCACGCCCACGCCGGAACAAGGCACATCACACAATACTCGGTCAGCCTGCGGCAATGTTGGATTGTATACGCTTGCATCGCCCTGCTGAGCCGTGATATTGGACAAATGCAGCCGTTCTGCTGCCTTTGCAATCAACGGAACACGCTTTGCCTGCAATTCAAACGCTAAAACCTGTCCTGTTCCCTGCATATACTCTGCAATGGTACAAGTCTTTCCCCCCGGAGCTGCACAGACATCCAGCACGGTTTCTTCCGGCTTTGCTCCGACTGCCCGACAGCAAATCTGCGAAGCAGCATCCTGCACATGAAACCAGCCCTTTTGAAATGCCGGATGATTTCGGAGGTTGCCACCTTTCAAGAAATAGGCATCCGGCACGAGCGGATGTTTCTGAATCTGATGTTCCTGAAGTGCCTCCAGCAGCTGTTCTTCCGTCGCCAGCAGCGGATTCCGCCGAATGGTCAGCGGAGCTGGCTGCAATGCATTTTCCAGAAACGCAATCGTTTCTGTTTCTCCATACTGTTTCAAGAGCAAGTCCACCAGCCAAAGCGGTGCAGCATATTGAATGGAGATTGCCTGTTTCTTCTGTTTTGGCAGCGGAATCTGCTTTTCATCCCGTAAAAATGACCGCAAAACGGCATTGACAAATCCACTTGCACTTGCTTTCCGGCACTGTTTTGTCAGTTTTACGCTTTCGTCTACCGCTGCACGATCTGGGATGTGATCCAGATAGAGCAGCTGATACAAGCCTATATGCAAAATATTCCGCACAGTCGGGTCTAATTTTGCAACGGGCTTTTTGCTATACTTCTTTAAAATCGCATCCAGTGTAATCCGGCGAGTTAGCACGCCGTAAAATAAAACGGTACAGAGATTTTTTTCTTTCTGCTCCATTTCGACCTGATGCAACGCATGATCCAACAGCAGGTTGGAGTAGCTGCCTGCCTGCTCGGTCTGGTCTAATAACTGTACTGCAAATTTTCTTCCCTGCATCAATCTTTTCTCCGATCTACCAAGCCTAACAGCCGTACCAGTTGTAAAATGGAGCTGACCAGAGAAGCAACATACGTCATTGCTGCTGCGGTCAATACCTTTCGGGCACTGCCGATTTCGTCATCATCCAGCATATGATAGGCATCCAAGGTTTTGAGTGCTCGATGGCTGGCATCAAATTCCACAGGCAGTGTTACAAACTGAAACAGCACAATCAGAGAAAACAGCAGAATACCGCCATAAACCAGCGGTCGAGAACTGAGAATCAGCCCCAAGACCAATACAAAATACCATGCATACGAGCCAAACTGCGTAACCGGAATGATAGCTTGCCGAATTTTAATCGGGGTATATCCGACCGCATGTTGCACTGCGTGTCCGCATTCATGGGCTGCAACGCCAATGGCTGCAACAGATGTAGAATCATAGACAGAATCAGAAAGCCGGATGACATTGGCTCTCGGGTCGTAGTGGTCCGTCAGGCTTCCGCTGACCCGTTCAATCTGGATGAATTGCAATCCGTTTTCGTTTAAAATCTGACGGGCAGCCTCTGCTGCTGTCATTCCTCGCCGATTGCTGACACTTTGATACCGTTTGAAGGTTGCATTGACATTCCAAGAGGCAATCGCACAGATCAGAAATCCAATGAGCAATAAACCATATCCCATACGCTTCTGCTCCTTTCCAATAAAACCATTTTGAAATTATTTTTGTTCTACTTTGCCGAGAACCGTTCCATAAGGAATGGATTTTCCCCGCAGAAAATCAGCGGCTTTCATCCGCTTTTTGCCCTCTGGCTGTACTTCCAGCAGCTGCAAGCCCAAGCCATCGCCACATTTTACAATCAGCTTTTCTGCATCAGCAACCGCTCCGCACGGCAATTCTTCCGGCATCGCAGTGGTGACAACGTGAGAAGCATAGACTTTCAGCCGCTTTCCATCGAGTGTTGTAAAACCAGTAATGCCCCGAATGATATTGTGCAGGGTATTTGCTGGCTGTTCAAAGTGCAGGGCAGACATTTCCTTTGTAATTCTGCCTGCATAGGAAGATTTTGCATCGTCCTGCGGTTCTGGCTGTAGTGTTCCAGCTTCCAGCTTTTCCAGTGTTTCCAGCAACACCGATGCTCCCAGTTCTGCAAGGCGGTCATGCAGAGAAGCAAATGTTTCATCTGCTCCAATCGGCAACGCTGCCTTTACCAGCATATCGCCTGTATCCAAGCCCTCTGCCATCTGCATGGAGGTGACTCCGGTTTCTGTTTCGCCGTTCAGCAGACACATCTGCATCGGTGCTGCACCCCGATAAGCTGGCAACAGCGAACCGTGAATATTGATACAGCCGTATTTTGGCAAATCCAAGACGGCTTTCGGCAGAATCTGTCCATAGGCAACCACCACAATGACATCTGGTGCTAATTCCTGCAAGGTCTGCATCGCCTGTTCTGCTTCTTCTCCCTTTCTCAGGGAAAGCGGCTGATACACGGACAGCCCTACTTCCACCGCAGCAGCTTTCACCGGCGGCGGAATCATCTTGTATCCTCTACCCTTTGGCTTGTCCGGCTGCGTAAAGACACCGACCACTTCATATGCCTGCTGCAGCAGTGCCTGCAAACAAGGAACGGCAAAATCCGGCGTTCCCATAAATACAATTCTCATGAATGCTCATTCCTCTTCTTCGTCTGGTTCTACAAATTCCGTTACAATATCCACAAACAAATGGCCGTCTAAGTGGTCATTTTCGTGGCAGGCACACTGTGCCCCCAAGTCTGCGAATGCCATTTCATACCATTCGCCCTTGCGGTTCTGTGCCCGCATCCGGCAGCGTTTCGGGCGGTCAACATAGCCCCAAGTATCCGGACAGGAAAGGCAACCCTCTACAACGTGCTGCTTTCCGCTCACTTTGAGAATCTGCGGATTGATGGCTTCAATCATCTGCGGCAGACCCAAGTCCATAATAAACAGCCGCTTTGGAATGCCAACCTGCGGTGCTGCCAGACCAACGCCGCCAGCATCTTTCAAGGTTTCCTGCATATCGTCCAGCAAACGGCACAGGGATTCGTCAAATTGTGTTACCGGTTTACACACGGTGCGTAAAACTGGGTCACCCTCTTTTCGGATTCTACGAATTGCCATAAAATCTTGTTCTCCTTCTATCTATTATACGCCAATATCGCCATTCATATCCGCATACAGATACAGCTTTGCAAATGCTTTCTGTGCGGTGACTGCCTCCAAGACAGCCCGAATCAGCGTGCGATATGGTGATGTATTCTTACATTTTAAAATGACTCGATACCGATATTTTCCTTTCAGCCGTTCATAGTGGCAGGGCACTGCCCCCAGCACCCACAGCGGATAGGAAAACGCCTGCTCTTTCACATAGACTTGAATCTGCCGGACAGCCTCTGCAGCAGCAGCGGCAACGGTTTCTTCTTTTTCGCCGACAAATCCCAGTATACACAGGTCACAGAATGGCGGAAACAGCATGGTTTTCCGGATGGCATATTCCTGCTCATAAAAGACCGGATAATTCTGCTGGGCTGCCAGCTGCAAGACATAGTGATTGGGCAAGAACGTCTGCAAAATCGCACGTCCGGCGGTATCGCCCCGTCCGCTTCTGCCGACAACCTGCGTAATCAGAGAAAATGTTCGCTCATAACTGCGAAAATCGCCGGCAAACAGTGCTTGGTCAAGAGAGAGCACGCCCACCAGCGTGACATCTGGAAAATCCAGTCCCTTTCCAATCATCTGCGTACCAACCATAATTTCATATTTCTTATTCCGGAATGCTGCAAACTTTTCCTCATAGGCATATCGAGAGCCAGTTGTGTCCGCATCCATGCGGAGCACCCTTGCTTTCGGGAACAGCAATTGCAGCTGTTCTTCCATCTGCTGCGTCCCAAAGCCCATTCTTCGGAACTGTTTCCCACCGCAATGCGGACAGGTTTCCGGCATCGGCTGCATATGCCCACAGTAGTGACACATCAGCTGGTCGCTGACTTTGTGATACGTCATCGGTACGCTGCAATTGGGGCAGTAAACCGGCTCATTACAGGAGCAACAGCTAATCATGGTATGATAACCACGCCGATTCAGCAGCAGCAGCACTTGTTTGCCCTGCGAAAGCGTTTCCTGCATCGCATCAATCAGGGCATTGCTGAACGGTGTCCCATTGCCCAGTTGCCGTTCCCGGTTCATGTCTACAACTGTAACTTCTGGAAGTGGCATGTTGCGATACCGTTTCTTCAGTTCCAGCAGCGTATAAACGCCCTTTTTGGCATAGTAGTAGCTTTCAATGGATGGTGTTGCGGATGCCAGCAGCAGCGGACAGTGATGGGTCTGGCAGCGTTTCCGAGCGACTGCAACCGCATGATAGCGAGGAGCGTTTTCGGATTTATACGTCCGTTCGCCCTCTTCATCGACAATCAAAATGCCCAAATTCTGCACGGGAGCAAACACCGCACTGCGTGTACCAATCGCAATCTTTGCCGTTCCATTCTGCATACGCTGATAGGCATCTTGTCGCTGACGGTCAGTCAAGGCACTGTGCATGACAACGACTGCATTTCCGAACAGACTTTGAAACTGCCCGACAATCTGCGGTGTCAGTGCGATTTCCGGCACTAACAGAATCGCCTGTTTGCCCTGCTTGAGTGTTTCTGCAATCAGCTTTTGAAAGACACGAGTCTTTCCGCTGCCAGTTACGCCGTGCAGCAGAAAATAAGCAGTTTCTTCCGCCAATACCTTTTGCAATACCTGCTCCATCACGGATTCCTGTTCCTCGGTCAGAACAACTTGTTCCAGCGATTCTGTTACAGGAACATCCTCTGCAATCGGCTCTGCAACACGCATTTCACATATCAGCAAGCCGTTTTTCTCTGCCGACTGTACCACTACTTTGGTAATTCCGCAGCGGCGGCAGGCTTCTTTCTCCGGCAGCGTTCCGCACTCCTGCAACAACTTCACTAAGCTTTGCTGTTTCGGTGTCATCTTTCGTTCCGGCAGAGGGTCAGCGAGGGATAGCAGTTTCACTTTCGATTCCTGCACCCGAGATTTTGCAGCGGATACCTGTTGCAACAACCCCTTTTCCAGCAGATTTGCTGCTAAGGGATGATGCAGACGTTTTTGAAAGGCTGCTGATGTTGGAGCAGTGTTCAGAATTTGATAATACCGCTCTTCTTCATCAGAAAGCCGTACATTTGGCTTGGGCTGTACCAAAACCGTTTTCTGAACGATTTGCAATTGCATGCCAGCTGGCAAGATGGTACGAATGGCATCACAATAGGTGCAGAATGTCATCTCTCGCAGCCAGAACACCAAATCCAATTGTTCCGCCTGTAGCACGGGCAATGCATCCAAAACGGCAAGCACAGGCTTTACAGCGGTTTCTGCTGCTGGCGGCTCTTGGCATTCCAACACCATGCCGACCCGTTCTCGGTTGCCTCTTCCAAAGGGAACAAGCACCCGACAGCCCACTGCAACAGGTGTATCTGCCCGATAGGTAAACAATCGGTCAAAGGCATACGTTGTATCCCAGACGGCAACCCCCAGAAAAAAAACCGATTCTGGAGCTGCATTAGTTGTTATGATTCAGTTCCTCGCTTTCGATGATGCGATACTTTCCGGCTGCCAGTTCATCAACGGCAGTCTGTACCGGCTTTTCTTTCAGTTCCTTCTTCTGGTCATACAGTTCATCGGCAATTTCTCTTGCACGCTTGGCAATGCCGACAACAACAGAATAGCAGCTTTCGTTCTTGGTCATTAACTGATTTAAGGATGGTCTTAACATACTCATGATTCTAATACCTCTTTCACTTTTTCTTCTTTATTGATTTGATGGATTTGTTCTGCTGCCAGAATCGTCAAGATTTCCTGTGCAGCGGTTTCTACTTGGTCGTTGACAACCAAATATTTGTAATTTGGTGCATCTTTCAATTCACCGCTTGCAGTTGCAAGCCGTTTCTGAATGACTTCTTCTGCTTCTGTACCCCGACCACGCAGCCGTTTTTCCAATTCGGTCATGCTTGGCGGTGCGATGAAAATCGAAACGGCATCCGGACACTTCTGCATCACCTGCTGAGCACCCTGTACTTCAATTTCCAGAATGACATTTTTGCCTTCGTTCCGCATGGCTTCGACTGCATCCCGTGGTGTTCCGTAATAGTTTCCGCAGAATTCTGCATGTTCCAGCACTTCATCCCGTGCAATCATCTCTTCAAATTGTTCCTTGGAAACAAAATGATACTGCACGCCGTCAACCTCGCCCGGTCTTGGTGCACGGGTCGTCAGGGAAACGGAATAATACAAGTCCTGCTGCTGCATGACTTCTTTCAGAACCGTTCCCTTTCCGCATCCGGACGGGCCAGAAACGACCAACAATAACCCTTTCTGCATGAAATCACCCTTTCTGATTATTCAATATTTTGAATCTGTTCCCGAATCTTTTCGATTTCAGATTTCATCTCTACAACCAACTGTGTAATCGACAGATTTTGTGCTTTCGAGCCAATGGTGTTGACTTCTCGGTTCATCTCCTGTACTAAGAAGTCCAGCTTTCTGCCGACTGGTTCTTTTGCCTCCAGCAAATTGGCACACTGCTGCAAATGACTCCGCAGCCGAACGGTTTCTTCATCAATGGCAACCTTTTCGGAGAAAACAGCTGCTTCCGTCACCAAACGCTGGGCATCAATCGACTGATCTTCCAAAAGCGTTTGCAACTTCTGATAGAGCCGATCATAATAATTCTGCTGCATCGTTGGAGCTTCTGCTTCAATGACTGTCAAATGCTGGGTGATGGTCTGCAAGCGAGATAACACATCCTGCCGCAGTTTTTCGCCCTCGGTTTCCCGCATTGCTATAAACCGCTGTAATGCCTGTTCCAAAGCGATTTTGGTATCGCTCCAGATTTCTTCTTCCTGCATCGGCTGTTTCTGTACGGTACAGACATCCGGCAGACGCAACAAGGTGGAAAGTGTCAAGTCGTCCTGTAATTGCAAAGTTTCGTTGGCTGCCTGCAATGCCTGACAATAAGCGTTTGCCAGTTCTACATTCACTGCCACGGTATTGGTTGCCGATTCTGGCAGCTGCATCGTCAGATTGACTTCTACTTTTCCCCGTGCAGCGACCTGCTGAACGGCTTTCTTGATGGGTTCTTCCAAAAAACTGTACGCTCTTGGCAGTCGAACAGTACACTCTAAGAACCGATGATTGACAGAACGAACTTCTGCCAGAATATCGACGCCATCCGCTGTGAACTGTCCTCTTCCAAAGCCAGTCATACTTTTCATGAATTGAATGCCCTCATTTCTGCATAAAATCACAACTGCAATTTTCACTGCTGCTGTCCATTTGCCGAAAAGTGCCCTGTCGTGCAGTCGTTTCGGCTCTCATGTATAATTTACTATTATAGCATTTTCATGAGAAAAAATCAAGGCTATTCCTGAAAATATCCGGAAATCCATTGCTTGCACTTGAGAAGCTGTGATTCTTTGCGATTCTCTCTTTGATTTTTGTTTTCTCTCATTGTGCAGTTTTATTTGCTCCGCAAATGTGGGCTGCTCGCCCACACCTC
>OKRU01002910.1_pt1 | contig 14510 bp, 9 predicted proteins | sample 1601131 | NCBI WGS metagenome assembly OKRU01 (sample SAMEA3541558, study PRJEB24748) | human gut metagenome | biome: human gut; feature: human-associated habitat; material: faeces | place: China | collected 2012 | reverse complement strand
CCCGGGCGATAGTGTGGGTGACCATGTCACAGACCACCATCCGGTAGCCGCCCTGCTGCAGGCGCTCCAGAGTGTGGCGCACCTCAGCAGCGTTGTTCACGGTGAGGATGTCGAGGTTGAAGTCCAGCAGGCTGCACAGGGTATGGGCCGGCTCGGTGATGGAGGGGAAGCCCACGATGGCGTAGAGGCTGGAATAATTCTCGGCCAGCTTCATGGTGCGCAGCACGTCGTACACCGAGATGTGGATGTCCACCACCGGTAGGTCGGTCACCTGCCGGATGAGGGCGGCGGTGCCGCCGCGGGAGATGATGCAGTCGTAGGAGTTGGGGGGCATCTGCTGCACGATGGCCTGCCCGTCTTCCAGGTCACCGGTGTAAATGTCCATTTCGACATTGGGATAAGCCTGTGCCGCCTGCTCCATCGCAGTGCGCATTCCGTCGTAGGGGGCGATGCCCAGAATACGGGTGTGAGTCTCTATCACAACAGACACCTCCGTTCATATTTGCTACTATTCTAGCAAACAAATGCCCAAAAATCAAACAAGGACCGTTCTGATTTGAAACGATTTGAGACTTTATAACCAGAAAACTTAAATGATGTTTCAAATTAAAACGGAAAAGACAGCTCGTTTCCATGCACACCGTGTCAAAATGAGGCATAATGGTATCACGAGAATAAATCATGAGAGGAGGAGCAACCTATGCTGCTTCTGCTGATCCTTGCAGATGACTTTACAGGTGCGCTGGACACGGGCGTCCAGTTTGCTGCCTGCGGCATCCCCACCCGCGTCGTGGTCGGAGAGCAGGTGGATTTTGCAGCCAATGACGCCGCTGTGCTGGTGGTGGACACCGAGACACGCCATCTGCCCGCTGCAGAGGCCTATGCCGTCATTGCAAAACTGACCCGGGAGGCGATGAGTGCGGGCGTTTTCAGCATCTATAAAAAGACAGACTCCGCTCTGCGCGGAAACATCGGCGCAGAGCTTTCGGCCCTGCTCAAAACCAGCGGGGAGCGCCAGCTGCCGTTCCTGCCGGCCTTCCCCCAGATCGACCGTGTGACCCGGGACGGAGTACATTATATCAGCGGCGTGCCTGTGACTGAGAGCCCCTTCGGCATCGACCCCTTTGAGCCGGTGCGCCACGCCAGGGTGACGGAGCTCATCGGGGAGCAGACCGATGTGCCTGCCCACAGCTTTCCGACTCTGAAAGAGGGTGAGGCTGTGCCGGAGCAGGAGGGCATCCTGGTCTTTGACGCCGGGAGCCTTGACGACCTTGCGTCCACGGGCCGCGCCTTGTTCCAGAATGGCAAGCCCCACCTGATAGCAGGCTGTGCCGGCTTTGCAGCGCTGCTGCCCGACCTGATGAAGATGACCGAGCGCAGGACGGTCACCATGCCGAAGCTGGACCCCCGTCTGCTGGTGGTCTGCGGAAGCGTCAACTCCATCACCCTGCGCCAGCTGGATGTGGCCGAACAGAACGGCTTCTCCCGCCTGCGTCTGACCCCGCGCCAGAAGCTCGACCCCGGCTATTGGGAGAGCGAGAACGGCAAAGAGGCCCTGCAGGGCATCAACGAGATGCTGGCCGCGAGCCCTCGCTGCATCATCGAGACCAATGACGAGGGCGGCAACCAGCCCACGGCGGATTACGCCGCCGCCCGGGGCCTCGACCTCGAGGGCCTGCGGGTCGGCATCGCCAGCAGCATCGGCCATATGCTGGGCAAACTGTTCACCAGCCCCGCGCTTGGGACCCTGCTGCTCACCGGCGGCGACACGCTGTTACAGTGCATGAACTGCGTGGGCATCAAGGAGCTTGAGCCGGTGTGCGAGATGGAAAAGGGCGTCGTGCTGGCCCGCTTCACCTACCGCGGCTGCACCCGCTACGTTATCACCAAGTCGGGCGGCTTCGGCCACGAAAAACTACTGCTCGACCTTGCAGACCGCATTGCAGCTGAGCAAACTTGAGATAGACGATGGATTCGGAGAAAACCATGGCCTATCAGAAACTTCCCGGCCTGCCCTGAGACGGTACGATCTACGAAAACGAAGAGATGGATACACTGGAAGCTCTGCTGCCCACCAGTGTCCAGACCCGCTGATTTTTTTGAAGGAGGAAATTTGTTATGCTGACCCAGTACAATCTGAAGATGCCGCACGCAGTTTACGGCGGCGAGAACGCAATGGACAACATCACCGCCATCATCAAGGCCCGTGGTGCAAAGAAGGTGGCAATGTTCACCGACAAGGGCATTGAGGGCGCTGGCCTGTTCGCCCTGCCCGAGGAAGCTGTGAAGGCTTCCGGCGCAGAGTATTATGTTCTGGACGAGCTGCCTCCCGAACCCAGCTACATGGCTGTCCAAAAGCTGGTGGATGAGTTCAAGACTTCCGGTGCCGACCTCATCGTGGCCTGCGGCGGCGGCTCCGTCATGGACGCAGCCAAGCTGGCAAGCGTGCTGGTGACCGATGACTACGGCGTCAAGGAGCTGCTGGACAACCCCGGTATGGCTCAGAAGTGCGTCCCCATCGTCCTTATCCCCACCACCGCCGGCACCGGCGCTGAGGTCACTCCCAACGCCATCGTCGCTGTCCCCGAGAAGGAGCTGAAGGTCGGCATCGTCAACGAGAACATGATCGCGGACTACGTCATTCTCGACGCCCGCATGATCAAGAACCTGCCCCGCAAGATCGCAGCTGCTACCGGCGTTGATGCTCTGGCACACTGCATCGAGTGCTTCACCAGCAACAAGGCCAACCCCTTCAGCGACCTGTACGCTCTGGAGGGCCTCGACCTCATCCTGAACAACATTGAGAAAGCCTGCGATGACCCCGATGCCATGGCCGAGAAGAACCGGATGCAGATCGCAGCTTACTACGGCGGTCTGGCCATCACCGCTTCCGGCACCACCGCAGTCCACGCTCTGAGCTATCCTCTGGGCGGCAAGTACCATATCGCACACGGCGTCTCCAACGCCATCCTGCTGGCTCCTGTCATGCGCTTTAACAGCGAGCATCCGGCTGTTAAGGAGCGTCTGGCTGTGGCTTATGACCGTTGCTGCCACGAGAACAAGACCTGCACCACCGTGGACGAGAAGGCTGCATGGATGATCGCCCGCCTCGAAGCGATCGTCAAGCATCTGGACATCCCTACCAGCCTGAAGGAGTTCGGCGTCCCCGCTGAGGACCTCGAGGGTCTGGTCGAGTCCGGTATGCAGGTGCAGCGTCTGCTGGTGAACAATATGCGCCCCGTCACCGCTGACGACGCCCGCAAACTGTATCAGGAGATCATGTAATAGAAAAGGAGAACACGTTATGAAGACCAGCGACATCAAAGGCATTATCCCTCCGGTAATTACCCCGATGAACAACGATGACGAGCAGACTGTCAACCACGAGGCTCTGCGTCAGCAGGTCGAGCGCCTGCTGGCAGGCGGCGTGCATGGCATCTTCCCCATGGGCACCAACGGCGAAGCCTATGCCCTGTCCTTCCAGGAGAAGGAGGAGATCCTGGCTACCGTCATCGATCAGGTAAAGGGCCGCGTCCCCGTTTACGCAGGCACCGGCTGCATCACCACCGCCGAGACCATCCGCATGAGCAAGCGCGCCGAGGAGATGGGCGCAGATGCCCTGTCCATCATCACCCCCAGCTTCGCACTGGCCTCCCAGAAGGAGCTGTACGACCACTACACCGCCGTGGCAAAGGCCGTGAACCTGCCCATCATCCTGTACAACATCCCGGCCCGCACCGGCAACAAGCTGCTGCCCGAGACTGTGGGCAAGCTGGCCCGAGATGTGGACGTCATCATGGGTGCCAAGGACTCCAGCGGCGACATTGAGAACCTGAAGGCGTATATCCGGGAGACCCGGGATATCGGCAAGGATTTTGCCGTGCTGGCTGGCAACGACGGCAACATCCTGACCTGCCTGAAGGAAGGCGGTGCTGGCGGCATCGCGGGCCGTGCCAACCTGTATCCCAAGACGCTGGCTTCCATTTACAACTACTTTGTGGCCGGTGATCTCGAGAAGGCCCAGGAGGCCCAGGACGCTGTGGCCACGCTGTCCCGCGTGTTCAAGTTCGGCAACCCCAACACCATCATCAAGACTGCTGTTGCCCTGCAGGGCCACAACGTCGGCAAGTGCCGCGCGCCCTTCAACTACGTCCCCGAAGAGGGTCTGGAAGCCATCAAGAAAGTCCTGGCCGAGAACGCTGCCAAGGGCCTGAACTGAGAAGAGCAAGGAGAGCACTGCTATGAATAAACCTATCGTTGGCATTACGATGGGCGATCCTGCCGGCTCCGGCCCGGAGATCACCATCAAGGCTCTGGCAGACCCGGAGCAGTACACCTACTGCCGCCCCATCGTTGTGGGCGACGTGAAGGTGTTCGAGCGAGCCAGGAAGTTCGTTGGCCGTGAGGACATCGTCATCCACCGCTGCGACAAGGTGTCGGATGCTCTGTTCACCCCCGGGACCATCGACGTGCTGCACCTCGACCTCATCGAGGACATCAACAAGTTCGAGATGGCAAAGGTGAGCGTGGAGGGCGGCAACGCAGCCTTCCAGTGCGTCAAGAAGGTCATCGAGCTGGCCATGGCCGGTGAGGTGGATGCTACCTGCACCAACGCCCTGAACAAGGAAGCCATGAACAAGGCTCTGGAATACTATCACGGAGAGAAGTCGGACGGCTACACCCATTTCGACGGCCATACCGAGATTTACGCCACCTACACCCACACCAAGAAGTACACCATGATGCTGGCCCACCACGACCTGCGCGTGGTCCACGTCTCTACTCATGTGTCTCTGCGCGAAGCCTGCGACCGGGTCAAGAAAGAGCGTGTGCTGGAAGTCATCGAGATCGCCAATAAAGCCTGCAAGGATATGGGCATCGAGAACCCCCGCATCGCCGTGGCCGGCCTGACCCCCCACTGTGGCGAGAACGGCCTGTTCGGCCGCGAGGAGATCGAGGAGATCACCCCGGCCATCGAGGCTGCCAAGGCCGAGGGCATCACCGGTGTTGTCGGCCCCTGCCCGCCGGACAGCGTTTTCTCTCAGGCCATCGGCGGCTGGTACGACATCGTGGTCTGCATGTACCACGATCAGGGCCATATCCCCCTCAAGACCGTCGGCTTTGTCTACGACCGTGAGAAGCAGGAGTGGAAGGCTGTGGAGGGCGTCAATGTCACGCTGGGCCTGCCCATCATCCGCGCCAGCGTGGACCACGGCACCGACTTCTACCATGCAGGCAAGGGCAACGGCAATGAGCTGAGCCTTGTCAACGCCATCAAGTATGCCGTCAAGATGACCGGCCGCGAGGCGTAAATCTTCCAATAGCTCCTTGCACGCCCGCTTTTGCAGCTTTGCTGCAAAGGCGGGCGTTTTTTAACTTAACGGACTGAAAGAAAAGTTCTATCCTGAAACGTGTGAATTTGAGCAAGACCGTTAAAGCGTTCTAAAATGTTACGGTTTTAATAGAACATTCATGAAATATCCTGGAAATGTTTCAAAATGAAACGAAAACAAGGCGGTTTGGCCGTTGTAAGGGTCTGCCATTTTGAATATAATTTAGACAACAAAAACGAACAAAGACTGTGAAAAGCGGCGACGCCGCAGAAGAAGGCATGAAGTACACAGTCCGGTTCGCTACACGAGAACCCCAAGAGAAAAGGAGAACAAGATTATGAAAAAGATTTCTCGTCGCAGCTTTCTGAAGGTTTCTGGTACTATGGCAGCGGCTGGTGCTCTGGCAGCCTGCGGCGGCTCTTCCTCCACCAGCACCGCAGCTTCCAGTGAGGCAGCTCCTTCCGTTGAGGCAAAGGCTGTGGATGGTCTGCCCGATATGAGCAAAGAGACTCTGAACTTCAGCTCCGATAAGGTCGGTTCTGGCTCTTACAATATGATCGTTGCAATGTCCAAGGTGCTGGAGAAGGCTGGCGGTTTCCAGACTGTCAACGTCAACCCTGACTCTCCGGGCGGTATGGGTGCTCCTTATCTGTTTGCTTCCGGCAACACCGATCTGGCCTTCATCAACGGCGCTCCTGCAAAGTGGGCAATGGAGGAAGGCACTCTGGGCAAGCCTGCTACCAGCGGCTATGCAGCGGTCATCGGCGGCCTGACTGCTGTCTGCTACATCAACTGCGTGTCCAACGCATTCCTGCAGAAGTACAATGTCTCCACCATCGAGGAGATCTTCGAGCAGAAGCTGCCCCTGCGCATCGGCTGCTCCGCAAAGGGCTCCATGGATGCTGAGGGCGCTTACCTGCTGCTCGAGTACTTCGGCGTGACCGAGGACGACCTGAAGAGCTGGGGCGGCTCCATCACCAACCAGGGCGGCGATGCCAACGCAGACGCCATCTCGGACGGCCAGATCGACTTCTACATCGACCACACCTCTTCTGCTTCTTCCACCATGGCTCAGATCGCTACCAGCGTGGATGTCACCTTCCTGCAGTGGGGCGATGACCTGTGCAGCTGGTTCGTCAGCGAAAAGGGCTTCGACCTCATCACCATCCCGGCCAACTCCTTCAAGGGTCAGGATAAGGAGCTGACGCTGCCCGGCACTCCCGACTGCGTCTTCTGCAAAGAGAGCCTGAGCGAGGACGTCGTCTACGCCATCACCAAGAGCCTGAGCGAGAACCGCGACGCTCTGGTGGCCGAGTACAATTCCCTGTCTCCGTGGGAGCCTGAGACCGCTTGGGAAGAGATGAAGCGCGGCGGCTGCCCGCTGCATCCCGGTGCTGAGAAGTACTACAAGGAAGCAGGCTACATGAAGTAAGTTCCGGCTGTGAAAGCTTTCGGCGGAGGCGCTCCGCACGACATCAGATATATCCTTTGACCGTAGGCAGAGGCCGGACGCTTTGCGGTGTCCGGCCTCTGCTTTCACAAGGGATAATATGGAGGGAAATATGAGCAACGAAAAAGAAACCAAGGTATCGGCTCTCGACGCCAAGGCCAAGGCTCTGGCAAACGAAGAGGACGAAGATACCAAAATCGCCAAGCTGCTGAAGAATATGCCGAAATGGCGCTTCTATTCGCTGGCAGTTCTTACCGTTATCTGGACGGTGTTCCAGCTCTACATCAAGCTGGTCAAGCCCCTTGACCCGTGGTTCCAGCTGCCGCTCCATATGTGCCTTGCACTGGTCGTGGTGTGGCTGTACAATCCGATGGTCGAGAAATCCAAGAGCCACAATAAGCTGTGGTGGATCTACGACATCTTCCTCATCGCGTCCAGCTGTTTTATCTGCTGGTTCTTCCTGAGCCACGCAGAACAGCTCAACTACCGCATCTTCAATGTTGACGTTATGACCACCACCGAGGTCATCGTGGCGGTGCTTCTGGTCATCAATGTCATGGAGGCCGTCCGCCGCGTGGTCAGTATGTCCCTGTTCTGGGTCATCTGCTTCTTCCTTGCTTATGCATGGTTCGGCCAGTATATCCCCGGCCTGTTCCGCTTCTCCGGCATCAGCTTCCCCAAACTGATGGAAGTCCTGATGTACGGCGAGAATGGCATCTTCGGCTCTCCGCTGGTCACTTCTCTGGGCACCCTGTTCTACTTCCTCGTTTTCGGCACCTTCTTCTCCAACTGCGGCGGCGGCGGTGTCCTGATCGACGGCGGCATGAAGCTCAGCGATAAGACGGTCGGCGGCCCCGCAAAGGCAGCTGTCATCTCTTCCGGCCTGCTGGGCATGGTTTCCGGTTCTGCGATCGCAAATGTTTCCACCACCGGCGTTCTGACCATCCCTCTGATGAAAAAGACCGGTTATGACCCCGAAGAGGCGGCAGCAGTCGAGTCTGTTGCTTCCACCGGCGGCCAGATCATGCCCCCCATCATGGGCGCTGGCGCATTCATCATGGCCGAGATCATCGGTGTGCAGTATGCGCAGATCGCAGCAGCAGCCGTCCTGCCCGCTGTGGCCTACTTCCTCGCCGTGTTCATCCTTGTCCACATGATCGCAAAGAAGAAGGGTCTGGGCAAAGACTCCGGCGTACATTACGAAGGCAAGCCCATCCTGCCCCGCGTGTACCGTCTGCTGCCCATCATCGTTCTGGTCGTCATGATCATCATGGGCTACTCTCTGCCCCGTTCCGCGATCTACTGCACCATCTTCTCCATCATCATCGCAGCGATCTCTCCTGAGACCCGCATGGGTCCCCGCAAGCTGCTCCAGACCCTGATGGACGGCGTCCGTCAGGCCGCAAACATTGCGATCCCCACCGCTGCCTGCGGCATCATGATCGGCATCGTGGTCAACTCCGGCGTTGCCGTCAAGATCGCAAAGCTCATCGGTACCTCTGGTGAGGGCAGTCTGTTCATCGCACTGCTCATCGCCGCTCTGGGCTGCCTGCTGCTGGGCATGGCACTGCCTACCGTGGCCGCTTACCTGATCGCTGTCACTCTGTTCGCGTCGGCTATCCAGGGTCTGGGCATCTCCGCTCTGGTCACCAATATGTTCATCTTCTACTTCGGTGTCGTGGCTCAGATCACTCCTCCCGTCTGTCTGGCATCCTTTACTGCAGCAGGCATCGCGGGTGCAAGCGCATGGAAGACCGGCTGGAAGGCATTCTCCTTCGCCATCACCGCTTTCATCGTCCCCTTTGCATTCGTGTATCGTCCCGCTATCCTGCTGGAAGGCACTATGGTGGAGATCATCATTGCATACTGCATCGTCATTGCAGCCACCTATCTGCTGGCCTGCGGCATCGCTGGCTACCTGTTCCGTCCCCTGAAGATGTGGGAGCGCATCGCCTGCTATGTCGTGGCCTTCATCTTCATCCTGCCCAGCTCCATGTCTGATATTATCGGCATTGCTGGATGCGCACTCATCATGGCTTACTGCTTCATGACGGGCAAGAAGAACGCCAATAAGGCACAGCCTGCCTGATAAGCGGTCCTTCCGAAAACCTTCTTCATAAGCCACAGTTCGGCGCCCCCCGCCTCCGGAACTTCCGGAGGCGGGGGTTTCTTGTTTGTCCTTTTTGGGGCAGGATCCGTCACAAACGGGCAGGAGGAAAAGAAAAACGGGCAGTTCGGGTGTGAAAGATGACGGAACAGTTGTGTTCGGAGATGATTTGAGGTATTATAAAGTAGTCGAGATATACCCTCCGGCCAATCGGAGGACGTACCTATAAAAGAACGAAAAGGAAACTGCGGATGAGATCAGCGCGGAAAGAACCGAATCAGAGGGTCTACAAGGCCAGCCCGGAAAAGACATCCGGGCGTGGCTCTGCGCCTGCGCGCCATGCCGCAAAGCACGCGAAGAAGCGCTCGCTCTTTGGCCGGGCAAAGCAGGAGAACTCCGTCCCGGAGACTGCGGCCCCGGCCCCGCAGCCCGAGGTGGCAGAAGAAGAGCATACCTATACCGCGCCCGCTGCGCCGCCGTCCGCCATCCCGCCGGTGGAGCCTGTCCTGACGCCTCCGGCCCCGCCGAAGTCCGTGAAGCGGAAGCTCAATGTCCTTCAGCCGACCAGTCGGCCCGAGGCAGCTGCGCCCCAGCCGGCGGAGCAGGACGACTCCGCGGCAGCTCTGAATACCACCGGAGCAGCGGTGCCGGAAGGGGACGAAAGTGCAGAAAAGGCCGCTCCGGCAGAAAAGAAGTCCTCCCACAGCAAGCGTGGATCCCGCCGTGAGGAACGGGAGTCGGTGCTTACATCGTTCCAGCGTTTCCTCGATACTCTTTCTATCCGGCTCCTGTGCGAAGTCTTTCTGCGGCAGGTGAGGCGGCTGTTCGTCGTGGGCGTCGTGTGTACGCTGACGTTCATGTGCGTACTGACCACGGTCAAGAGCTTTTCGGCCACTACCACCATGTCGCTGAACTACGAAGAGAGCGTGACCGGCAAGACGCCCAACGGTGCCCGCTTCAGCGAATCGGAATTTTTGACGCAGGAGTATCTTGAGGCTATCTTACAGGCCACCGGGCTGCAGGATGACCTGACCACCAGTGAGCTTGCGGACTGCATCTCCATCTCGCCGACCAACAGCAAGCTCGTGACGAAGGAGGATGACTACTACATCAGCTCGTCCTATCACATCGGCCTCAAACTGCCGTGGTCGCTCTGGGGCAAGATCACGGTGCAGGATCTCCTCGACCAGATATGCCGGGTCTATCTCAAGCACTTTACGGCAGATTACCGCATCAATGCGGCCTCGCTGGACATCAGCTTTGATTATTCCGATATGGACTACGAGGAGATAGGCTCTTATTTCCAGATGATGATAGGCCGCATCAACAATTATCTCACGGTGCGCAACGACCAGGCCGGCTCCTATCTGTCCACCAGCGGCCAGAGTTACAGTGCCATCAAAAAGCAGGTACAGAATCTGCAGAGCTACACTCTCTCGGAGTACCAGAGCTATATCTGGGAAAACGGCGTGGCCAAGAACAACGCCCGCTGCATCGACGACCTCAACGAGCTGAACCGCACCCTGCGGTGGGGCGAGATGAGCGACTCCCAGAAGAGTGACATCTTTATGGAAATCCTGGACAACTACAACAACAAGATGGTCTCCTCGGTGCTCATTCCCACCTACGACAGCGATGGCTCGTTCTATATGTCCCGCACCAAGGTCGGCATCGACGATCTGGCCCTGCGGGCCAATGAGCTGCTCAGCTCGGCTGTGGACGCCCAGAAGACCATCACGACTAACAATTCCAAGATCACGGCGCTGGAGCAGCCCACCGAGGCCCAGGAACTGCAGGTGGCCCAGTCGATGGTGGATGTCATCACCCAGCAGCTCGCCAGCATCGTGAGCGCAACGCGGGAGCTGGACGCCGACTGCTATGCCCAGCACATCAGCAGATATCTGGTGTTCAACGGGCCGGAGTCCTCGTTTATCAAACGGTATAACGTCAAGTCCAGCGTGATGCTGGCGGCTTTGATATGCACCGTGTGGTATCTGGCTGCTGTCGTCAAGACGATCTGCCAGCGGCAGCGTGAACGCCTGCAGGCAGAAAACGAATGACATCCGTCTTTCTGACAGGATGGAGGAAGAATGAAAAGTTTTGATTTGCTGCGCTACCTCAAAAAGTGGTGGTTCCTCATCATGCTCATCACGGCGGTAGGCTGTCTGGGCGTGTATGAGTTTATTTCGTCGCGGCAGTCGTATACGGCCACAGCCATCATCCAGTACACCAACGCGAATGCAAGTCAGGGCAAGAACGCCGACGGCTCCAGGATAGACCCCACCGAGATCACGTCGGCCTCGGTCATCAACCAGACCATCCAGCAGCTGGGGCTGACAGCCAGCACCGAGAGCATCCGCTCCAAGATCTCCGTCAAAGAGGTCATCCCGGAGGATGAGCAGACCAAAAAGGAGACGGCGCTTGCCGATGGTGAGGAGTATGAATATTACCCCACTATCTATGCCGTTTCGTTCACCGTGGCCAGCAAGGACGCCACCGACTACGCCCGCAATGTGCTGGACACGGTGCTGACGAACTACTTCAAGTATTACAGCGAGACCCATGTGGACTCGGCGCTGTTCCCCAACAACGCCAGCAATGTCTCGGTGGCGAACTACGAGTACATCGACTGCGTGGAGATCCTGCGCAATAACGCCAACGAGAGCGTGGCCTACCTTCAGAAGAAGGCCGACGAAAAATACGGCTTTTACAGTGTGAGATCGGGATACTCGTTCTCGGACCTCGTGTCGGAGTACGAGTATCTGACCCAGAACACCCTGAACGACCTCTACGCCTATATCGTCAATCATAAGCTGGTGCGGGACCATACTCTTCTGGTCAATACGGAGAAGAACATCGTGATGCGCTACCAGCTCCAGATCGACAGCCTGAACGGAAATATCGCAGAGGCCAAGAGCATCATCGACCAGTTCGGCGACAAGACGCTGGACGGTGCGGCGGTCTATACCCCCAACAGCAACTCGGACGGCAGTGATACCCAGATCATCACCGATGTGGTGCGGGACTCGAGGGTCCAGCCCTCCGGCAATGTGACCACCACCTACGATAAACTCATCCAGAACTATGCCGACCTCCACGCCAAGCTCATCGACGCCACCATTGCGCAGGGGCAGGCGCAGGAGATCCTGGACGTTTACGCCGATGTGACCCAGAACACCGACCCCCGCAGTGCTGAGGCACAGTGGGCCAGCGCCCGCATCGACGCGCTGGTGCAGAAGTTCACGAGCCTGTATGACCTCGCACTCATGACCATCGACGAGTTCAATCAGGTCAATGGTGCGGACAACATCGAGATGAAGAACAGCATCGTTGTCATCGAGAAACTCAACCTGAAACTCTATGCGGCCCTGTCGGTGGTGCTCTTTCTCTTTGTGGGATGCTTCTGCGCCATCTTCATGGGTCGTCTGGGCGACTTTGTGGATTACTACCTCTATGTGGACAAGAAGAGCGGCCTGCCCAACCGCGAGCGCTGTGATGCCGCCATCGACCACTACAGTACGACACGGTTGAAGGGCCAGTTCACCATCATCTACATCCAGCTGGATTTTTCGGCTATGAGCCGGAACGATGGTGACAAGGCGCTGCGCCTGTTGGGTGACCAGCTGCAGTATGTGTTCCGCACGCTGGGCTTTGTCGGCTACAATGGAGCAGGCCACTTTATCGTCCTGCTGGAAAACTGCAGCTTCAATCTGGCGAAAAACTGCGTCAACCGGCTGGGCAGTCTGCTGGCCAAGACCGAGTTCGCCCGGTTCGGCCCCTGCATCTTTGTGGGCATCGCCAACTCGGCCAAAGATAACGCCTATGAGATCCGCGCTTTGCTACGGCTGTCCATCCGCCGCTGTGCAGACGCAAAAGCCCGTCAGGAGGCCGAAAACGCGAAGAATGCGGCTGCCTCGCCGCTGGTGTCCAAAAGCTGAGAGTGAACTATGATAAAAAAGATACTGCATTTTCTGGTACGGCTGCTGCTCATATTGCTGCTGATGGCCCTCGTTCTGGGCAGCATCCTGCTGTATAACCTTCAGATGAACAAGAGCTTCATCACGACTTTTTATACCGTCACGGTGGATAAGCCGGTGGAAGACCTGCGCATCGTGCTGCTTTCCGACCTGCATCTGAGCGAGTACGGCACCGACAACGCCGACCTTGTGCAGAAGGTGCGCAACCTTGCGCCCGACCTCATCGCAGTGGCGGGCGACATGGATATTGACACAAACCCGGACTACAGCCTTGTGCTGAGTCTGATGCGTCAGCTGGTGGACATTGCACCGGTGTATTATGCCCCCGGCAACCACGAGTGGGCGGCCCGCTACGCCAACGGATGCGATACCATTTTTGACGACATCGAGGCCACCGGCGTCCACTGGATGAACGGAACGTATGAGGACACCGTCATCAACGGCAAAAAGCTGCGCATCGGCGGCTTCTTCGAGTGGCCCCGCGCCCAGCTGGAACGGGAAAACTCCCGCGCAGTGGCCGACGCGCTGAATGACGAGACGAATGCGCTGGATGATGTCTGCACCATCCTCATCTGCCACTGCCCCGAGGTGCTGGACACCTCGCTGGCCGACGAAAAGTTCGACCTTGTGCTCAGCGGCCACGCCCACGGCGGACAGGTGCGCATCGGCGGGCATGGCCTGTGGTCTACCAGCCAGGGCTTTCTGCCCAAGTACACCAGCGGTGTCAACCAGATGGGAGAGTCGCAGGTGGTCATCAGCCGCGGCCTCGGCGATTCGGAGCCGTATCCGCGCATCTTCAATCAGCCGGAACTGGTGGTCGTGGATGTGAACTGAGCCGCGGCGAGGGAAATAAGACAGGGAAAGTCAACAAATGGATGTTTTTGAGAGCAAACCGCTAAAGCTGGTCAGCGCGGCGTTTTATATCGTGCTGATGTTCCTCAGCTTTTACTGTGCCTGCTACCGTCTGCCGGTGGGTCTGAAATATGCCATCAATCTGTTGATCTTCGGGTGGGCCTGTGCAATGTTTTTTCTCCGCCCGATGTTCAACCGGGCTATCTTCTGCCTGCGCTTCTTTGCGCTTTTCTTTTTTCCCTATCTGATGTTCTGGATGTGGTCGGTGGCCATCTGGATCTCGGAGTTCCAGACCTTCAACTACATCCTGCGCGGTTCGCTGAACATTTTCTATATGCTCACGAACCTGATGTTCGCGTCGGCGGCGGTCTACCTGTTCGGTGAGGCCACTATGCCCCTGACGCTGGTGGGCATGACGATGGCGAATGGCTTAGTGGCATTGCAGGTGGCTGCAAGTGCAGGCATCGGGACTTTTATTTCGGAGTACATTCGTCTGCTCATTACTTTTGCGGACGACACCGGCGGTGCGATGCGCCAGATGGAGCTGCACGATATGGTCTACGGCTGGGGCGTCATGCTCATCTACTACGCCATCCACAAGGAGAAAAACCACAAGACCCAGGCCGTCTGCTTCCTTATCTCGGCGCTGTTCTTCACGCTGGGTTTCAAGCGCATCGCTGTCCCAGCGGTGTTCTGTGCGGCGGTGATGTACCATATCCTCTGCAAGTGGAGACCGAGACATCTGCAGCTGCTTACGGATGTCATTGCGCTCGTGGCAGGCGGCTGCATCT
>OKRU01002903.1_pt1 | contig 14538 bp, 10 predicted proteins | sample 1601131 | NCBI WGS metagenome assembly OKRU01 (sample SAMEA3541558, study PRJEB24748) | human gut metagenome | biome: human gut; feature: human-associated habitat; material: faeces | place: China | collected 2012 | reverse complement strand
TTGCAATGAGTGAAACGCGAAAAATATCTTGTTGCATCTGCACTAAAGTGTGAAATATGTGCAGAATCTGCAAGCTGAGCGAAGAAAATATTTTGTCCACCCCGAATCATGTGTCCGGCCACATCAGCGGTTCCGCCAACAGCAGTCTGCCAAAATGGCATATAAAACACATGATGCAATCCAAATGGTATCAATGCCCTTTTGACAACGCCAAAGATCAGCGTTCCCATATACCCGCTTCCTGTCACCAATCCACCAAGTGCATAAATTCCATTTTGCACAACCGGCCATATATAATACAAAATAATACCAACAAACATATACGTTATAGTGGAAATGATCGGAACAAATCTTGATCCCGCAAAGAATGATAACGCATTCGGCAATATGATCTTATGAAAGCGATTGTGTAATGCAGCTACACCAAGACCAACGATAATACCACCAAATACACCCATCTGCAATGTATTAATTCCACAGACAGAGGCTATGGTTCCCTCTAACACATTTTTCGCAATGGACCCATCTTCCAGGATCTTGCCATTAATATTCAGCATAGCATTGATCGAGATATTCATAACGAAAAATGCGATCACCGCAGATAACGCTGCCACTTCTTTTTCTTTTTTTGCCATTCCGATTGCGACACCCACAGCAAATAACAATGGCAGGTTATCAAACACGGCACTTCCGACCTTGTTCATAATTACAAGCAGCGCATGCAATATTGTTCCATCCCCCAAAATTCCACCTAAATGATACGTTGCAATCGTTGTCTCGTTCGTAAACGAACTACCCAGTCCAAGAAGCAGACCGGCAACCGGTAAGATCGCGATTGGGAGCATAAAACTTCTTCCAATTCGCTGCAGCACTTCAAAAATTTTGTCTTTCATCTTTCATCCATCCTTTCTTCCTGTATTTATGTAGTTTGGCATATCTCTCTCGCATAACAGCAAGTACACACTCACCGATAGTATCCGCGGCTAACTATATAATATGCAAAAGAAAAAGGCATCAACTAACATAAATTACCTGTGATTTATGTATAGTTAATGCCTCAATTTCATTCAAATCAAGTAACACACTATTTATATAATATATATACCATGATTTTTTCAATTCGTCAATACTATAATCCACATTTTGGCTATGTATTGTTCAACCTTCACTTTAAGAATTGTATTTACAAACTTTCTACCCTTTCACACTACCAAGTGCCACACCCTGTACGATATGTTTAGAAAGGAGCAGATATACAACGATTACCGGGAAAATCGAGAAGGCAATCATCATATACACCTGACCCATATCCTTCTTCAGGAAATCCGCACTACGTAACTGTGCGATCAAGATAGGCAATGTCTTCTTCTTATTTTCTGTCAAGAGCAATGATGGAATGAAGTAATTGTTCCAGCTCTGAACAAATGCGAAGATTGCCTGAACCGCAATCGCAGGTTTCATAATCGGAAGAATCATCATATTGAATGTCTTAAACTCGCCCGCACCATCGATTCGAGATGCTTCTACGATCTCCAATGGAAGTGAAGAATCCATGTACTGTTTCATATAGAAGAATACTACCGGTGCTGCTATGGCTGGAACAATCAATGGAATAAAGGAATCCATCAAATTCCAATCCATCATTAAGCGGTAAAAACCAAGTGCAGTTACCTGTGTAGGAATCATCATGATCATCAAGATGAATGTAAACATAACATTCTTCAACTTGAAATTGTATACATGAATTGCATATGCCGTCATACAAGAAAAGTATGTTGTCAGAACGGCACTGAAAGCAGCGACAATAACACTGTTAAACAAGCCATTCCAAACCGGCTGTGAACTGTGCATCAAATGTACCCAGTTGTTCATAAACTCTCCACTCGGTAAAGCAGAGAATCCTAACTGAATCTGCGCATGTGATCTTGTTGCGTTAACAAACAATACATAAAACCAAAACAGGCACAATATCGAAATGAATATCAAAACAATATATGCAAGAACCCTTCTGGCATGTATTCCTATTCCTGAACTTTTTCTTTCATCCATGAATTATGCCTCCTTTTTCTGTGCAAATGCTTTGAACACGATCAAACTCAATATACCCGTTACGATGAAGAGCAGAACGGATAACGCACCACCCATACCGTAGTTCTTACTGTATAGCTGTTTGTTCAAATACATGATCAATGTCATCGTTGTATCTGTCGGTCCACCGGTACCGTTTGTCAAGATCTGTGGTACATCGAACATCTGTAAACCACCGATCAAAGATGTGATCAAAACGTATACTAAGATTGGACGCAACAACGGCATCGTGATTCGGAAAAATACCTGTGTCGATGTCGCACCATCAACTTCGGCAGCCTCAAACAATGCCGGGTCTATACCCATCATACCTGCCATTAACAGAATCGTGGTATTACCAAACCACATCAAAAAGTTCATAAATCCAACCAATCCTCTTGCACTTCCTGCATGAGAAAGGAAAGAATACTTCTCTTTGATCAGACCGGCGTGTAATAAAATTGCATTTACCGGGCCATTGTCAGAGAACAATGCGAAGAATAACATTGCAAACGCTGACGCCATGATCAAGTTTGGTAAATAAATAACGGTTTTGAAAAAACCGGATGCTTTCAATTTTAATCGTGTGTCTGAGAACCATGCACCAAGCAGAAGTGATAATAAGATCTGTGGTACAAATCCCAACACCCACATTATCATTGTGTTTTTCAAATAAATCAATAACTTGCCGCTTTCAAAAAGCGAAGCATAGTTTTCTAAGCCAATATAATTTGGTCCCACCTGTATTAAGCCCATGCTATAATTTTCGAAAAAACTATTATAAATCGTGCTGATAAGTGGGATTAACTGGAAAATAACATATGTAAGAATAAACGGGATCAAAAAAATGTAGCCCCACTTATTATGCTTTTCCACTCTTCCTTTTTTGGGTTTACTCATAAGTGTTACCCTCCCCTTATTTTCAAAAAAAGTGCCTGCCTACAAACGTAAGCAGGCACATTCCTAAACCAGTTTACTTAACAATGTTTGTAACAATTATCCCACAATCTCAGGATGTTTTGTCTTAACTTTGTCGATGAATGTCTGCAATGCAGTATCATAATCTTTTGTATTGCCATCGAAGTAATCCTTCATTGCTGCCTGGAACTCCTCAGCACATGTCTGATCATATGAAGATATATTGCTCATGTCGATGTTGCCAACACCTGCGGAGAAGATCGGAACTGGATTCTGTCCACCGAGTGCCTTATCACCGAAGCTCTTGTCATCCTTTAAGGAATCCATCAACTTGCTGTTGTTAGCGTAGTCATTGTCTTTGCTAACAATGTCTTTCAATACGCTCTCGTCTGTTGTCATCTTCTCGATGATGTCTTTTACAAGGCTCTTGTTGTCTGTGCCATTAGCACCACAGATCCAAGTACCGCCCCAGTAGAAACTCTGAGGACCAGTTGTAAGTGCCCAGCCACCATCTTTAACTACAGAACCATCAAGTGCTACACCATCTTTGTAACCCATGGAGAAGTCGATGAACCAAGCTGGTCCAAAGTAAGCGAATACGTTACCGCTCTTCATGAAGCCTTCGCTCCAGTCAGATCCCCACAACTCATGTGTTGTAGTCTCGCCGTTGTCTACCATTTCCTTAGACATATCTACCCATGCCTTGATGTTCTCATCTACGTTAATCTTCTTATTCTCTACCCACTTAGATGTTACGTTGTTAGAGAATACACGATATGTATCGTTTACAGATGCTGTTGTAAGGTATCCAGCGTCTTTTAACTTCTTAGATGCTGCCTTGAAAGAATCCCAATCTTTGAACAGCTCCTGAATCTTCTCAGGATCATCTGTCTTGAATACTTTCTTAGCAATGTCGCGTCTGTAGATCATACCTGCCGGGCAAGCCTGCCAGGAAGCACCCTTTAACGCTCCTTTAGAATCTGTTACGATATCCTGTGTGTACTTGTACTGGTTAGCAAGTGCATCTTTGGATACGCCAAGATCATTTACAACATCCAGTGTGTAATTTGTATCTACATACTTCAATGCGTAATCTGCCTCAACAAGGAAAAGATCGATCTTGTCATCAGCTGCTGCGGAATCCTGCTTCTTAAGAGCTTCATCCAATGCGTTCTGATATGCATTATCATCAGATGGTGTGATTGTCCACTTAACTGTAACGTCGCCAATCTTACCTTCTGTATCACTAACCTTCTCATATCCTGGATAGTGATCTGTCATACGGCTCTTGAACTCCTCGTTCCATACACGGATGTTAAGAACTTTTCCACCGTCAGAAACTGTAACTTTTTTAGCTTCTTTTGATGAATCCTTCTTAGTGTCACTGCCGCCGCAACCAGTCAGCATGGTTGCTGCCATTGCTGTACATAACAGCACGCTTAAAAGTTTCTTTCTCATAAAAAAACCTCCTCTAATAAGAAATTGTTTGCTTCTATATTTTTACTGCAATGAACTGCAGTAGAAATATCAATATGCTGTTCATAATTTTATGAACATTTTCAAGCTACGTTTACGAAATCGTTTTACTAAATCGTTTTCGTAAGATGATTATATAACAACATGAACAAATTTACAAGTATTTTTTTGAATTTTTTGTGAATTTTTGTGAAAAACATACAAAATGCACAAAAACCTGCTTATATCCGACATTTGACAAATCTCCGCAAAACACCGATTTTGCGGAGATTTTGCACCCATTTATTGTATAAAAACATTAAATTTCGAACAATCTTTTTTATTCAGATTTCATAATTCAAAAACTGTTCACATCTTACTCTCCGATCAAAACAAAAAGAGAGTACCGTCCAACAATTGTCTTTGGTACTCTCTTACATAATTCAAAATCTCTTTACTTAAAGATTCCTTATGCGCGAAGTATTGTTGATAATCCGCCAACTGACATGCTGAATACAACAGCAAGAATGGTCAGGATAAGATAAATAACACCGATCACAATTCCGATGATCTTACCAGCCTTAGCGTAGCTGCTCTCAAATCCATCTAACTCTACTGCCTTACCATGAAGCACTAATGCAACAATACTGCAGATAACTCCAACAATGCCATAGCAAAAGCAAAATACGATACCACAAATACCTAATATCAGACACGCAATGGAATATCCTCTTCCCGGCGAATTATTTCCCTGATAATTATACTGTGGCTGGCCCTTATATCCATTGTTCTGGTAGCTGTTATTTTGATAGCCGCCATTCTGATAGCCACCATTCTGATAGCCGCCATTCTGATAACTGCCATTATTGGCGTTCGTCCACCCCTGTGAGTCATTTCCTGCATTGCCATTTTGAAAACTCTGATTTTCGTTTTGATTGTTATCCATTGTAATCCTCCTCAACTTTGTATATGTACTACCTCTACATTGTATGACATAACGCCCTGCTAATAGAAGTCCATAAGCCTAAGCACCCTGTCTCTACATTGCATTTCAAAGCTATATTCGATAGCCCGGAACAAACAGCTTTAACAAATATTGCACGATCAGCACCACGATGGCGATATATAATGCTGCATCCCGGAATTTCATTCCATTGATCTGCCTGTCAAAACGAGCCGCCACACGCTGCACAGTCTGACTGATAAAAAACAATAGATACCATACTGCACCATATACCGCAAATGCATTGTAATATACTGCCTGCAGTACTCTTCCATGTAACAGAGACCATATTGCTCTTGTTCCACCACAGCCCGGGCAGGGGATTCCAAAATACAGCTTCATTTTGCATTGCAATAACCGGTCGTTACCGGTTACATGCGCAATATAAAATGCTGCAATATATACAAGACCCATACCAAGAACACACCATATGCTGATCCAGTACAAAATATGCTCCGTCTGCTTACAGCCAAACTCCCGCAGCCGTTCCCATACTGATTCTAACATAGGATCTGCTCCTTTCCCTCTTTCGTGTATTTCGTCAAATCTGTCTATTTGAATGATTATACCAAAAAACAGGGCTGTTCGTCAAACATGGACGACACAGCTCCCGTTTTCTTTGGGCAATTTACTGCATAAATTATTTGGTCAGTTTCATCGATTTCTTATATCCGGTCTTGGCATTAAACAGCTTCTTGTATGCTTTCAGCTTTTTCTTGCCACAGGATATCTTCGCTTTTTTGTAAATGCCCTTGATCGCATTTTTGCCCACTTTTTTCAATGTGGTTGTCTTGATCGTTATCTTTTTGAGTGCCTTAGCCTTGGAAAATGCTTCCTTTCCGATAGACACAACATTCTTGCCAATGGTTACTTTCTTTAATTTGCTACATCCGGCAAATGCCTTTGCAGAAATATCCGTAACACGGAATGAATATGCGACACCATTCGCTTTTACTTTTACCGTCGCCGGTATTGCCGCAGATTTGATCTTTTTATTGGCTGCCTTGCGGTAGCTGACCGTCTTCTTGGATGCATCTGTCACAACATAAGATGCTCCCTTTACCTTGAAAGAATATCCTTTACGGACAGACGGTGTTTTGGTTGGCTGCGGCTTCGTTGTTGGTGTCGTTGTCGGGGCGATTGTCGGTGCTGCAGGACTTGGTGACGGAGTGCTGATATCCGGTACCACATCCTCTGTCAGATCTTTTGGAAGTTCTTCTTCCGGCAGACCGGTTTCTGTACCTGTCTTTGGCGTTACATTAATCTCATCGCCATTGTAGACAGAACCGATTACTGCAATTGCATCCACAGCAAGACTGCCGCTTGCAACCTCGATCGTTACGGTATGCTCGCTGTCTTCCAGTCCACTCACCTGATATGCAGTGCACATATTATCTGCATTCCACAATGCATCACCTTCCTTGTAAGGCTGTCCATCTACCTTCACATTCACGGTTCCTCCTGTGGATTTATTGTATCCTAACACTTCCAAACCTGTTCCGTTAAAGGTATACGTAATGGATGCACCTGTGCCCGTGCTATAGGAAACACTTCTTTGATATACAAACATTCCCTGATTTTCACAAGTACGAGACCACTTGTTGTTATATACCAATTTTGCATTTTTTTGTGGTGTCAGATCATAGGTTTCCATATTGTCAATATATTCCTTGTAATATGGCGCATATCCTTTAATCTTCGTTACTGCCAGATTGTCAAATCTTGTGTAGGAATTACCACAGCCGATCGCAACACGTCCTGAAGTGATCGGATTGCTGTCCTCATATGTTGCGACTAAAGTATCGTTGATATATGCTTTGATCATATTACCCTCGCCACGGAGTTTGAGCTGGAACCAAGTTCCCGGTGTTACCTGACTTACATCCACCGAACCGGCCGCAATCTCTGTACCCTTAGAAGATGTAGAACCCATTTTCGCACGATACAGTATCCAGCTTCCATCATCATTGACTTTCAAAGAATAGCCGGCATTGTTCGAAAGATTCTGTGTTCTTCCGGTCTGTCTGATACCAATCTGCGCATACTGCTTATCTGCTGCACGCTCAAATAAAACATCAATAGCTGCCGTATAGTTCGTCCAGCGGTAATCTCCCACTAACGTGACAGGATCTCCGCTATTCCAAGCACTTCCGACACCTGTTGACTTCTTATCCAACTGCTGGCGAAGCACATGATTGCCGGATCCACTCTTATATACCTCAAAAGCACCATTCAACGTATGGGTATAGCGTGCCATCGCGCCTTTTTCTCCACCACGTGATGCAATGTAATCCTCCTTCTCTCCGGTAAAGCCGCCTTTGCCATCAAGAACAGGAACGGTCTTGCCGGTATACTCAAAATCATCCGCATACAGATAGCCGTCCTCTGTGTTCTGAACGTCTCCGGTTGCATCTGTGTCAAGTACGGTACGCTCACCCTCTACCGGCATTGCCTCTGTATGTTCTCTGCTGTCTGAAACATCTAAAGAGGTAACCGTAACTGCAGAATTTGGTTTTACCGCAAAGGAATATACACCATTGCTGTCCGCAGATAATTCCTGAATACATTTCATATAATTTTCATTAAATGCACCCTCGTCTGCTGCTCTCGTCTCCCAAAGTTCTAACTTCCGGTCGGCTTTTAACTTCATATTCTTCGTCTGCAGCGTATAAGTCATTGGATACTCACTGTCATTAACGATCACCGTTGAAAAATTATCTTTCGTCGGTGCTGCCAGAGTCATATAGTTTTCTCCACCGCCACGGCCGTCAACTGCATTGCTTGCTGTTCCTTGTACAGCAGATGCCTTGCTGGCCGATGCAACACTACGCCAAATGCCGGCAGTATTTGTTTCATTTTCCCAGCCGGTCACTGCGAACTTGCTGATATGTGCCAAAATCAACAATCCGGCATCATAATGCATCCATCCTGACCAAGGATCTCTGGCACTTACTAACTCCTTAAAGGAATACTGTGCGCCTTCATAATAAGAACCGATCACAGGCTGATAGATCACATGACCTCGACGTGACTCGACAAAGCTCTTGATCACAGTATTGCCCATTTCCAATGCACTGCCGGAGCCACCGATACCAGTACCCTCTACCGTCGGCGCTTTATCTGTCGTAGATGGACGGAACGCTGAATTTGAGAACGTTGCCTGCTCCTCGCTGTTCCATACTTCCTTGTCCACTTCCTCTGCCAGCCACTTCATCGCATTATTTTCATCATCCGCTGTCTTATAATGGTATCCGACAACATCCACTGCATTCATAAACTCTTTGTCATCCTTTAACTTGTTGGCAACATCGCTGCTGACAACATTTGCCTCGTCGGATACAACAAGCTTAATCTTTTTGAACAAAGCAAGTGCTTTCTCATCCGCGATCGTCTTAGTGCTTTCCGCCGCGATCCACTTGGCAAATTTCTTAGTGTAGGCAACATCGCCTGCGCCGCCCCATACTTCGTTCGTATTTGGATTAATGTAGTCTACCATATAGCCATATTTCTCATAAGCATCCAAAATACTCTGTTTGTACCAGATATACTTATCTTCATCTGTTTTCACCCAAGAGGGTGTACGCCAAGTCAGAATACTGACCTTCAAATTCGGATTGATCTTCTTAGCATCTGCTGCCAGCTGCCAGCCAGGATTACGAAGCACATTGGCTTTCTCGCCCTTTGTTCTCTTGGTTGCACTCTCTGATCCGGTCGAGTTGTTACGATCATTACCCATTTCCAATTTCACATGTGTAAAAATCGGGTACTCGCCTCCGAATAAATACTGCATTAATTTTGCATATGCCTCCGGATTCTGTGATTTGTAATCCATCAACAGATCACTTGTAGAATTGGCACTAAGCATACCAAATCCCTTATACGTAAGTCCATTCACATTGTCTGCTTTGATATCATTGCCATCAATCACAATGCTTCCCGTTTTTGTTTCCACTGCTGCCCCTTTCCGGGAAGATGTACTTGCCCCGCTGATCCCGACATTCCCCGTCAAAACCATGGAAAGGCTGAGTAAACATACTCCCGCACGTTTCAGTAATTTTCTCACCATATTCTCCTCCTTTTTACCTACGCAAAAATTATGTTGCTGCTTGTATTATAAGTAAATCCGCAAAGATCCGGCAATCTAAAATAATTGTTAAATCCCAGTGATATGAACATTTTGATGCATTTTCCTATCAATCGGGTAGGAGGTAGATAATTATCTTATCTACCGACCTCCCACACCACCGTACGTACCGTTCGGTATACGGCGGTTCTTTAGTTTTCACATATTTTCAGGTAAAACTCTGTGAATGTTGGATATCCCCATTCACGGAGTTTTTCATTACTCAAGGCAAACTGTACCAGTCTATTATTGCTACAGTTCCAAATGCCCTGGCGCATATTTGCGTGCCATTGAATAAAGTCTTCATTCATTCCGAGTTCTTTCAACTTTCGGTATTTCGTTTTAGGTTTCTTCCATTGTTTCCAATAGACTGCCCTTATTCTATGGCGTAACCACTTGTCATTACTCTGCAACAGACCTTTCATATCTGCCATTCCAAAGTAATTTACCCATCCTCTAATAAACTGTGTCAGCTTTAATGCTCGATATTCATTTCCCCATCCGTTATGTCTGTCAGTAAGCTCTCTGATTTTATTCTTCATCTTTGTTACTGATTTAGGATGTACCCGAAATCTGCATATTCCCTTGTATCTATAGAAGCTATAGCCAAGGTATTTGACTTTGCTGATATGTGCCACGCACGTCTTGGTGCGATTTACTTTAAGGAATAGTTTTCCCTCAATATATGGCACTATGTTGTTTAAGGTTCTTTCTGCACTTTTCTTGCTTTTACAGAAAATCATACAGTCATCTGCGTATCGGACAAATCTATGCCCTCTCCGTGTAAGTTCCTTATCCAATTCATTCAGCATGATGTTACTTAAGAGTGGGCTTAATGGTCCACCTTGTGGCATTCCGACCTCTGTCTTTTCGAACATTCCTCTGCTGATAACTCCAGCATTAAGATATTTGTGAATGAGTGATATTACCCGCCCATCCTTGATGGTTCGTGATAGTACTTCAATTAGTTTGCTCTGACATACTGTGTCAAAGAACTTCTCCAAATCCATATCTACCACATATACATATCCATCATTGACATTTGTCTGGCATTGTTTCAGTGCGTCATGCGCACCTCTGTTCGGTCGAAATCCAAAACTATCCTCCGAGAACTGTTTCTCGTAAATCGGCGTTAATACCTGTGTGATTGCCTGTTGAAACACTCTGTCAACTACTGTTGGCACTCCCAGTTTTCTGACCTCGCCTTTTGTTTCTTTGGGTATTTCTACCCTACGGACTGGATTAGGTTTATATTTCCCATCCTTTATCTGTTGGATTAGTTGCTCTTGGTTGTCTTTCAGAAAGCCTAGAAGTTCATCTACGCTCATTCCGTCAACGCCGCCTGCTCCTTTGTTAGATTTCACTTTCTTATAAGCCTTGTTAAGGTTATCCTTGTGTAAAATCTGTTCCATTAGATTGTCCGTCTGAAAATCTGTGATGATGTCGTTGTTTTCAGTAATCCTCTGATGGGCGGACACTTCTGCATACTCTTTCTGTTCCGCAGATACCATTTGCAGATAGTCCTCAATATGAAGTTGTCTGTCCTTAAATCCATCTTTGGTTACATTCATTTACTCACATCTCCTAAAGTTCAGTCCTTCCCACTATGTTTGCAACCATAATGGTACTATGACCTCTGCTGACTTCTCGCCATTCGTTGTTACTGACGGTTTTCATACTCTGTTTCCAACCGCTGACGAGACCTCCCTTGGTACCACACGTCACTTTCTCTCCATATATCTGCCACATTTACTACAGTTAATTCCGAGTAGTTATTGGACTTTGACTTGTTATGCAGCCTTATCCTTAACTGTAGCCTGATGTGATTTCTGTTCGTCAGACCAGAGATTTGCCTCCACCTTCCTTCAGATTCCACCTCACGATGGACACCCTTGGTCTTGGCTGTATCCTTCCCACTACTAGGGTGGATTAGGGACTTTCACCCATTAGCGACGTGCGCCGCAAGGCGCACATCAAAAAAGGCAGGAAAGCTATTGCATTTCCTGCCTTTTCGTTTTGTTATGATCTACTTTGCTTACGCTTCCACAAAAGCCTTTACCTTCTTGTAAATGCCCTCGCTGTCTAACTCATATTTCTTGAGCAGCTCAACTGCAGGACCAGACTCACCAAAGGTATCATTGACACCAATCTTATATACCGGCGTCGGTGCCTTAGCACACAGACAGTCACAAACCGCACTGCCAAGTCCGCCAATAATGGAATGTTCCTCAATTGTAACTACCTTGCCTGTTTTCTTAGCTGCGCTGACAACCAGATCCTCATCCAACGGCTTGATCGTATGAATATTGATGACCTGTGCGTCAATGCCATCCTGTGCCAACTTCTCAGCAGCAACCAATGTCTCCGAAACTTCCAGTCCGGTTGCGATCATTGTAACGTCTTTACCCTCGCGAAGAACAACACCTTTGCCAAGCTCAAACTTGTAATCCGGATTATCATTGATCACCGGCACTGCCAAACGGCCAAAGCGGATATATACCGGTCCCTCATGATCAAGTGCTGCCTTAACGGCTGCCTTGGCTTCTACATCATCGGATGGATTCATCACAACCATTCCAGGAATCGTGCGCATTAACGCCAGATCCTCACAGCACTGATGCGTTGCTCCATCTTCACCAACGGAAATACCGGCATGTGTCGCACCGATCTTTACGTTCAGCTTTGGATATCCTACGGAATTACGAACCTGCTCAAAAGCACGTCCTGCCGCAAACATTGCGAAAGAACTAACAAATGGAATCTTGCCTGTTGTTGCAAGTCCTGCCGCAATACCTACCATGTTACACTCTGCGATACCACAGTCAATATGTCTATCCGGAAATGCCTTTTTGAAAATGCCGGTCTTAGTTGCTGCAGCAAGATCTGCATCTAATACGACCAGATTTGGATATTCTTTACCAAGTTCTGCAAGGGCATTACCATAACTTTCTCTTGTAGCAATTTTCTTAACCTCTGCCATTTTAATCCTCCATTCTGCCTTATAATGCTGCTCCGGCTTTCTCTAACTCTTCCATTGCCTGTGCATACTGCTCATCGTTCGGTGCAGAACCATGCCAGCTTGCCTGATTCTCCATGAAAGAAACGCCCTTTCCTTTGACACTCTTGGCAATGATCGCCGTTGGCATTCCCTTAGTCTCACGAGCCTCACGGAATGCAGCATCAATCTGCTCAAAGTCATGTGCATCAATCTCAATAACATGGAAATTAAATGCCTTAAACTTGTCCGGGAGCGGATATGGAGAACATACATCCTCAATATCTCCATCGATCTGTAAGCCATTGTTATCAACAACAAACACCAGATTATCTAGCTTTCTGGCACCTGCAAACATCGCAGCTTCCCATACCTGACCTTCCTGCACCTCACCATCTCCGAGTACACAATATACGCGGTAAGATGCATTATCGAGCTTGCCGGCCAGGGCCATTCCAACTGCTGCAGAACTTCCCTGTCCTAAAGATCCACTGGACATATCAACACCCGGAATATGCTTCATATCCGGATGTCCCTGCAGATAAGAACCTACATGACGCAGCGTCGTAAGATCCTCAACCGGGAAATAACCTCTATGTGCTAACGTAGAATATAATGCCGGTGCAATATGTCCCTTTGATAACACAAAACGATCTCTATCTGCTTTCTTCGGATCCTTCGGATCAATATTCATCTCTTCAAAATATAAATAAGTTAAAATGTCTGCAGCAGATAACGATCCACCCGGATGACCGGACTTTGCGCTGTGTACTGCTGTAACGATTCCTTTACGAACCTCGTTTGCCATTTTCTTTAATGCTAATGTGTCCATAACTACCTCCTTGCCTGTCTGCGTAACGATGCTCTGATCTATTCACCAAAAACAGCCTTGTAATCTGCCTGGAATTTTGCGATTCCCTGATCTGTCAATGGATGTTTGGTCATCTGCTCAATAACCGCATATGGAACTGTAGCGATGTCAGCGCCGGCTAATGCACAATCTGTTACATGGATTGGATTACGGATACTTGCCGCAATGATCTCTGTGCTGATATCCGGATAGTTTGCAAACATATCAGAAATCTGCTCGATCAAATCAATACCCGGCATGGAAATGTCATCCAGACGGCCTAAGAACGGAGAAACGTAAGCTGCACCGGCTCTTGCTGCAAGCAATGCCTGATTTGCAGAAAAGATCAATGTTACATTACACTTGATACCTTCAGAAGATAATACCTTTGTTGCCTTTAATCCTTCTACCGTCATAGGGATCTTAACAACCATATTTGGATGTAATTTTGCGATCTCACGACCCTCTGCGATCATTCCCTCAGCATCTACGGTTGTTGCCTTAACTTCACCACTGATCGGTCCATCTACGATTGATGCGATCTCCTTAAGTACTTCTTCCTGGCTCTTGCCACCTTCTTTCGCAATTAAAGACGGATTTGTTGTAACACCACAAATCACTCCCATATCGTTTGCCTTTTTGATGTCTTCAATCTTTGCTGTGTCAACGAAAAACTTCATAAATAATCTCCTCCTGTAAATATAAAATGGATGCAGCAAACCCCATCTGCTGCAACATAAAACACTGTTTTCAGTATACCGCATTTTGTGTATACGGTCAAATAAAATCGCTATCCTGCATCACGTATTTCGACCAGCCAAAAAGGGCAAAACCAGCGTTTTGCCCTTCTTCATTCTTTAATAAAACCAAAAACCTTTCCAGTCGTCTTTGTAAACACGGTATAATTTCATCGGCGCCGTATATTTTCGGATCAATTTGGCACCATTGTCTGTCTCATTGATCGACTTAGAATCACTGTCACAGTAGATCACCACTTTCTTATCGACGGTAACATTTCCCTCCGTCTCTGTATGTGGCAATGCCTTTTCTGACTGCAATTGATAGGTGTGCGACGTCTCATCTACCAAATAACGGCAATAATAAGAACTATTCTTGCTGCCCGCGCC
>OKRU01002894.1_pt1 | contig 14590 bp, 6 predicted proteins | sample 1601131 | NCBI WGS metagenome assembly OKRU01 (sample SAMEA3541558, study PRJEB24748) | human gut metagenome | biome: human gut; feature: human-associated habitat; material: faeces | place: China | collected 2012 | reverse complement strand
TAGAAACGCGATTTTGAGGGTTTAGGTATCAATCCCTTATCCGCTGAAAACCGCGTCCGCAAAGCCGCGTAAATCAAGGGCTTTTTCATGCCTACTGCGTAACAAAGGGCATGAAAAAAGCGGCGTTCCTGTTCTTCCTTGTGGGAAGTGAGAAACGCCGCCTGTGCGGTGCGTTATTCTGCTTCTTCGGCTATGAGGTCTTGTATGACTTCGCCAAAGTCTGCCGTAAAGGAAAAAATGAAGTATTCCAAAACGGCGGGGTCTGCGTCCATAGGCTCGGCTTCCTCGGAAAAGGGCAAGCCCATAAGCCCATAGAGCATTTTTATGATTTTGAACAGCTTCCCCCGGTCGGCGGGGGTGTTCATGGTAACAAGTACGTCGGTCAAGCGGTTTACGGTTTCCATGTCGCCGCCTGTCGTTACCCATACCATTTCTGCGAATGGCTGCGTGATTGCTCCGGTTACAAGGTTTACCTTATCCTTGCTGATTTCGCCGGACGGGAGTATAATACCCTTGTCTAAAAGTACGTTTTTCATGTCGTCCTCCTATAATTTGTGGTGCCAAAATGGTGCCCGGTCTTACAAAATCATCTTATACGGAGATACGGCAAGATAAATGACGATACGCGGAAAACCTTGATTTTAAGCCATTTTCGCAAGGTTTTATAAACACTTGCGCGGGCTTATAAGAAGATTTCCGTCTATCAAATCAATAAAAAATCTTACAGGATTTTGTAAAAAAAGATGCGCATTCGTTTTGCGGAATGCACATCCAGGTTTCTCTGCCCTTGCGGAAATTGATCGGTAGATTACTGATATTCCTTCAAGGGGTGTCGTGAAATGACACCCTTTGAAAACACGGCCCCAGCCAAAATTATTTTTCTATCAGATCCTCCATGGTACACCCCAAGGCTTTTGACAGCTTCAAAAGTGTTTCCGCGCTTGCTTTGTTGATATCCTTGTTTCGCTGTTCGTACATCTGAATAGAGCGTAGGCTGACTCCGGAGTATTTTGCTAATTCGGATTGAGAGCAGCCATAGGTTCTGCGGATGCGCCTTAAATTGGTATCCGGAAAGGCTTCCCGGATTCTGGCATCCAAAATACTTGCAAATTTAGAAATATCCGCTTCGTGAAGCGGGTCGTACATTCTCCAAAGCTCCTCATAGGTGACCGCTTTCAGAATTTCGCGGTAGGTTCTTCCGGAGTACCACTGGTAGTAGGCAATTGCCCAACCAATCCAATATTCTCTGGAGCGGGTCAGATGTTCCCCCGGTACGGCCTGTGGCGCTTTCCCGGTGGTCTCCATCAGAATGTCTGATACCATATCCGCGCCGCTTTTCCCGGCAAGAAAATTCGGTTCTCCATTTTCCATCCGTTTGCTGACAGAGCTGGCGACAAACAGCTTTCCAAATGTTTCGCCGGGAATATGACAATCATTCACCGCATAGTCAAAAGCCTCTCCAAGCATGGATTGGGCGTTACTCAGATACATTTCTTGGTATGCGCGGGTCATCGTTCTGAATGCCTCCCCTCATAATATCCTGAATATACAAGCCATCGCTTTCTTCTTCCAGCATTTCCATATAAACGCGGTTTGCTTCATCATTTCGTGCCTTACGCAGACAGAAGTAGGTTTCCCTGTCAGCCACTTCAAATCCCTCGTAGTGCAGCTTTGAAAACGCGAATCGGGATTTTAGAACAATCTGTTCCCCCAGCTTTCCCAGCCGCATCGCTCTGGCCAACTGTTCCACAGTGATTCCATTGTTCAGAAAGGATTCTGCATAATCGAAATAGGAATCATCCGCCCGGTAGCCGGTGACCACATCAAAGGCATTTACATTCACACTGAAGTTCTCAACGAGATACCGCTTTGCCCGCCTGGCCACAGGGGTCTTGATGGAGAACAGTCGGTGCTCCACCAACACCGCAATCCAATTGAGAATTGTAAAATCAGGACTATTCAGGTTTAGAACATTCAGATATTCCGTATCCAGTGTGTACCGATTGGCAAATCCATTCCGCAGAGAGGACACCGCCCACTCCTTCGCCAAATCTTCGCTTTCCGTACAGTAAAACCCCAAGCCAAAATCGTTATTCCCTTTTCCTTTTCCAAAGGTCGGCTCCTCAATCAGCTGCTCAGAGCCGTGATACAGTGTAATGATTCTCTCCATCATTCAGCCCTCCGTTTTCTTTTATTATATCACTTTGGTGATAATCAATCAATATAATTTTGAGGAAAGCTTTTACTTTTTGCTTACATAAAAACAGCAGCTGTCTCTTGATGATTCATGTTAGCGTGGGTCATTATCGTAGTACTCAGCACCGAGGTCATAGAAAGCAGTCTTGTTTTTAAGAATGTGGTAGCCGAAAATACCGGAGGAAATCAGCGGGAACGCAACCGTCTCGCATCTGTATTCCTTCGCCAGAGAGGGCGGTGCGGTAGCAGGAAATCAACCTCTCGCGCTCTCCACGCTGACCGCCCAACCAGCGCGGACCGACTGCGTGAATGACATATTTGCAGGCCAGCTTGTAGCCCTTCATGATTTTTGCGCTCCCGGTTTCGCAGCCGTGGAACGTTTCACATTCTGCCAGCAGCTCCGGTCCTGCAGCGCGATGAATGCAGCCGTCCACACCGCCGCCACCCAGCAGCGTCTCATTGGCAGCGTTGACGATGGCATCCACCTTCATTTTTGTGGTGTCATTTCTGACGATATGAAGCGGCATTATTCTATCCTCCGTCCTATCAAAGCGGCATCGGCGTTCGGGCGATCAGAATGACCGCCAGAATTGCGCCCACAAATGCCGCTGCTCCGATGACTGCCAACAGCTTTTTGCTGAGTTTCTTCTTCGTTGCCTTGCAGATCAGCGCGGCGCAAGCCATGCAGACAGCCGCAGCCACAAGTGTAATACCCAGCGTTTCCCATAGCCAAGAAAACGCAAAGGCCCGGCTCTTGCGCAAGAGCCGGGCTGTGGGGCTATTGGCTGTTACAGCGCCGGTGGTGTCCACAGGTCGCTGCTGCCGCCGGAGGAGCCGCCGCTGCTGCCGCCGCTTTCCGGGGCGGGGGTTACCACCAGCGGAGTCTGGCGCAGGGTGGCGGAGGCGACGTAGAACCGCTCCCCATCTGCCTGGACCAGGGCGGTTAGCCCTGCGTCCCAGAGTACCGTCAGGGGCTTGTTGGTATACAAAGTCTTGACCTCCTTGCCAAGGAGCAGATAGTGTTCGTAGAGCTTGCAGTTACTCCCCGCATACCCTTCCCAGGGGGTGAAGGTCTGGGCATCGGCCAGCCAGGCTGTGGGAATATAGGCGGTGGTGCCGTCAGACTCCAGGATGGCGGTGTAGCCCGGAAGCTCCGGGGCGGTGCCGGATTCCAGGACGGAAACCCTGTCCCCGTAGTCACAGAACCGGAGCACCAGGGGCACGCCGGAGACCTTCACCTTGGCCTCGCCGGTTTTCACCTTGTCAGCCAGAAGCCGGAGGGTGCCGGGGTGCATCAGGGTGATGTCGCCGCCGTCCTGGGGGCCGGAGCTGCCGGAGCCGCCGGAACTGCCGGAGCCGCTGTCTGCCGGGGCCTGATAGGGGTAGCGGCTCTGCTGGGCCAGGGATACGAAGCCGGTCTGCTCCCCTGCCTGCACATACAGGCAGTTTTCCAGTTCCTCCAGTACCTCCAATTTGGTATTGGTGGCCAGCTTTTCCAGGGGGTCTCCCAGGCAGGAGAAGTCCGGGTAGAGCCCCGCATTCCACAGGGCGTAGGCGGTGCGGCGCTCAAAGGGCTCATCCGGGAAGCGGAGGAAGCCCGTCCCTACAAGGCCCTGTTCCTTTCCCGCCGTGACCTTGGCGAAGGTTCCCTCATAGCCCGTGACCTCCAGGGTCTGCCCCCCCTCCAGCAGCAGACGGATCACCGGGATGCGGTCCCCCATGACCTGGACTTCCCTGGTTTTGGGGGCGGTGGTTTCCGGGGCGGTGGTCTCCGGCGCTGTCTCCTGCGTGGTGGGGGCCGTGGAGGCGGGAGGCTCCGTTGTGGGGGCCTCCTGCCCTTTTCCGCAGCCTGCCGTCAGCAGGCACAGGGCCAGAAGCAAGGCCATATATTTTTTCATTTGGTTTCTCCTCCCTGCTCCGTCTTGCCGTAGACGGCATCGATGATTTCATGGATGTACTTGTAGCCTGCCGTGCCGGGCTTGTAGGTATTCTCGTTCTGCTTGGCGATATAGCCGATGGACCGGCTGACGCAGCCGCCGTAGAGGGTGACGGTTTCGCCGGTGGTCATATCCTTCAGCTTGATATAGGGCCGCAGGGTCAGCGTATCCTTGCAGTCCTCCAGACTGAAGCCCACCAGGACGTTGGTATACTGGATCATCCCGTTCGCTCTGCTGAAAATCGGGTCAGCCTTGCCCTTTTTGTAGGCAAAGTTGTGGCTGTTGCTGTTTTCCAGGGTGGGGGTGCCTACGCCCCGCATGACCACGGTGCCGTATTCCTCCAGGGTGTAGCCTGCCAGGCCCTGGGCACCAGTCAGGGCCGTTCTCGCATTCTCGCCAATGCCGGTGATCATGCGGATGCCCTTGGTGCCGGTAAGGCGGATGGAGCAGCCGGCGTAGTTCAGAAGATTCGCAAACTCGGTGATTTCCTCGGCCTTCGCGCCGCCTTCCTGACGGGTAATACGGAACACCTGCATACCCGTGGGATAGTTGGTGTAGGAGCCCGTCGGCGTGCCGTCCTTAAAGGAGTAGATAGTCAGCAGATCGCCGGTTTCCGGCAGGTTGACATAACGCGTACCGTTCATTTCCTCAATGGGATATTCCTTCCCATCGACGGTCACGGTAGTCTTGCCGTCAAATTCCGGTTTGCCCGTCACATCCAGGTAATTGGCAGGTATCTCGACGGTGAAGGTAACTGTGCCGGTTCCGCTGTTGTTTTCCCCGTAGATCACCGTGAGTGTGTGTTCGCCAGGCTTCATCCAGACCTGCAAAAACTCCGGCTTCAGCGTCAGGGTAAACGGTTCGTCTATCGAACCGCTGACTGCCAGGAAACTGGGAGTCGCCGTGATGTGCATTTTGCCGTCCAAGAGGACTTTGGAAAATTTCCGGGTCTGGCCGTTGACGGTGAAACTCAAGGGGTTCCAGCTGCCCTTGTACCAGGTCTGGCCGTCGCCCTCGGTAATCGTCCAGGCGTTCAACTGGGCTTCCAGCCGAACCAGCTTGTCAAGTTTCGTGCTGTCCACCAGGGTCTTCTGGTGGTCGGTCAGGTCGCTGTAGGCTTGCCGGGCGGGCTTGATCTGGGTATCCTCCACGGTCTGCTGGTACGGCTCCACGGAATCCGGCAGGGCATCGATCTTGGCCTCTACCCGGGTGACCTCCTCCAGGACGGCCTTGAGCGTTCCGATGCTGTCCAGGGCCTCGGTGATGATCTTCTTCTCCTCGGCGGTAGCGTTGGTGGTGTCCAGGGCTTTCAGGGCCTTTTCCGCCTGGGTGAGCTGATCCAGATTGGACTTGCAGACATTGTCCTCCGTCAGGTCCCGGATGTCCTCCGTCAGGCTGGAGATGGGCTTCATGTAGACGGTGAGGGTGGATGTATTCTGGCAGGCATCCTCGGCCTCCATGGTGTAGGTCCCTTCCCGGTTGCCTTCCAGGGTCACTTCGTAGGAAGTGCCGCTGATGTTCTTCCAATTCTGGCTTTCGGGCGCCAGATACCGGCTCAGGGCATAGTCATCGGTGATGGTGACCTTCTGGGTGGTGTAGTAAGTCGCTCCGTTGATAACGCCACTGAACGTGGGGGCGTTCTCCTCACAAATCAGCTTGTCGCTTCCCGCATAGGAGACGTTCCCGGCCTTGTCCACGGCCTTGACGTAGAAATACCATTCGCCCAGGCCTAGCTGGATCATCTTTTCCCGGTCCGGACTGGCCAGGTTCAGGCTTTCCTCCGGCACCGGCTCCCAGGCCGCCTGTTCCAGGGCTTCCCGGGTCAGCGCCGTCCTGGACAGCAGATAGGAGGCGCTTGCCAGACCGGTCTCCCCGTCCGAGGCCACCACGGCAAAGTAGTTGCCTCTGGTGGAGATGATGTAGTAGGGGGCCGTGGCGGTGGAGATATTCTCCCAGTCCCTATTGGTTGCCCATCCCTGGAGGGCTCCCCGGCCAAAGATCCAATTCCGCAATACCAGGCTGGGGGCCTTCTCGTCCTTTTCCACCCCCTCCAGGGTGATGGTCAGGTTCTCCTCCACATTCGTCAGGGTGTAGGTCCCCTTGTCCTCGGTGAGGACCCGGTCCCCGGCCTTTACGGCGAGGGAGGCGGTGGGGTAGTAGCCGGTCTCAAGGGTCAGGGTCAGGGTCACACTGTCGTGCCAGCTCAGTTCCTGCTTGTCCGCCGTCAGGCTGTAGCCGGTCTGGGGAGAAGGCAGGGTGACGGTGAGCTTGGGACCTGCTCCGATGGTGACGGTCTCCGCCGGTGTGGAGTTGTAGTTCTTGGTCTCTTTCATCCGGATCTCATAGGTTCCGGCGGGCAGGGGCAGTTTGGTACCGGCCCCCTCGCAAGCCGTGAACGTCTCCTCCCCCTGTTTCCGCATTTCGTATGCGGAAAGCAGGGGTTTCAAGGTCACATAGCCGTCATTCTTTCCGGAAACCGTCTCGTCGTGAGCCTCCACGTCCGCAGTCTGGGGGGCTTTCCCGACGGTCACGGTAAAGGGGTCGCTTGTCAGCTCGTATCCATTGCAGCTGGCCGTTACCTGGTAGGTGTAAACGCCGACATTTATCGGCTGTTTCAGCTGATAGGTTTCGTCCTTCCCCACTTCGGTTTTGCTCCCATCCTGCACCTGATACCATTGATAGGTCACTGACTGGTCTTCCGCAGCCGGAGACAGCAGCCGGGCCTTGAGGAAGAAGTCCTCTTCCTGCCCGCCGTAAACCGTGGTGACACTTCCGGAATGCTCGGTATTCCCAAGCTGGCAGACGACCTGGACTCCGGTAAAGGGGGCGGCGGTCACGTTGACGTTTTTCAGTTCCTTGCTGTAATTAAATGTCCCGTAATTGGGAGTCTCCTCCACTTCATTTGGATAGGACTGATCTTGTTTTTTCTGAAACACCTTCCCGGAAACCAGCATTTTCTGGAAGTCGGCAAAGGTCACGTCCCGGAATTTTTCGGTTTCGCCGGATCTGAATTCCATCACAGAAATTGTCACATAGCTGCCGCCGGAAAGGGCATTCTGGGGAAGATCTCCATAAATCTGAAGCAGTTGGATCTGGCCGCCGGTGATGTTCAGCTGGCCCATTTCATACTGATGGATGTACCAATGGCTGCCGCCGGAGATCTTCAGCGTCCCATACACATCGGTCCACTGTGTGCTGCCTCCCTGAAGCTCCGCGGTGCCGCCGGACTGGACAGTAAGCTGCGTAGGCTTGGCCATGTTCGGCTCGCCATTCAAATTGTTTGCTGGCAGAACAAAGGTGCCTCCGGACTCTACCGTCACGGGGATAAATTCGCTGTATTCAAGTTTTCCACTGCTGCTGCCGCTGCCCGCCTCCGGGGCAGAAGACTGCCAGCCCTGGCCGACCAGCTGCACCGTGCTGCCGCTTTTAATGACCAGGCTCCGATCGTATGCGCTATAAGATCGGTTTTCCATATCAATGGTGACCATTCCCTGGGCGTTCACCTCGATGGTGCCATTCAGTTCCAGGAACCGAACCACGCCATCGCTTTTGGCAGCATAAGCAAAGCCGGTATTATAATCGCCAAAGTATTTCTTGTCACTCTCTCCGACCGTCACGGTCAGCAGATAGGTCACCTGTCCGCAGTTGCATTTGTATTGTTTTCTGCCGTATCCTATATCAATTTCCCGGACGCTGGTGTGATCGCACAGCTTCACGGAGACTTGTTCCAGCACCGTATCCGTGTCGGCGTAGTCCTTGGGGGTGTCGTCCCCTTGCGCATAGTAGCAGTTCTCCGCCAGCAGCTCTTTGAGGGTCACGCCGCTTCCTACGATCTTGTCAAAGCTGCCGCCGGAGAGGGAGACGGTGCTGCCTTCCATGGCCGTCAGGCTATCCACATAGCCGCCGGTGACGGTCAGCTTTCCAGAAACGCTGAGGGTCTCCCCCTGGGGATAGACACTCCCGCTCTCCACAGTAACCTGCCCGTCCTTTAGAATCTCTGCCATACCCAGAATGCTGTCATTCCCGGAGCTGTCACGCAGGATCAGATGACCGCCCTGAATGCTCTCGACAACAACGTCAATGCCGTTCAGGTCCAGGGTGACGCTTCTGTCGCCGCCGTCCCAGCTTTCGCATGGCGAGCCAAACGAGCGAATCATCACGGCCTGGGTCACATCCGGATCTTCCAGGGCATCGGAAAGCGTCCCGTAATAATGGGTGGTCCCGTCGGCGTAGGTGCCTTGGACATAGAACTGTTTTCCGCAGAGGGTGCAGCTTCCCTCCTCGTCTACCTCGGTATGGGGGCAGGTGTAGCCGCAGTCGCACACGCCGTCCTCATCAAAGCTATCGTGGGTATGCGCCACTGCGTAGACGGTTTTATAGCTATCCGACTGACTCACAGCATAGGCATTCAGAAGTTCGCTGCCGTCTGCGTCATAGGCAAAGGCCGTGCCGTCTACCAGCATACCCGACAGGGGGCTGCCACTTTCGTCATAAAGGGCAAAGCTTCTGCCGGAGTCTTGGGGGTTTTCAAAGACACCGCCGCTGATCTGGACGGAGCCATAGCAGCGTTCCCACCGCGTCACATTGGGGGAGTAGGTGCCGCCCTGGATATTCACGCTGCCTCTGCTTCCCACGGCAATGCGTACCGCCGCGCCGAGGCCGGTATTGCGCACGCCGCCGGCATTATTGCCGGAGCTATCGGTCAGGGTCACGTCGGCCGACTGGCTGATGGCCAGCAGATCGACCCCGGTGCTGCCGGAAAGGGTATGGCCGTTCCAGTCGATGGTGAAGGTGCCGCCGTCAATATAGATACTGCTATCCCCGGAATGGGTCACGTCCTCCAGCAGACGCACCGTAGAGCCGGGCAGGGTCTTGGCCTGGTTGACCGCTGACTCAAAATCGCCAAAGTAGAAGCTGTCCGTTCCGTTATCCACCTGAATGGGAACCGCTGCGCCGCAAGCGCACTTGCCGCTTTTATCGAAGGTATGGAAAGCGTGGGGAACCACATAGACGGTGGTGCGATCCGGCGTAGCCTTATTGGCATAGACGTCGTACAGCTCCCTGCCCTTGGAATCCAGAGCCAGGGTATGGCCGGGAGCCATCAGCGCTGCCAGATATCTGCCGCCGGCATCGATGGCAGAGGGGTAGGTGGACGACCCATCGTTCTTGAATATGCCGCCGCTGATCTTGACAGTGGCAGTATTGGCCGGGATGAGCACCTGACTGGCATAGGTACCGCTCTCAATGGTCAGGCTTCCGCCAAGCACCGAGATTGCTTCGACGTTCCGGTTGTATATGCCGCCGGCATTGTTGCCGGAGCTGTCGCACAGGGTCAGCTCAGCCCCATACAGGGCGATTACGCTATTCCAGAGGTCGGGCTGACCGGAAAGGGTGTGACCCTTCCAGTCAATGGTGATCTTGCCTCCCCCGAAACTGAGCGAGCTGGTGCCCTGCATCACCTCGTCCTTCAGGAGGGTCAGCAGCGCGCCGGTCTTACCATTGGCCTCGCGGACGGCTTCGGAGAAGGTATTGAAGAAGGTGGTCGTCCCATTCACGGTCAGGGAGGCCGCCATCTGGTAGCCGCATTCCGGGCACAGGCCGGTGGTTTGATTGATATTCTTATGGCCGCAGGTCATACCGCAGTAGGGGCATTCATCGGTTGCCGTCAGGCCGTCGGGATGTCCACACTTCACGACCTCTACAGCAATACCGTCCGCCATATTCTCCAGCTTCACCAGTTGGCCCTTCGCCTGGTAGGCGTAGCCCTCGGCCAGCAGGGAGGCATAGGTAACGCCGGTCCCAACATAGATATGGTCTGCTTTGCCGCCGTTGAGGGTCAGGCTTCCGTTCACGGAAATACCACCGGTAAAGGTACCGTTTTCCACCTGGGCCGTATTCCCAGCGAAAATAGACAGGCCGTAATTCCGAGGGACGCCATGGCTCTGGCTTCCTTCAAAGATTGCGTTTTTTACGGTAAGCGTGGCTCCCGTAGTATGCAGCGTCCCCACCTGCACCGCCGGAGAGGATTTGGAGGTGTCCGTGTTCTTGACCGTACCGTTCTGAATGGTCACATCCGGGGCAAGGATTGTGAGAATCGGCGCATAGGGCCAGCCGCTCAGCGTATGACCGTTCAGCTCCAGCGTGATACTCTTTTTGATTTCTACGGTAGCGCCCTGCATATCATAGTCTCCACGAAGGGTAACGGTGTCCCCTTCCTGGGCGGCTGTCAGCGCCGCTTCCAGATCGGTGTAGAGGTTCTCCCCAATGGCAAAGGGATAGACAAAAGTGCCGCAGTTGGTGCAGTAGCCGTTTTCGTTCGTGGTGCCCTGGTGGTCACAGCTGCGGCCGCAGTCGCACTTGCCGTTCACATACTTGCATGTGTGCGCCACCACCTGGATTTTGTCCTTGAGATTTTCCGGATTGGAGGCATCCACAATGCCCTGGTCATTCCGGAAGGCATAGCCATCGGCCAGCAGGGCCAGCGGCTGGGCACCGTTGCTTGTGTCGATTCCCTTTTCAAAGGTGCCGCCCCGCAGGTGGGCAACGCCCTCCACGCTGCTGAAGGAAACCTTTTCTTTGAAGACCGACTCTCCCTGGACAGTGATATCCAGGTAGCTATTGCTGGTTGCATAGGCGGCCATAAAGGTCACGCCGTCCAGGATCAGCTTGCCTTCTGTCGCGGTGCTGTAGACGCACTGATTCAGCGTGCCGTTTTTCAGGGTGAAGCTGCCCACGGGGAAGTTGCCCATGTCCAGGCTTTCCAGGGTATGGCCCTGCAAATCCAGGATCACATTCTTGTCGCCTGCCGGGGTGTAGGTCGCGTCAAGGCTTCTATGGATCACGTCCTTCGTCAGGTAGAAGGTTCCACCAACTACCAGATTGACGCCCACCTTAGCCGCGCCGATTCCGGAAGTATCCTGCACGGCGTAGTATATGCCGTCCTCGCGCACCAGCAGCGGCTCCGAGCTGCAAGGTTCTCCGCACTGCTGGCAGGTGCCGTTAGGGTTCGCCCGTTCATGTGCGCAGGTGTTGACCGTCAGGGTGACGGCGTTGGTATTGACGCTGTAGCTGCCGACGGTCAGGGTGCAGTAGACCTTGGCGGAAAGCAGCCAGGGCTTGTCGACCACCGGGGGCAGCTTGCCACCCACGAAAAGATCCTGAAGGAAAAGTTCGTACCCGGTGCAGTTATCCAGCTCCGTGCCGCCCTCCAGCTTCCACTGATAGGTAATGTCCTCGGTCAGCCCCTCGGCCCGCGTGGCAGTCACCTGGATTTTCTTGTCGCCCTGCCAGGCATCCAAATCCCCGCGCTTACAGCTGACGAAGGCATCCTGGGGCTGGGTGGTGACGGTGATGGGCGCACCGAGAACGGTGACGGTGAAGGTCTTGGTGGCCAATGTTTTCGCGCTCTCGGCATCTGCGGCAGTGAGCTTCAGCTCATAGGTGCCCTGCTTCACGGTGTCCTTGGTCGTGACGATTATGGTCTGATCGACGCTTAGGGAAAATTCTGCCGTCAGACCCGGGTGGTCACCCGTCCATTCGACCCCAAACATGCACCCGTCCAGATTCTTGGCAGAATAGGAGAAGGTGGCCGTCTGATCGGCAGTGCCCTCATAGAGGTAGCCCTTCTGAGCCTTCACCGAGAGCATGGGGCCGGTGACTTCGCCGATGTAGTAAGTCTTCTTGGCGTTATCCAGAATATCGTCGATATCTCCGGCATCCATTTCCGCCATCGATGCGTCCTTCTCGTCGGAAGCCAGAATGGGCAGTTTGCCGGGATTGCCCGCATACATGGTTCTCATTTCGATGCCGCAATCACTGCCGGTGGTGTAGAGGGAGCCGCCATATGTATACAGATAGGAGCAGACAATACCGGCATTCGAGCCGCCGTAGGCCTCTAGCCTGCCGCCCCGCAATTCCACAGAACGAACGGATATGGCGTTATACCTACCCCCGCGGGCCGTAACGGTGCCGCCCTCAAGGCACAGGGTTCCTAGGCCGGATTTGGTGCCCTTGTAGCCACTGTCAAAGATGGCGCCGTTAAGCATCCCTTCGTTGCTCCTGCCGTTGCCGATGACCGTCAGGCTGCCGGTGCCCTTGACGGTCAGGCTACAGTTGTTCAGATCCAGAGGCGCGTCGCACTCGATCTTGTTGTCGCCCACCAGGGTCAGGGTGGTTTCCCCGGTCAGCTTGACGGGCTTGGTGAAGGTCTGGTTGTTCCAGTTCACCTCGCCGGTGATTTCCATGACATCATCCGCCAGGGTGGACACCTGGCTGTTTACCCAGCCGAACAGGGCTTCCAGCTTCTCCACGCCGGTGATTTGCGCCTGCTGAGCCTCGCTCAGGGCATCAAAAGCGGAGTACGCCGCTACCAGCGCGTCCAGGTAGCTTTCGGACATATCCTCCACGTCCGGCAGGGCGTCGATCATGGCCTGCACCGCCGCCACGGCCTCATCCTCCCCGGGGGCAGCAGTCTCCTCGGCGGGGACCTCCGCGGCCTTGGGTGCCTCGGTAGGCTCCGTTTCCGCCTCCGTGGGCTCCGTTTCCTCTTCCGTAGGCTCCGTTTCCTCTTCCGTAGGCTCGGTTTCCTCTTCCGTAGGCTCCGTGGTGGGGTCCGTCTCCTCACTGGGGTTGGCAGCCCCCACCACCTCCACAGCCTGGGTGGGATCCGTAGGCTCCTCCGCCCAGGCAGGGGCGGGCAGCATCCCGACACACAGTGCCAGGGCCAGAATCAGACTGATGATCCGTTTCTTCATGGTTCATTCTCCTTTTGCGATAAAAATTTCCAACCTTCCCCTGGGGGAAGGTGCCCGCCTCGGCGGGCGGATGAGGGGCAGGCTCCCTTGCGTAAAGGGAGCTGTCAGCCCCAGGCTGACTGAGGGATCGCCTTGCTGTAGGCTTGGTCCGCCCCACACCCGTCAGGGCCTTTGGCCCTGCCACCCTCTCCCAGGAGAGGGCTTTCAGTCCTCCGGGATGAGCTTCAGCCGCCTGGCGGCGGTTTTGGCCTCGCTGCGTCTGTTCACGTCCAGCTTTTCCAGAATATGGCTGACGTGGGTCTTCACCGTGGTCAGCTTGATGTCCATCATCTGGGCAATCTCGGCGTTGCTCTTGTCCGCGCAGATCAGGCGCAGGATCTGCTTCTCCGTGGTGGTCAGTACATCGTTTTTCCCCAGCCGGGGCTGCAGGAACAGGGGGTCGTTGGCGTTTTGCAGCCGGACCTCGGCCAGAAGCCGCTTGTACCACCTGTCGTTCCCGGTCCAGGGAAGCTCTGCCAGCAGGGGCAGAATGGCCGCGCCGTAGACGCTGAGGGTGCGGATAAAGCCGAATTCCGCCGCTGTGGTCATGGCCCTTGTTAGCTTCTCCTGCCAGCCCTCCCGGCGCATCCGGTAGAGGGCCAGGGCTGTGAGCGCATCCACATGGATGCCGTCTATGTACCGGCAGCAGTTTTCGCAGTAGGGGCCCAGGGGGGCCAGGGTCAGCAGCGCCGCCTCGGGAGTCCCGTCGGCCAGCTCTACCTGGGCCTGGGTCAGGTACTGGTAGCGCTTCATCACGTTCAGGTGCATGGGGTCTCTGGGGGCCTTTTCCCGGTACCAGGCATCGGCACTGTCCAGGTCCCCGGTGTGCAGGGCAATGCGGCACAGGGCCGCATCCATATTGGGCAGAAACCGGGTGTGGCCCTGGTCTACTAGCCTAGCCCGGAGGGACTCCAGGGCCCGGCGGGCATTCCCCGGCTGGCCGGTGGCCAGATAGTTCCGGGCCAGAAGCCCCGTGGCGGCAAACTCTATGTCTGGGGTGCCGTTTTGCTGGATCTCGCTCATGCGGGACACCAGGGAAAGCATCCGGCCGCCGATGTCCTCCCCTTTTTCAAATTTGCTCTCGGCAATGGCGCAGTCCCCCAGGCAGACCCCGTCCTTCCCCAGAACCGCCTCCACAGGAATGCGGACGGTCTTATAGAGCAGGTCGTCCCGCTTGCTCCAGGGGGAGAAATCCTTGCCGCCGTTCATAATACTGGGCAGGGCGCTGGTAACGGAGAAGGGGGGCAGATTGACCTCCTTGCCGGTCATCAGCCGGAACACCGCCGGGATGGTCTCCGTCAGGTTGTCCACCTTCCGCTGGGGCAGGGAGATATCCAGCCAGGCCAGGCGGCTCCGGGCCTGCTTCCCCGCCGCGTCGTTGGGATTGCACTGCCGGGCGAAGTCCTTTAATTTCTTGTACCAGCCCTCGGAGCCGGCATAGTCCATGCTCAGGGCGCACAGCATGCTCATGCCCTGCATCAGGGACGGAGAGGCCCGGATCTCGGACTCCGGCAGGCTCCGATAGTACTTTTCCATTTGGCTATAGTGGCCCATGCCCGGATGCAGCTCTGCGTTGCGGATGAGGATCTCCGAAACCTTGGCATGATCCCCGCCCTTTGTGTAGCAGTCCAGAGCGTGGGCGTAATCCTCTTTCAGCTCGAAATA
>OKRU01002880.1_pt1 | contig 14644 bp, 6 predicted proteins | sample 1601131 | NCBI WGS metagenome assembly OKRU01 (sample SAMEA3541558, study PRJEB24748) | human gut metagenome | biome: human gut; feature: human-associated habitat; material: faeces | place: China | collected 2012 | reverse complement strand
CATATACCTTTGTGACCATATCGGCCTGCGAATGCCCTGTGTCGCCCTGTGTGGCTTTGATGTCGCCGTGATTAAGTTTCAGCTTATAAGTCGTGCTGGAATGGCGGAGAGAATGAAACACCACATTAGGGAGCTTAGCATCCCGCTTCAATCTCCGGAAAGCATTGGAAATAACTGTTTCCTCGCAGGGGCGTCCATTTGGCAGTGCTACAACGAGATTGTAGTCGAGGTATTCATCACCCAGAAACTCTTTTTGCTTATCCTGCGAAGCCTTCCACTCCCGCAAAATGTAAGCCACTGTTTTGGGCATCCAAACCTTACGAACACTGCTTTCCGTTTTAGGCGTTTTCAGCACGATCACCGTGCTGGCATTTTCCAAGTACATGGTTCGAGGGAATTTTTTGATGATTTCTTCTTCGCCCAAAACAGCAAGCGAGGATTCCTTCACACGAGCCAGCTCTTTCTCCACATACAGATAGGCGTTGTCGTTGGCAATATCCGCATCGGAAATGTGAATGTTGTCCCAGGTCAGGCCAACGATTTCTCCGATTCGCAATGAGCAGGCAAACGACAGGTTGATAGCAACATAAAGACGCCCATCTTTACATTCATCCAACGCCTTTCGAATCGTCGCCGCATCCCATATCTCACGGGGTTTGCGCTTGACCTTCGGCAGAGTTGTGTTATCAAACGGGTTCTTTGCGACGATGTCCCAGCGTACAGCCTGTTTGAAAGCGCATCGAAGGAGTTTATTGATACGCTCAATATTGGCAGGTGTCATGTACTCCGTTTTGCTGTATCGGTTCTTAAAAACAGGGCATTTCGTCCTTTGCAGTATTGTAATAAACCGATCCGCTGCGATGGTAGTTACGTCCTGCATCAGTGTGTCGCCAAGCAGCGGGGCAATATAGTTGCGGATCAGCCCCGTATTGGCTTCATAGGTGCTGGGGCTCCATTTTTTCACCCCATACAAGCTCACAAAGTCATCGAGAAAGGCGGAAACAGTCGTCTTATTGGGTGATATAAAGGTGCGGTTGCCTTGTTTATATTCAATCTCTGCCTTGCGGTGTTTTGCTTCCGCTTCCGTATTAAAGGACTCCCATTTCTGTTTCTTTTCTCCGCATTCATTGAAATAGTAATAAACGACATGATATTTGCCTCTACGTCTTTTGATAGATGCCATAATAAACCTCCTACAGCGTCTGTTTATCCAGCCAATCATCAAAGGACACTTTGGAAACCCTGATGGAAGAACCGATCCGCACCATCTTGAACACGCCGGAGTGGACAAGGTTGTATGCAGCAGTTCTCCCGATACCAAGAATTTTTGCGATTTCCTCAACGGTGTATGTCCGCTTTCCGCCGAGGCTTTTGTTGGTGTCTCCGTGGTCAATACTCATAGCAGCCTCCCTTCTGTGACCACAGCACCATGCTTCAAAGGAATTGTAGCATGGTGCTGTGATACGCGCAAAAAATTGATATGGAATTATATCAGCAGAGGAAGCTCCTATCCTTAACAATGGATGGGGGCTTCCTCTGCCGATACATCTTTAGATGCATCTATTTCAAATTCATCTAAGAAAAAATCTCAAGCAAAACAGGCGGCTGGTGGCTGCCAGCCTCACGGGAATCTCACCCCGGCCCATGCTGATGGGTGCGCCGCACGATGCTTTGAGGGCGTCCAATGCGGGAGTATCATTAAGAATGCCGGTGGTCGTGGCCAACAGAGTGCCGCTCTGTTTCTGAACAACGCCTGTTTCGCTCCCTCCCCATGGGAAGATCATGGCGAGCGCTGTCCTATAGCTCACACCGGCACGAACGTACCTGTCTGCTTTATGACACGCGAAGTGCGTTTTTCAAAGAGCATGGGCATATAGGCCCGCAGCCGAGGTCAATACTCTTGACAGCAGCTGCCAGTCTATATAAAACCCACAGCGGCAGCGCAAGGGGGATACGTCGCCGCTGTGGGCGGAGGGGGCTAAACCAAGTAGAGCTTACTTGCGGAGGAAAGCGGCTACCATATCAATGAACTGCGCGTTCGTCGGTGGCTGCGACAACGGGTGGCCTGCAATACGCTCAAGTAAGCTGTGGTTAGGCTGTCTCCAACACGCTTGCACAAGGGTTCGGAGATTCCTTTCCACGCAGTTGGTGGTAGTATGAAAATACTGTGCCGTTTGGCTATAGAGTCTTTTCGTGATCAGCAGGACATACTCCGGCTTCTCCTGCACCTGTTCTAACATATACACGGCAAAGTGAAACCCAGACAGCTTTCCGGATACACCCAGAAGACGCAGCAAACGTTCAGCGTCCAAAGAAACGTTCTTTTCCAGTTCCGAAACGTAGCAAACTAAAGGCACTGATGTTCCCTCCTGTCCTGTGTATTTTGAAAGCCAGCACTTATTAAACTGCGGCGGGCCTCTTGCCGGTGGACATACGCTGTTTTGTTCTTGATATGCTAATTTTACACGATTTATGGCCGTTTGTGTCATAGTTTCGTTCTACAATGGTCTACGTGAATGCGATGTTTTTTGTATGGAATTGTCGATTTTTTGAACTTCTATGATAAAAAGCACCGCCAGCAAAGCAGCGTGATTGCCGCTTTGCTGGCGGTGTTTCTATACAGTTCTTTTGTTTAAGCCTTACTTCCCTATGCTGTGCGATGTGGCATCAGCTTCCAGTGGAGTAGCCTCCGCCTACATCATAGCCCAGATCGCAGGTGTAAACCCAGTTCACCACATCGCCGTTTTGCAGGGCATAGCGGGAACAACCGTAGTTAGGGAACCATCCGTTGACGCTGTACATCCACCCGGACAGGCTTCCCACATCAAACTCATAGAGGTTGTTGATACCCTCTACATACGCGCTGTTGTACATGGGCGTCCAGTTTGACTCCATGTGGATGGCGTTGTCCTGACAGACGCGCTGAAGGACATCGAATACGCTCTCGCCCTCGCTGAACTCTACCTCCGTGGCAGGAAAGATAACGCCGTCCGCCGGTACGAGAAACTTCTTGTTCTCCACACATTTGTCCATATTATCCAGAATGGTCTCGCAAGAGATGGAGAAAGTACAGGTGTGGGTCGTAGTGGTATCCACCGTCGTATCCTGCGGCTCTACCGGGGCGGGCTTTCCCTCCGGAATGGGATCGGTCATGTATTGTCCCTTATCGCCGGTATCCTCCGGCTGTGCCTGATTCTGCCCACAGGCAACGCAGAACAGCAGCAAGAATATTGTCAGAAACAGGGAAACGATATGTCTGCACTTTACTCTCATGTCACTGCTCCTTCTTAATACGGCGGTAGCGGCGCACCATGCCGAAGGCCAACAGAGCAACGATGATGACGGCCAGCAATATCGCTCCCAGCGGCGTTTCGGTCAGGGCAGAGCCCACGATCTCGAACACGTTGCTGCCCGTACCGTCCGGGCCGAACTTGCCGTTCTCGGCGGCCTGGAGGTAGGTGAGGGCGGAGATCGTATCAGATACACCCATGTTGGGGTTATCATACCTTGGTAAGATTTCCAAATTGTCAAGCGGTGCTTCCACATCGAAATTGCTGATGAATCCCACGCCGTCCACATAGAACGTTTGCATGGCGTCTGCCACGGTGTTGCCGTTCTTCACAAAGCGCTCATCTTCCAGAGAAATGTCAAGCGCCTCCATCATCTTCAGAACAGCCAGCGTCACTTCCCCATCCGGCGTTTCTTTGCTCATGTTAGCAAAGCTGCCGTCTGCCAGCTGCACGGAGGACAGGTATTCCAAACCGGCATCAATAGCCTTAGCCACATACTCTTTATCCGCATACGGTGCCAGTGCGGTCAAGGTCTCCGCCGTGTAGCGTGCATCATCCCTCCACGAGGTATCCGCATGACCTTGTGCGATATTGACACCATAGTAGCTGTCAAAGCCACCATCCGGGGTTTGATCTGCAAGAATGCGTATCGCATATTTGTCCACAACAGCACCTACATCCACGCCGCGGGAACGCCAGACAACAGGATCAACTGCGGCAATATCCTCCATGAAGCTGTTGAAGTCGTAAGTAGATGTAGCTACTAACTTATCGGTATTCGTCAGCACGGCCAAGTAGTCCAAGCCGTTGATGTCACCGGGGTCCATGCCAAGATACTGCATGGCGCGCACCGCACCGGCGGAATAGGTTGAGGACGTTCGCCCTAAATAGTATTCGCTGCTGGCTCCCACCATGGCGGTCATGATCTCCTGCAGCTTTTCCGTTTCAGCCTTTGTCAACTCTATATTCGCATTTTGCAAAGCCAACAACTGCGCGGAAAATGTGCTGATCTCACTATCTGATATTTCACGAGGGGTAGTCAGCACATCTTCAAATTCACCTATAACTCGACTGGCCAGCCCTTTAGTTTCCTGTTTCAACATCTGCTTGTAGTTCAGCTTTGTGCTTATGTCTCCACCTGTGGGTGAGGTGACACTGCCATGGTTAATGGATGTTTCTTTTGCCATAACACGGATAGCCGCGATTCCCGGAAATGCAGTCCCATTGAGGTAATCCCGCCTTATCACAGACCTGTCGGGGTCATCGAGCGCATCCGGGTCGCTCATGGTAGTCCATGAAGATATCCCCCATCCGATAGGTGTGTATGTACCATCTGAATAGCCCCAATGCGTTTCTTCCCGATAGAACCCCTGTCCGGGCTTAGGTGCTTCCTCAAAATAGAAATCCTGATACCACCCCATCATGCCGTCCAGCACGGTGTGGCCATCCTTGGTGAAGCGCTCATCCGCGAGGGAGATGCCCAGCGCGGCCAGCATCTCCAGCCCCGCCGCGTCCTCCTCCACGTCCTCGTCGCCATACTTGACGAACCCGCCGCTGGGGAGCTGCTGCTCGGAGAGATAAGTTAGCGCCTTGTCAATGGCCGCGGACACATCCTTGCGGCTTTGGTAGGGCGCAAGGGCCTGTGCAGATTTTGCGGTCAGTAGGATGTAGTCGAAGCGATCCGGCTCATCGTCCACGCCCTTTTGCTTCAGCTCAGCGGGCCACTTAGAGGTATAACGGAACTCGCCGCTGCTCTGCTGACGGGCCAGCGCCTCGGTCAGAAGCTGCTCCCGCAGCGCGCTGAACTCGTCCTTCTTACCCGCATCACCTGCGGCGTCCAGGTCCAGCAGCATATCCAACCTGTCCTCGTCCGCCTCCACTAACTCCGGCTTCCGCAGGGCGTCCATGAGGTCGTGACCGGCGAAGTCGGTCACATCCAGTCCCATAGCCGCTACCGTGCGGATAGCGCCGGGGATGTAGGCCGTCTTGCCCCGCTTGACCGCAAGATCCAGCCAGTCGGCCAGCGCTTGCAGGTATTCGTCGTAAAAGCCGCCGGGGACAGTCGCGCCGGAGGTCCACAGGGCATAGATCGCCTTGGCGTTTTTCTCCTGCGTGGCCGTGGCAAGGTAGTCCTTGCTCTCGCTGACACGCTGGATGACCAGTTGCGTCACCGTCTGATATGCCTGCTCCGCCTCGTCCGTCCAGCCGTCCGTGGGAGCAGCTTGTGCTACGATGGGCAAAAGCATCACCAGCGCCAGCAGTGTGGTGAGTAATCTTGTGATATGCTTTCTCATTTGCTCTCCCTCCTGCGGCGAACGACCACCGTCACGGCCACCATGACGACCACCGCGCCGCCGATGATAAGGAACAGATTTCTCTGCGCCGCGTCTGTCTGTGCCTTCACCGCAAGTACGGTATCCCAGTTTTGGACAAGTTCCTTGTCATGGTCGGACAGCGCCTTGTACCGCTTCACCAACCTGTCCACGGTGGGCTTCTCGCCCAGTCCCGGCTCGGTCATGGAGATGATCTGCTCCTGGATGTCCGCGTTGAGGCTCTCTATCTCCGCATACAGCGCGTCTATGTCGCTCTTGGCCTGCGTCAGCTTGGTCATGTAGGTGTCGTAGCCGTCGAAGTCACGGCTCATTTTCAGCTTATTCAGCAGGGCTGTCACTTCCTCGTCATTCTCTGTACTTAGCTTCTTGGGCAGGGCGTCCGCCTGCTGCCGGTCGGCCTCGGTGAACTCATAGCTGCCCGCGAAGGACACCTCGCTCTCCTCCGGCGTCAGTATCTTGGCGGATACGCTGCCGGGGCGGAAGTCGTACAGGATGCTCATACCCTGTGCCTGCCGCCACACGGCCACCAGTGCAAGCAGCGCTTGGTCGGTAGCGATGCTGTTGCTCTCACCGGGTATGGCGGAGGGGTTGCCGGGGTCGGACTCATAGGAGTGGGCAAAGCCGCCGTCCTCCTGCTGGTAGTAGAACAGGGCATCCAGCAGATTGATACCGTTCTTGATGAACCGCGAATCATTCTGCGGGTCAACGCCGATGGAGCACAGCGACACGATGATCTGCGACACGGACTCGGAGTTCCGTGTACCCCAGCTGCGGAAATCGCCGGTATCCAGCTGCAATTTGGATAGGCAGTCCAGCGCCTTATCCACAGGGTCTTTCACGTTGAAGGTAGAGTTCCGATAGTACGGCGCAAGCGCCTGTATCGCCATGGCCGTGATGTCCGGGTCGGCGGTGCTGCCCTGTGCAAAGCGCAGGTTGAAACCATCATCCGGAAGCTGGAAGGACAGTATCTTCTTGATCATCTCCGTGCGGGTGTAGGACGAGCCTGCGGGGATGTTGTACTTCATGCTGTCCAGCGTGATAAGTCCCCACAGCCAACCGTTCAAGCCCTGCGCCCCGATGTCCACGGTCTTGCCGCGGTCATACACGCCGTCCGCAATGAGGTTGATATCATTGCCATCCGCATCCTTGCCGAAATGGGTGGGGTCGCCGCCGCAGGCCAGCACAGAAAGAGAGATACGGTGCCACTCGGTGGCCTTCACCCGGTCCAGCTTGTCCGGCTCACGGTACTTCTGCTCGACGTATGTCTGCAAGGCCGCCAGGTAGGAGTCATAGTCATCCTCTACACCGCAGCGGCTCAGGCCGATGGGCAGCCAGTCTGTGGCGGAGCTGCCCGCGTAGGTCAGCTCATCCCCAGAGAGCAAATTGTCGGTTTCAGACAGTCCCAGCGCAGAGCGCTTCTGCGCCATGATGCCCTGAATGGCCTCTGAGATCTGCGCCACCGTGTATTTACCCTGCGGCACGACCTGCCGCTGGTTCTGCTTTTGTGCCGCGTCCGCCTGCTGCTGCGTCATGGGCGTGACGCTGATGGTCACGTCACCGGTGAAGGTGCCGTTCTTGAACTGCACCCGGCCAATGATATTGGAACTCTCCACCGGCGTGATGCTGCCCCATGTTTCCTCGGTCCACTGGGCATCCCTGCCGATCTGGATCTCCACCGTGCCGGTGAAGAAGTCCGGGTGGTCCAGCGTCACGGACTGCACATAGTACATCCCGTTGATAGAGATGCCACAGGCCACTTCATCCTCCTTGTTCTTACCCACGGCCAACGACACACGGGCGACTTTGCTTGTGGGCAGAGTATGCCCCTCGTTGGCCGTCAGGTTCAGCACATCCGCGCTGTCTACGCCCACTTTCTCAAACACCCAATAGGGCAGATTATTCCCTGTTGGGGCGTTGACGGTGATGCTGTATCCCGCTGCATAGGCCGCCGGTATCATGCCCAATACCAGCGCCAGCGCCAGCAGAAACGCCGCCCAATTCCGCACTTTTCTTCTCACAGAGGCATCCCTCCCATTTCCGTTTATATAGCCGTATTCGCGTGGACGGAAATTCCGCCCACGCGAATCGGCAGACTGCTCCCCTAAGAGCCGTCTATATCACTTATTTCTCGTCATGCTCGTCACGCTTGACCTTGTGGTAGCGGCGTACCGCGCCCACGATGATCAGCGCCGCGATGACGGCCACGATGCTCCAGACGAGGATGGGATTCTCACGCACCACCGTGCCGATGACCTCCCACACGGAGTTGCCGCTGGCACCGCCCTCGGTATCCTGTCCGTCCGGCACATCCTCCGGCGCTTCAGTGGTCTGAGTGTCGTCAGGCTCGGCGTCAGGCTCCTCCGCGTTCTCGGACAGGCTCTCCATCGTCACCTGCTGGGAGTCCAGCCACACCGGGAAGGTCATAGACGTGCCGCTGGCCTCCCACTTGCTGTACAGACGGTCTGCCAGTGCCGCAAGGCTGCTGGCGTACTGGCCGTAGATGCTCTCGTAGGTGCCGCTGGCCATGCCGCCGCCACCGGTCAGCCACGCACTGAATACCTCCTCGCTGCCGGAGTCGATGTACTTCTGCAGCGCCTTGGCGATGGTGTCGCCGTTCTTTCCGTCCACGCCGGTGTGCTCGTTGAGACTGGCCAGCAGCAGAGCCGCCAGATCCTTGGCCTCATCGGTCTTCTTACCCACGGCTGCGGTGGCCATGTTGTCCAGACTGTTGGTCAGCAGAGCGCGGACCACGTTGGGATTTTCTTCCAGCCACTTCTGGAAGGACTTGTTCCCGCCGTTGGAGCCCCACTCGGCGTAGGCGCCCAGCACAAGGCCCTTGATGTCGTACTCCACATCCATATTCAGGCCGTCCTGCAGGCCCTCGTCGTCCTTATCGCCGGTGCCGGTACCGTCGCCGCTGCCGCCGTAGTAGTAACCGCCACCGCCACTGGGGGTAGCGGAGCCGAAGGTAGCCGTAACAAGGACGTTGCCCTCATTGGGCATGGTAAATGTGGCCGGGTTGGAGATAGACTTCGCCGCGGTGCCCACAGGGAGCTGAACGGTCATGGACTTCAAGGCGTAGGTGTTATCCATGGGCGTAGCCGTAACGGTCACACTCATACCCTTGGGCCCGTACACGGCATTGTCCGCATCGCCGGTGAAGTTGCGGTTGCTCTTGATACTCACCGAACCGCCTGTGCCGCACTCGGCCTTGGCACGGTAGTAGCTGGTGGACGTTCCCTCGCCGATGGGAACAGGATAGTTGTTTGCACCTTGTGTCCAGTAGTTGGCGTGTGCGCCGGTGCCGCCGTCCACGCCCCACGCTACCTTGCCGCTGGCGAAATCATCCGCGCTGGCCCATTCGCCGGCACTGGACACCGCCGTAGCACTGCTGGCGAGATAGTAGCTGTTTGTCACTTCGTTTTGGTCACCATAAGTCCCACCTGTTGTTTTACCAGCCAGAGGAACTTGTGTGCTTGTATTGTAGGTGAAGCAGCCTTCGGTCTGCCAACGTGTAGAATTTGTAATGCCGAATGCTGTGGCAACATTACCATTGCCGGTTATCTTGCCGGTATTGTAGCAATTCTCAATTTTTATAGCGTGCCATGTTATGCCGGATGCGGTTGAGCCAGACACGTCGCCGGTATTTCCACACCTTTCAACATAATTTGCCCTATTTGTAATGCCACAAGCCATCCCCTGTTGACCTATAACTTCTCCAGCGTTAGTGCAAGCAGTAAAGCTTTGGCCGTAGATAGCTATACCAGAGGCAATTCTTCCGTTGACAAGTCCTTCATTCCGGCAGTTTGCAAAGTTATTTCCTTCACCTCTATGATCACCACTTATTCCACCGGCATAGGCTTCTCCCTTAATCGCTGCACTGTTCGTACAACGAGTAAACTCAGAAGAGCCGTTCGTATTTCCGAGCCCAGCCATGCCTCCAGCATATCTGCCCTCTACAGAGCCACCGGCATTGCTGCAATCTGTCATCGTTCCGCCGCCAAAGCCGAGAATACCACCTGCATAATAGTTGCCTTTTACCTCTACATTTGTGAGGTGTATATTGGTTGCGGTTAGCGTACCTCCTCCTGCAAGACCACCGCAGAACGAAGTTCCCCCACGTTCGCAAGTCACAGTTCCGTTCTCTATTGTCAAGGACTCAATAACAGCATTTTTAATGAGGCCAAACAGTCCGGCATACGACTCTCTTGGAGAGACCGTCAGATTTTTGATTGTATGACCTTTGCCATTCAACTGGCCGGAAAACGCACTGCTCGCTCCACCAATAGGCATCCAAGTTGTGCCGGCAAGATCAATATCATCCAACAAGGCAAAACGTTCGCCCTTGTAATCAAACCCCTTGTCGTTGACCTGTGTCGCCAGCTTGGACAGCTCATCTTTAGAACTTATCTCATATGGATTGCTTGTCGTACCGTCGCCATCCCAGATCTCAGCCCACACAGCGTAGAGCGTGATGGGTTTTCCCTCAGTTACCGAAATTTTTGTGGGTTCAAAAACGCCCTCAGACGCATTAAACTTATAGGTTGGCGTTGCAGCATTTGAATCCTCACTCCAACCGAGGAACGTGCCGTTTTTATGCTTGTAGCCCAGTGCATCATCGGTTCTAAGGGTAAATATGGCTACAGATTGACCGGTCCCAATCATCTGTGTCTCTGTCAGCTTCGTGCCGATGGTCGCACCATTTGGATCGTAGGTAAGGACCGCCGTTCCGGTTACGCCCGGTTCGTAGCTTCCATCCCAGCGCTGGATATGCGCAGGATTCCACGGCTTGTCCTGTTTGTTGATCCACTCCAGTGCACCGGAAATATTTTTGCAGGCTCCATTCAGCACATCCACCAGCTCAACATTGCCGACTTTATAGGCCTTTTTCCCATCGACTTCGGTTATTGTGATACTTTGAGACTTGTCGGCGTCAGTGATACCAGCACTGTCCTTGACGTAGATACCGGTTTTCCCGGCAATATCAGCATAGTAGCTGTTGACCACCGTGCCGCTGCTGATGTTGTGGGTCATTCCCTCTGCGCCGGTCACCGTGCCGAGGTTGTAGCTGTTGGAGACAGCGGTAGTTCCCACACCTCCAATGGATACGCCAGTTTCAGCCCATGTTGGGCCGGAGACTTTGCCAAAGTTGGCGGAATTGAGAACCGGTGCTCCGGTGGCAACACCTGCCACTCTGGAGTTGGCACTTTTGCCTTCCACGGTCTTCAATTCAATGTTCCCTTCGTTCCAGCATTGAGTAACAGACGCCGCAATATTTGCAATACCAGCAGCATGGCCTCCCTCAGATTCAAATGTACTGTTAATCGCACCTGTGTTGCGGCACTTTATAATCACGCCTTTCTCGCTGCTACCAACAATACCAGCCGTGTAGCGGCATACGTTAGTGGTCACACCTGCCTTGTTGACGCACATTTCGACTGTGCCGCCGGCAAGATATGCCACGACACCGGCGGCATGACCAATGCCGTTGCTACCAGTACTATCAGCTTTCACGCTGCCATCCACGGTCAGGTTCTTCACCGTACCGGTAACATAGCCGAAGAAACCCACATAGCTTTGGCCTATGGTATCCAGTGTCAGCGTGACCGTGTGGCCTTTACCGTCAAAGGTCCCCGCAAATGCCGTAGGGGTATAGCCATCGGAATAGCCGATGGCTATCCACTCATAGCCGGAAACATCGACGTCATTAGCCAAATAGATGGTCTTGCCACTGAAATTCACAGAATTGACCAGTGTGCCATCCGCCCTCTTTGCCGTGCCGTTCACCAGCGCGGCAAAGCCGAACAACTGCGCCGTGGTTTCAAGTGTATACGCCGAAGCGCCCTCGTTGCCTATGTACCAACCAATATCCTCATTCGTGTTTGCGCTGATAGTATAGTAAAACGTGTTGTTGGGAACAACAAACTGCCCATTATTTTTGTTGATTTCCTTGCGCGGGTCCTTGGGCGAGTATGTAACAGTATAGTTATCACCGATGCCATCACTGTCGATCGTGATCTCGTTTGCTGCCGCAACGTACACCCTTTGCGTATCCCCTTCAAGCAGTGCATTTGCTTCATTCGCCTGCATGATAACGGACAGTCCTTCCGGTCCGGAACGTTTGACCAGCTCCACTTCATAAAGGTAATAGAGGGATACATACGATTCTATAGCAGGCATTCCGTTCTCCTGTGCCCAATGCGGTTTGGGCGCAGTGTTCTTAAACTGCTCGTTTTCGCCGAGCAGTTCCCACGCTACCCGTCCGATGCTGAATTCCTGCTCCGTGCGGGCGCCGTTATCGTTCGCCGCACCTCTGGTGGACTTTGCTGCCAGGTAGAAGCATTTTGTATATGCACCATCGCCTACCGGCTTTACATCTTCCGCACTATAGCAATAGCCGTCAGAAACTGAGTCCGTGGATTCAGCCTTACCCACAAGGCCGCCGCGTACAGCATTTTCTCCGGCAGCTTCCACGCTTCCAATGAATACGCACGTTTCCACTGTACCGGCTTTCAGCCAGCCTACGATACCTCCGACGTGGGCATCCTTCGCCTCGGAGGAGACCGAACCAGCCACCGTCAAATTCTGCACCTTACCGCCGTCCACTACGCCGAACAAACCGGCATTGGGACCGGCTGCATTGACTTCCGCGCCAGAAACCGCATAATACTTGTAGTTATTATCGCTAATTTCTATGCAGCCATCAAACGTTCCCTTGAATGGATGCTCCGCCGTACCGATGGGTGTCCACTCGCCGGGCAGCACAATATCCGCCCCCAGCATGATCGTCTTCCCCGCGAAGTCGGTCCCCGCATTGACCATACCGGCAAACGTCCGCAGCTGCTTCGCGCTCATGATCGTCATCTCGGCTGCGTCTGCATTGTACCATGTATCATCCGCGTTGAGCTTGCCTACCGTACCGTAATACAGCTTGACAAAGCGCTGACCGTCAGGAAGCGTATAAACGCATGTTCTGCTCGCGTTTGTTAGGTGCGGTGTCGCGTTCTCACCATCGAACACGACCTCTTCCGCGGGATCACTGATGATGTAAACAGTCTCTCCTGTGTAGCTGTCTGCCAATTTCAGGGTAACCGTATTATCCGTAACGGCCGCACTTGTCGTGCCACTGTCGCCGATCGTCACTATCGTATCATCCGCGCCGTCATAGCTTGTCACGTTGACCAGTTTTCCCTCGATCAGCATAACAGGGTAGTCACACCCCTCCCGTGTCACCCACGGGAACCAACTGTCAGCCAGCGCATCGTTAAGCTTTTCCGCCACCACAGCGGCGAAGTTCTCGGAAACCAGCTCACCACCTAATTTGGCGCTTTCACCCTTATTGACATAGGAGTTCTTGGGTTTGTTATACTGATTCCCTGCTACATCAACACTGTCTTCTCCGGTATTGCAAAACCAGCAGTTTTCTACTCCGCTGGAAGCATTTGCTACACCACAGAGTGTCTTCCCTTTAATATTCTCAAACTTCCCATAGAAGCCACAGTTTTGAATCGTCTTGCGGCTCGTACCCGCAATGCCTCCGACATTGGGACCTGCCACGCTGGGCGCATCCACAATACCAGTCACGATCACATTACGGATGGTTCCGTCGTTATAACCGAATAAACCGCCGAATGTTGTGCTATCCTTTACACTGACAACATGACCTTCGCCATCAAATGTGCCTTTAAACGATTTAAATTGCGTTCCAATCGGTGCTGCCCATGTTTTAGAAATTTCAATGTCGCTGCCCAGCCTGATCGTTTTCCCCGCAAAGTCTGTTCCCCCATTGACCAACTGTGCCAGGTAGGTCAGTTGTCCTGCGGTGGTAAGGACAAACTCATTCACGTTTGGATCGTACCACTTTATGCTCTGGAGTTCCTCTGCACTGGCATAGTAAATGGTCGCGACTTTATTTGCACCCAAAACAAGTGGTTCATTACTGATTTTTGTCCAGTTTCCATTTTCGCCCACACGGTAGTAAACATCCTCGCCGGTCAGTACAATGGGTGTATTGTCTGTTACCACTGTGCCCTCTGCGCTTTCATTGACCTGCACGACAGCTGTTGTATCGACAAACAACGGCTGCAATACCACCAGTTTCTCACTTTCCTGCAAAAACTCCGGGTGCTTCTCGCCGGGCTTCCACATATCGGAGCCAGCAGCATTCATCTGCAGGACCGCCTTAAAGCTGTTGAGGTCTTTTATATAGTCGCCTTTAGCCACATCCTCCGACACGTTTTGATAGCAGTTTGCAGCGGGACCACCGCACGCGCCCAGAGGAGAGGCACTCTTTATATCCGTACAGAAATACCAGCACTTAGCAGCTTTACCTTTACCTACTACACCTCCATTGTCTTTGGTGCAGTCCTTCGGGGTTTTTGATACGTTCTGTTTTGCCGAAACTGTGCCGTAAAAGCCGCAGTTCTGCACTTTGCCGCCGTCATTTATGCCTACAATACCGCCAATGTAACTCACATTCACGCTCTTTTCGTTCCCGATCGTTACACTGCCCGTAACAATAAGATTCTGTACCGTGCCATCTTCAACACAACCGAACAGGCCCTGATACAATCTGCCCTTTTTAGCGGGGGAATAACTGCCAGTGATGTTAATATACAGCCCACTGATGGTATGGCCGTTGCCGTCAAACGTGCCAGCGAACACACTATCGCTATTACCAATAGGTGTCCAAGCTTTGTTATTAAGGTCAATATTATTTGTCAATGTGATGAATGTGTCTTCGGAGTCTATTTTCTCGCTATTCACCTGCTGCGCCAGATACGCCAGCTCCGCGCCGTTGCTGATTTGGTAGGGATTATCCTTCGTGCCGGTGCCTCCAGCAAACGCCTCAGCCGTCGTACCGTCCCACGCATCCACAGGCGCTGCCGCCAGCAGCACAGGGATATCCCCCTGCTCGCCGTCCGGCTCTTCCGGAACCTCGGGCGTCTCCGGCGTCTCCGGTTTCTCCGGCTTCTCGGGGTTCTCCGGATTTTCCGGATTTTCCGGATTTTCCGTAGTCTC
>OKRU01002877.1_pt1 | contig 14649 bp, 10 predicted proteins | sample 1601131 | NCBI WGS metagenome assembly OKRU01 (sample SAMEA3541558, study PRJEB24748) | human gut metagenome | biome: human gut; feature: human-associated habitat; material: faeces | place: China | collected 2012 | reverse complement strand
GCCAGAAACAGTCCTGCCAGTACATAGGGAAATAACGTTCCGACATCTGACCAGGTCTTCTGCGTGATATTTGCTTCTACGATCGATGCCACACCGATCCTCTGACCGCCTGTCATCGTACTGAAGATACTGGAAAGTCCGGTGAAAAGGGCATCGACTGCCACACCGGTCAGAATGATGCGAAGCGGGCTGAGTCCCTGTTTCCAGGACAGACAATAGACCAGAAAGAATGCTGCCACACCGCCAAAAAAGGCTGCAAACGGTGTAAAAAAGTAAAGTGTCGGAAAAAAGGTGCTCACACAGACTGCCGCAAATCCAGCTCCGCTTGAAATTCCGATAATTCCCGGGTCTGCCAGCGGATTTTTTAAAACCGCCTGAAAGAGAACACCGGACACTGCGATCGCCACCCCGGCAAGCATGGAGATCAGAATACGCGGAAAACGCAGATCATAGACCGCCGCCACATTCTCATCATATTCTACAAACAGACCGCGAAGCAGCTGACCGAAACTTACGGAAAGACTCCCTGTATTGATTGCCGAAAAAAATACGAGCAGCAGCAAAAACAGGATCACAGCAAACGAAATCCAGGTTCGCCTGTACTTTTTCTGTTTCCGCACCATATCTTGATTCATAACGTTTTCTCCTTCCAGTTCTGCTTTTATTACAATTCGGTATAAAGCAGTTTTTTTAACGTTTCCAAGGCATCCTGATAAGCAAACGTTGCACTCATTCCAAACTGCTCATACGGAAGATCATAGACTTTTCCGTCTTTCACGGCCTGAAAATGTTTCCAGATATCATTGGTCTTGAAATCTTCTGCAAACATTTCTGCTACCTGATCCGGAAGTGCATGTGCCGCACGCAGAATGATGTCCGGTTCTTTGGTCTTCATATCTTCTGTATTGACCGTCAGAAATTCCTGTCCCTGATCTTCATAAACGTTTTCTGCCCCGGCAAGGGCTGCCAGGCTCCCGATATAGGACTTTTCAGTAGCGATCACATAGCTTCCCGGAAGTCCCATCAGGATCAGTACTTTCGGATGTTCTTTTCCGGCAATTTCTTCCTGGAAATTCTGATAAAACTCCTGATACTCATCGGTAAGCTCTCTCGCCTGTTGTTCCCGGTCAAAAATCACGCCCAGCTCTTCGATCGACTGATACATGCCGGGAACGCTGCGAAGATTTAAAAATGCCCAGTCACTGTTCAAAGTCTCGTACTTTGACTGAAGATCACTTTGCAGAGAACTCGGGCTTAAGATCCAGTCGGGACTTAACGATGCCAGAATCTCCATATCCGGGCTCATCGCCGTTCCGATGGTTGGAAGATCCTGATAGCGATCCGGGATCTCTGCCGTACTGCTGCAGACACCGACCAGGTTTAGCTCCAGTTTTTCACAGATCTGTGCCGCTGCCGGTGAGGTTGCCACAATACGTGGTGCTCTTCCAAGAGCGATCACCTTTTCTCTCGCAGCTTCCACAGCTCCCGTCTGCCCGTTTCCCTGTGCTGTATATGCTTCTGTACTTTTTTCCGGATGCTGATCGACACATCCGCTCAGGAACAGACACACTGCAAATGCCGACAGGAACAGAAGACATATCCGCTTACTCATCGTCCTCGTCTCCTTTCCACAGCTCCCCATGCTTTTGCAGAAAAAGAAAAATTCCGGTTCCGGCTCCCATCAGGATCAGACCGGAAATGGTTATGGAAACGGTCAGTACCAGGATCCACTTTCCTGGCGTCATAGCAGAGTTATCTTCCTCAGAACGTTCCGCCTGTTCCGTGTCTGAGATTTCAGAGGCAGTTGACAGAGCAAGCCCCTCCACTTCCGTATCCGTTTCCGCCGCTGTACTGTTTTTGCCTTCCGAATCTGCAGTTTCTGATACCTGTGCTGCATTGTCGCTGCTTTTGGCATCCGCAGAATCAGAAGTTTTTGCAGAATCATTTTCCTCTGATTTCATAGTTTCCCGGCTGCTTTCATCCAACTTGTCTGTATCGTTTTGCTCTGTTTTGATTTCCTGAGCCTTCTTCGATCCTTCCGATGTTCCCATAACATTTACAGTTTTGAAATCCGTCTGATTACCGGACTGATAATCTCCCGGATAAAAATAAAAGATCACGTTTCTTCCCATCGGCTCTACATACATCGAGCAACGCATAATACAGCTCTCCGACGGTACTTCGATGCAGGCATCTTCGGTGCTTCCGCTTCCGTCTGCTCCTGTCGCCGTTGTTGTCACCGATGTGCTGCTCCATGTGCTGTCACCGACATTCTGAACCGATATGTCATGTCTGGAGGCATAATCCATCAGACTGAAGCGAACCGTCAGGTAGTATTTTCCGGAATCGGTCACTTCCAAAATCCCCTGTGTGCCAACGGCACTTTCTGCCATGCCCTGACCGGTCGCAGCAGAGGCTTCTCCGCCCGAATCCTCGATCACTCCGGTCACCGGATGTGTATAACTGGTCGTTATGGAACAGGTATAAATGCTCCCGCTTTCTGCAAAGACCTGCTTTTTGCCCAAAAGCAGCAATCCGCAAAGGAAAAGCAGTCCTGTGATATATTTACCCCGTTTTTTCTTTCTGATGCCTGTCTGCATAATGTTCTCCTATAACACCCATCTGCGGCTTCTGATCTTATAAAGAACACCGGCTCCTGCCGCCAAAAGTGCTCCAAGCGACGGAAGTGCGGCTGCAACCGGATTTCCTTTTTTGCTTTGTGCTCCCGATCTTCCCTGTCCTGTTGTCACCGTGTCACTATTTTCGCTGTCTTCCTGCTGTTGACTTTCTGCACTTACCGATGCTACCTGTCCGGCTGCATCTTCAATCTTGTTTTTCAGCACTGCATCTTCTTTGGCTGCTTCACTCTCTTTTTGCTCTCTGCTGCTTTTGGCGGCATCTTTTGTCTTTTTTGAAGCATTCGATGACGGAAGTACGGATGTTCCTTTTGTCTGGCTGCTTACCGGAAGTGACTGGTTTCCAAGTGGACTTCCTGCGGAACCGTTTCCTGATGCGGCAGTTTTATTTCCGGTGGTTCCATTTGTATGGCTTCCCTGTGTGCCGCTTCCAGTATCAGTGCGGCTGCCGGAATTGCCGTTATCCTCTGTTTCTTTTACACTTTTTTTATCCAGTGTGATGTTTTCAAGATCCAGCTTCAGATAAACATTCTGGGTACCGCTTCCGGCGGAGATGTCATCCATGACCGGAACAAATACCTGGAGCGGAACATAGCCGTCTTTTTTTGCCTCCGCGATCATAGTAAAAGAAATTTCTTTCGGATAATCGGTGCCATTCTGTTTTTTGGTGACATCTACCGCTTTCGGGCTTCCGACCGGTCCGCCGTAAGCATCTGTCTGATAACCGACCTTATAATATTTCAGCCATCCGAGATAACCTTTCTGACCATTGATCGTCAGACCGTTAAAGTTCAGTGTCAGCGTATATTTTTTCTTTTTTACCGTCAGTTTCACGGTATGATCCAGAGCTTCGTTTGCCATGGATAAGGACTGCTTATCGGTTTTCATCATTTTGCCCGGAAGATAATAGACTCCGTCCGAGAGCGTTTTGATATCCAGACTCTCGCCGCTGTTATCTTCCGTGGAAGAAGTCGTTTTTTTCTGATCCAGATTGATGATCGCCTGGGATAGTGCATTTTGCTGTTTTGTGATCTGAAGCTTTGTCGCATTTTCATTATCATAAACATTCTGTGCCACAGCGATCGCTTTTTTCAGTGCTTCCAGACTCTCTTTTGTATATACATTCTCTCTTCCGGATAAACTGGTCGCCGATAACAGCAGGGTATGTAAGCCGGACTTGTCCGCTTTTTCAGAAGACGGCTTCTGATTTCCGTTATTTCCCGGCTGTTCCGTGGATGGCTGCCCGGTAGACGGTGTTTCCGTAGAAGGCTCCGTTGGATTTGAAACCAGTGTCAGACTGCTCCAGTCCAGCTGAAGCCTTGCGTACTGCTCACCGCTTCCTGCACTGACGGCTTCCATCACCGGCACATAGACCTGCGTCCAGATTTCACCATCTCCTGCTGTGACCGGAATTGCGATTTTTTTCGGATAGATCATACCTTTTACATTTTCATCCAGGCCGTTTTCAGGATCGTTGTAACTGTCATAAACTCCATCATACTGCTCAAGGATTTCAGATGCGGATGCCGCATCACTTTCCGTCGGAACTCTTCCGTCCACATCCGGATAATATAATGTTTCTGCCAGATAGCCATTAAAATCCTTTTTCCCAAGTCGGATCGTAAGCGGAACCAGATCTAGGACAAGCTGACAGTTTCCGCCGGACACCTGCAAGGTCATCGGTTTGGAAATGGCAGTGTTACCCATCGAATCCTGATCCTGCACGGCATGACGCAATACGCCATTTATCGTATAGGTACCGTCTGCGACCGTCTCTGCCTGCACACCTTCCGTTTCGGCTGCATACACCTGCATTGTTTTTGCAGAGAACATCGGCGAGATCAGACCGGCAGAAAAAACGACTCCTGCAAGCAGACATACCTGGCATTTTCTTTTTCTTCCTGTCACATTTCTTTCCACTTTGATCCCTCCGTTCTGAATCCTGCTCTCTTTCTTACATTTTTACTCTCAGTACTTTTGAATACGTTCCGAAAAGTTTCTGTTTGCCGTTTTTCTTATAAGCTCGCACTTTAAAATAGTACGTCTTTTTGGCTTTCAGTTTTTTCACGGTAAGCTTTGTTGTCTTTGCTTTGGAAATGGTTTTGATCTTTTTGTATTTGCCTTTGGCTTTTGTGGCCTGGTAAACTTCATAGCCGTTGGCATCCGTTGCTTTTTTCCAGCTTAAGGTCAATGTCTTCTTCTTTCTTTTTTTCTTTTTCAGGTTTTTCACTGCTGCCGGAGCTTTCATGCTACTGTTGTTCTGATTTCCGGTACTGCTGTTTCCATTTGCCGGGTTCTGCTGATTGCCATTTCCGTTGTTTGCGTTATTGTTTCCGCCATTATTATTATTATTATTATTATTTCCGTTTCCACCCGGATTGTCATCGTTTACCGCTTTGCGTTTTGCCCAGTCAAAGGTCACCAGCACATCCTGGTCAAATCCTGCCATAGCATCTACGGAAACTCTGGCATAAATATTTTTTTCTCCTGCTTTTGCACGTTCAAAAGAAAAACTTCCAGGATAAGAAACACCTTCTTCGGTATAATAATCCCCAGGCATAGCTTCTGCCCGACTGGATTTGTCGTCCCCTTCGTAAACCCAGAATTTTTCCAGATGTCCTTTTTCGGTACTTCCTGCCATGTTGATGTCCATGCTGTGGAAATTCAGCTTATACTGAACCTTTCCGCCTTTTACGGTCACTCTCGCAGTCGGAGCGATCGCCGCACCTGCCATCGATGCTTTATCCGGATTGGAAGCACTCATCAGTGCAACCGGCACATCATAAACGCCGTCCTCGATCGCTTCATCCTGTACCTTTAAGGTATTCCAGTACACTTTGGTAAAACAGTCGGCACTGAATTTTCCCTGATCAAAGGTGATTCCCTGATACGTTCCGGTCAGACGTTTCATCGTCGGCACATAAATGCTCGCTCTGCTGCTGTAAGTATCTGCAAAGCCGTTTTCCAGCGGAAAGCTGACTTTTGATACAACGTTGATCTCTTTTGTCTCACTGTCATCTTTATAGGACATGGTTTCTGTGGTTATATCTGCATCTGTTTTCAAGCTTTTTGTCATATCGTTGTTAGCATAATATCCGTCAAACTGATAGATATAAAGTGGCTCTTTCTCGCTTCCGCTTATGATATCAGTGCCCAGGGTCATATTGCCATTCGTATCGACCTGGATCGTTGCCTGTCTTGTCTCATCTTCGATCAGGCTGTGTTTGATCTTATCGGTGTAATAAGAAATCATAACCGTGTAAGTGCCTTCTTTTAATTTTTCGGTCGGAAGGACATTCTCTTCCTGTTCCGGCTCCAGACCCAGTGCATCTAAAATGGCATCCCGGATCGCTTTCGAAGAATATGTTGCCCCGGAAACAACATCCACGGCACTGATCTCTTTTGCATCTGCTGTGGATTTGCCAAGATAGGCATCTTCCAGTACCTCAGCCGCCATCTCCAGACGCATTTTGTTATCGCTCACATAGTTTCCGGCATAATTCTTTCCTTCTACCGAAAGGCTGCGGATCTTCTGATCTTCCACGCCAACTGTCACTTCAATGTTATATTCACCAAACTGGGTGACATGTGAAGTTCCCTTGACGGAGGTTGCCGCAGATGCAGAAATTACCGGCAGTGCAGTCAGTGTCAGTGCCGCAGATGCGATACATGCCGCGGCTTTATAAAACCATTCCTTCTTTCTCATGGAAATTCTCCTTTCCTGCGGGACAAAAGATTTCGTCCCAGGCATGTTGAATGTGTTCCTGTGTATGTATATAAGTTAGTTCAGACTACTTTTCGTTATAATTAGGTAACACATTTGGATTCCCATGTCAAGCATTCTTTTTGTTTTCATGCTCAAGAAGCACGGAGTCGGATTCTTGCCGTTTTCGGAACTTTTTGTCTTTTTCTGTCTGGAAACTTTTTTCAGTTTTTAATTGCCTTTGTACTGTTTTGCTATCGTATAAATCACACGGATTACACGGATTGCTCCGTGCTTTACACTCCCACACCTACATCCAGAATACGAGAACGGCTGTGCTCTCCGGCATATGGCTCCTTCCGACGCTGCATGTCATGGTGACAGACAAGGCTCCCCGCACTTCGCCGCCCTGCCGTCTGTGAAACTGGAATGCTCGCAGGGGGATCCGGATCATGTCATCCCGACATTCTGCCTGGATCAGCGTGCCCTCCTGGTCGTATTTGAGCGTATCGAGATGTCCGCTCATTTTTTCTCTGTTAATACGCGAAAAACCTTGCATTTCTTTTCTTTTTAAAATCAGCCAGCTGCCGCGGCGATTATGTTTGAGCGTCGCTGGCTTTTCAAATCCCTGGTCTGCCATGGACAGTGCCATCTTTCCTTCTTTGTTGCGGTACAGCATAAAATAAACCGGACATTCGATTTTTTCCGGCAGCATTTCACGAAGGAACTGTTCTGTCAGACGTTCTCTTTTCTCCCGCACATGGCTGCTCTGCATCCGCTTATAATTTGTCAGCATCGTTGAGATCGTATAACAGCTGATGTTTTCAACCATATCCCGAACGTTTGCTTCCAGCTGTGCTTCCGGGATGCCGATGCTCCGAAAATAGGACGGCAGTTCTTTTAAAATACGCTTATAATTCTCAATCCATGCCTGCCCTTCTTTTGTAAACCGATAATCTTCTGTAAGAAGTCCTTTTTCGCAGCAACTTTTCAGATAACGGCTGACCGGTGCAGTACTGACCTGGCATTTTTCTGCGATCCTCGCGATCATGCCGCGTGTGTTGTCTTCTTTTTCCAGCTCTGTCAGATAACGGAGCTGCTGCAAGGTAGGCAGATTTCTGCGATTCAGATTTTCACCTTTTTCCATATTTGCTCCACCTCTTTACCATATGTGAATATTCAGCTCCCGGCACTGTGCTTCTTCTGGTTTCTGAATCCCTTCTGTAATACCAAGGACTCCATCACACTCCGTAAGCGGAGAGGCAGCACTTACGGTGCAGGTCAGTGCACTTTGCGGAAGCCGGAAATCATTCTGTTCCCGTTTTGCCATCCTCCATTTTTCACCGTCCAGATACCACAGCCGACAGTCTTTCTCAATCTCTTTTCCATGAAGAATAAAGAAACTTTCTTTGTCACTGACGATCAGTTCCGCCATTTCCAGAAACCATTCTGACTCTTCAGCCAGACGGCGAGGAAAGCGTTCTTCCATGCGATAAAGGCTCATGCAGAAAAAATATCTTCCTTCCGGATACAGGTATCGCAAATCCACATCCCGCACTACGCGGTCATACGTTTCTCCGTATTTTAAGAATTCCTGTACACCCTGAAGTACGTTTCCGCTGATCACATGTTCCATACGGCAGGCATTCTCTTCTGCCTCTTCTTCTTCAAGCCCGCAGGTCATCTGCAAAAACTGGGTCAGATTGTGGTGACGCAAAAGACAGTCTTCGCCCTGTACTTTTCCAAGTTCGGTGAGTCGATAGCCGCTGTTTTCCGCTCGTTTCCGCAGATAACCGCTCTCCATAAGTCCGCTTTCCAGACACTTCAGCTCCGCATCCGTAAGTTCCAAGTGCATTTTCACCTGATGTGGCCGGATTTCAGTTCCGGATTTCCATCCCATGTAAAGATATTCCAGAAAGTCCTCCTCTTTTTCTTCTTCACTGTGTGGAATATTCATCTGTCAGCTCATCCTTCCTCTTTCAATAGAATACACAACATCTGCGATCTGCATGGTAGATTCCCGGTGAGATACCAGCACAACAGTCTTTCCGTTTCGCTCCTCTTCCAGGGATTTTAAGATCACCGCTTCATTCAAACTGTCCAGATTGCTGGTCGGCTCATCCAGAAGCATAAACGGTGCATCATGCAGAAACGCTCTTGCAAGCCCCAGTCTCTGGCGTTCTCCACCGGAAAGAGTATCCCCAAGCTCTCCGACCTGTGTTTCATAGCCCTGCGGCAGTTTTTTGATAAATTCATGGATCGAAGCCTTTTTGCATGCTGCTTCCAGTTCTTCCTGTGTGGCATCCAATTTTGCGATTCGAAGATTTGCCGCGATACTGTCATGGAACAGACATGTTTCCTGTGTCACAAAACTTTCCATATTACGCAGATTTGAAGTATTGATCTGATTCACGCCGGTTCCGGATATGGAGACACTTCCCTCCTGCACATCCCAGAAACGCATCAGAAGTTTCAAAAGCGTAGATTTTCCGCTGCCGCTTTTCCCGCTGATTCCAACCACACTGTTTTCTTTAATATCTGCGGAAACATCTTTGAGAATGGTCTCCTGTCCATAGGAAAAGGTCACATGCTCTGCCTTTGCCTCGTGAAATGTGATTTCTTTCTGGCCGGTGATCTCCTTTACCATCGGCTCTTCTTCCAGAATATCCAGTACACGGTTTCCGGCTGCAAACGTATTCTGCAGGGTACTGCCAAGATTTGCAAGTGCCGTGACCGGGCCAAAAGAGCTCATCAGAGCTACCGTACTGATCAGTACGCCATCAAATCCAAGAGTCCCTCTCTGATAAAGCATCGAAGAGACAAAAAGCATCAAAAGGTCTGAAATCAAGATTGTCATACCGGTAATCGCCATATTTCTTCCGGTGGTACGTTTCATACGTTCTTCTTCTTTGGAAAGCTCATCCGTCCGATAGTTCATCTGCCGCATGCGTTCCTGTCCCTGACCATACTGCAGTATTTCCGAAAGACCACGTAGCGAATCCAGGACAAAACTTCCAAGTTCCCCGGATTTTGTCCGAAATCTCATGCCGTCATCCCCGCCTGCCTTGGAAACAGCGAGCGGTATCAAAACTCCGACCACCAGATAAGCAAGCAGTGCGAGAATTCCAAGTATCACATGAAACTGTCCGATAAACAGACACAAAAGAATCGTATAGAGTACTGCGATCGCCGTCGGTGAGATGGTATGTGCATAAAAGACTTCGAGCAGTTCAATATCAGATGTGATCACCGTGATCAGATTTCCCTTGTCTTTTCCTTCCAGTTTTGCCGGCGTCAGTTTCCGAAGTGACTGAAATACCTCGTCACGGATCAGTGCCAGCAGTTTGAATGCAATAAAATGGTTACAGGACTGTTCTGCGTATCGCAGGATTCCGCGAAGAACCGCAAAAACAGCCACACCGATAAATAAAAATCCAAGTGAGCCTTTCCACATGCCAAGCACCTGTAAAATCCCGAAAGCTCCGAAGATCGTGATAAAAGAAGCACACAGATGTCCCAGAAGTCCCATCAGGATCGCAAGTATCATATAACCGGTCAGTGGTTTTACCAGGTGGATCAGATTTTTCATGACCGCAAAATTACTTCTTTTTTTCATACGTTCACACCACCTTTTCCATAGCGTTCCAGCCTTTGCTGTGTCGTCCACATTTTTTGATACAGACCGTTTTTCCGAAGCAGTTCTTCGTGTGTTCCGCATTCTTTTACCTCACCCTGCTCCATTGCATAGATTATATCTGCTTTTGTGATATTTGCCAGACGGTGCGAGATCAGAAGCACGCTCTTTTTCTTTGCCAGAAGCAGGATCTGCTCCATAATGTCGTTTTCACTCTCCACATCGATGTTGGATGTCGCCTCATCGAAGATATAGACCGGACTGTCATGCAGAAGTGCTCTTGCAAGGGCAAGTCTCTGACACTGACCGCCGGAAAGATTGGATGCTTTTTCCGCAAGTTTTGTATCCAGTCCTTCTTCGCTTCTTAAAAATGCTGACAGGTTGGTCTGTTCCAGAACTGCCCACATTTCATCCTCTGTGGCATCCGGATTTCCCATAAGCAGATTCTCCCGGACCGTTCCTTGAAACAGGTAACTATTATGGCTGATGTAGGTAATATTCTGCATCAGACTGCTCTCGGAAATATCCGAAAGTTCGATGTCACCGATTTGGATCGCTCCTTTGTATCCGCGGTTTCTTCCCATTAAAATGGATGCCACAGTTGATTTGCCGCATCCGCTTTCCCCGGCAATGGCAACAAACGTTTCTCTTGGGATTCGAAGGTCAATGCCTTTTAAAATCTCACGGTCTGCTTCATAGGAAAAACGGAGATTTTCACAGACAATCTCTGCATTTTTTGGAAATTCTGCCGCCTTTTTCGGTGCTTCCGGAAGCTCCAGAAAACGGAAGATCTTGTCGCTTGCCGCCATACCGTTCATGGCAATATGAAAAAAGCTTCCAAGTTGACGCATCGGAATAAAGAAATCTGCAGACAGCAAAATAACCAACAAAGCTCCGGCAAGATCAACTCCTCCATTCTGGTACTGTGTCACCGAGAAAAACACGCCAAGTGCCGCTCCGCCATAAGCGATAATATCCATGATGGTGATTGAGTTGAGCTGCATGGTCAGTACTTTCATGGTAATTTTTCGGAATTTTTCGGATTCCTCATTCATTTCTTTGTTTTTGAAGGCATCTGCCTGATAAATTTTTAAAGTGGTAAGTCCCTGAAGATTTTCAAGAAAGGTGTCGCCAAGTGCCGTATACTGTCCCCAGTATTTTGACAGTAACTTCTTTGCCCAGGTCTGCACTGCTGCGATCGCCGCCGGAATCAGCGGAACACAGACGAACAATACAACCGCAGAAGGTACATTCACACGCAGAAGCACAAGAAAAAGAGTCAGCGGTGCCAGCATTGCATAGAAAAACTGCGGCAGATATGCACCGAAATACGTTTCCAGCTGATCTACCCCTTCTACTGCCACCTGAACAATCTCAGATGTCCTGATCTGCTCTTTATAGGCTGCACCAAGTTTCAGAAGTTTTGTATATATAGCCTCCCTGAGCGTTTTCTTTACTTTTTTTGAAGAAAGAAATCCCATTCTGGAAGCACCGATCGCACAGAAAAAGCGAACCGTCACTGCCATAACGGCAATCACGGCGAAAACGGCAAAATCCTTTCCGGTCACATTTTTTGCATATAAGGACGCAAAAAAGCGAGTGATACTCATCATAAGCACCACGTTTGCCGCAAGTGAAATCCACTGCATCAGAACATTTCCGGCAACGTATTTTTTGCTCTCCGGAACCATTCTGATCAGACGCTTGTCAATCATCATATTCATTTTCCTCACTAATTGATCTTAAGTAATTATGGTAACTTTCTGCTTACTTTCATTAGTGTCTGCTAACTATATACGAGGGGAGTATAACATAAAGAATTGAGAAATGTCAACGTGATCTTTCTGTGCAAAGAACCGCACAGAAGAATCACGATCAGATCAGAGATCCTTTGACGGGTGCTGATCTCTTGCCCAGCCTCCGGCACAGGAAACGGCTTTTTTCCATCCTTTTCGGACTTCTTTTCGCCAGTTTTCTTCCTGCTTTGGCAAAAAGGTATGCTCCAGTGCCCAGTTTTTTCGGATTTCTTCGCTGTTTTTCCAGTAGCCGACTCCGATGCCGGCAAGATAGGCAGCTCCAAGGGCTGTCGTCTCGATGCATTTCGGGCGTTCTACTTTTGCATTCAGAAGATCGGCCTGAAACTGCATCAGGAAATCATTGGCACAGGCTCCGCCGTCCACTTTCAGGGATGCAAGTGACAGACCTGCTTCTTTTTCCATCGCTTCGATCACATCCGTGACCTGATAGGCGAGTGACTCTACCGTTGCCCGGATCAGATGTTCTTTTTTCGTGCCGCGTGTGATGCCGACGATCGTTCCTCTGGCATATGGATCCCAGTACGGTGCAGCAAGTCCGGTAAATGCCGGGACGACATAGATACCGTTCGAGTCCTTCACTTTTTTGCAGTATTCTTCGGATTCTGCCGCATGATCGATCATACGCAGATCATCGCGAAGCCACTGAATGGCTGCTCCTGCCACAAAAACGCTGCCTTCCAGTGCGTACTGTATCTGATCGTCAACTCCTGCTGCAATCGTAGTCAGCAGTCCGTTTTTTGAGATGACCGGCCAGTCTCCGGTATTCATCAGCAGGAAACAACCGGTGCCATAGGTGTTTTTTACGTCACCGGAGCGAAAACAGCACTGCCCGAACAATGCAGCCTGCTGATCCCCGGCTGCTCCGGCTATCGCAATACCGTCACCGATCAGACAGTCTTTTGTATAACCGTAGACACCACTCGATGGTTTTACTTCCGGCAGCATTTCGCATGGAATATCCAGTTTTTGCAGGATTTCTTCGTCCCATTTTCGTTTATGTATATCAAAGAGCATCGTTCTGGATGCATTGGTGTAATCGGTGACATGTGCCTGTCCGCCTGTCAGTTTCCAGATCAGCCATGTATCTACAGTTCCAAACAGCAGTTCGCCATTTTTTGCACGTTCTCTGCCTTGTTCGATATGATCAAGGATCCAGGCAAGTTTGGTCGCCGAAAAGTAAGCATCTGGGATCAGTCCTGTTTTTTTGTGGATTTTTTCACCAAATCCGTCTTTTACCAGTTCCTCCACTTTTTCTGCAGTCCTGCGGCACTGCCAGACGATCGCATTGTATACCGGCTTTCCGGTTGCCTTCTCCCAGACGATCGTTGTCTCTCTTTGATTGGTAATGCCGATTGCCGCAATGTTCTTTTCCGTTACACCGATCTTGCCCATCGCCTTGGCTGCTACCGCAATCTGAGAAGACCATATTTCCATCGGATCATGTTCGACCCATCCAGGTTTTGGGAAAATCTGCTTAAATTCCATCTGTGCCATACTGCAGATGTTTCCCTGCCTGTCAAATAAAATACACCGGGAACTCGTGGTTCCCTGATCCAGTGCCATAATATAGTTCTGCATTTTTACCCCCATTTTATCTTAGTCGGAGAAGACTCCCACTTCTATACTAAGTCCGGAAATCCGCCTCTCGCTAAGACCGATTTTTTATTTGCCTTTTATTATACATTTGGATCTACCAAAAATCCAGTAAAAAACAGGGATTCATTCATCCCGGAACAGACATTTTTTCATATCTTCCGGAAACGGTGCTTCAACGGTGATCCGCTTTCCCTCAAATGGCTGATAAAAACAGATCCTGGATGCATGAAGTGCTGCCCGTTTGATGCCGGTAAAGCAATTCTCTGCATCCACATCTGCTTTTTGATCTGTATCCGCAAAATACAGCCGATCTCCAATCAGCGGATGCCCTGCATCTGCCATATGTACGCGAATCTGGTGTGTTCGTCCGGTTTCCAGGGTAAGCTGCACCAGTGCCGCTTCCATATACTGTTTCTGCACCTGATAATGTGTGACTGCCGTTTTGCCATCTTTTGAAACACACATTTTCATCAGGCTTCCGGGCAAAGGTGCGATCGCACCGTTTAATGTTCCGTTCTTTTCTGCAAATATGCCGCTGCAGATCGCCAGATATGTTTTCTGCAACCTGCCGTCTTCTCTTTGTCTGGAGAGTCTTGCCGCTGCCGCACGGTGTTTGGCAAACAGCACGATGCCACTTGTCTCCAGATCCAGCCTGCCTATGCTGTGAATTTCCACCTGCTGAGTGTTCTTCCGAAAATAATAGGCAAGCTGATTGGCCAGCGTATCCTGATAATGACCATGCGACGGATGTACTGCCATACCGGCTGGTTTATTCACTGCGATCACATCCGCATCTTCATAGAGAATGTCCGGCATTTGTTCAAAGGACAGCAGATGTGCGGAGCTGCTGTTTTTTGTTTCCAGCAAAACTTCCAGCACATCGCCTTCTGACAGTCTGGTCGTCACTCTTGCCCGCTGCCCGCCCAAACAGATGCCATTTTCTGTAAATTTCATGCTTCTGATCTGTGCATTTGAAAATCCGGCAATCTGTTTTAAATATTGCTGTATCGTCAATCCTTTTTCTGCTTTTTCAATAAGATAGGTTTTTTTATTCATCTTTCGTCTGTCCGCTTTCTGCTACTCTTTCATCTTTGGCTGGAAGATCAGGCTGGCAAGATAGGAAAAGATCAGAGCCGCACTGATCCCGACGGCACTTGCCTTAAATCCTCCCATAAAAATCCCTAAAAATCCATTTTCATCGACTGCTTCTTTAACACCTTTCCAGAGTACGTTTCCGAAACCGAGAAGCGGCACCGAAGCACC
>OKRU01002875.1_pt1 | contig 14659 bp, 23 predicted proteins | sample 1601131 | NCBI WGS metagenome assembly OKRU01 (sample SAMEA3541558, study PRJEB24748) | human gut metagenome | biome: human gut; feature: human-associated habitat; material: faeces | place: China | collected 2012 | reverse complement strand
CCCCCCCTCTCCCTGATACCCCCACCCCTATAGCATCCAGCACACAAAAAAGGAAGCTGCCGCCACTGATCTGGTGCAACTTCCTGTATTAGTTTTCATGTTAATATCATGTATTAATACAATATATTAATCGCTATATTAATACTTATAAACGCTTACCTCTTGCGTTCTCGTTGATAAGCTGTCTCTCATGTTCCAGATGTTCCTTGTATACTTCCTGTTCTTCTGGTTCAATTGGAAATTCATGTTCGATATAATGATTGATTGCACACATCATCAATTCTTCACTCGTGATATTCTTTGTATCTGTGTAGGCTTTCCACCGACTCAGCGTACTCTTGTCTATCCAGGCAGCAAATAGCTTGTGCGTGTCTCGTTTACCCTGTCTCTTCTGTTTCTGCTTCGGTCTAGGTGCTGTCTGTAAGCGTGTATTTGCCTGTTCTGGGACTTCTGGTGTTGTAGGTATAGAATTGTTTATATTAGCTTGTTTCGACTGCTCTACGGGCTTCTGTGGTATGTTAGACCCTAAATAATTCGATAAGAAATCCCCCGTATTCATAGCGGCTTCATTTAATTTATTCTTTTTAATACTCATGAAAGCAGCTCCTCGATAAATAAATTATAGTCTATTGTTGCATTTCCTTTGGGTGACTGTTCAAAGAGATCTGTTCTAAGTATCTGAGATTCCTTTATACTGACAGATTCCCGGATAGTTGTCTTGAATACTCTCGTTCCTATCTGGTCTGCAATATGCTGCACCTGCTCCTGCATTACCTGATTAGCATTTGCACGCTTATTGTATCTTGTAATCAAAAGCCCTGCTATCTTCAATTTCGGATTGCAATATCTCTGAACACTCTGTATGAGTCCATGAAGCTGAGTCAAACCCAATAGGCTGAAAGCGTCCCCTGCCCCTACCGGAATAATAATCTGATCAGAAACAGTCAACGCATTTGTAACCATGATTCCCAGTGTCGGCGCATCATCAATAATAATATAATCATACTTGTCTTTTACAGTTTCCAATGCTTCTTTAAGCATATGTTCTCGCCCTGTCTGGATAAATTCTGCGTCAGCTCCGGCAAGTGCCAAACTTCCGGTCAATACATCCAGACCAACCCTAACAGGCTGAATAGCTTCTTTAATGTCCTTCTCATGCTTCAGCACATGATAAACTGTTGGCACATTCAATAAATCAATTCCCAACGCATATGAAGCATTACATTGTGGGTCTAAATCAATAACTAAAACCTTATTTCCTCTACCATAAAGCCCGTAAGCCAGTGCTAAAGCCGTTGTTGTCTTTCCAGTGCCGCCCTTTTGATTCGCTACTGCAATTACCATAAAGCCCTCCTTTTTCTTGTATTAATACATATGTTAATATCATTGTTAATACTTATGTTAATCACTATGTCAACCATTGTGTTAATATTACTCTGCCCGTTGCAAATAAGCAAGATAAAAAGCGGCGCATGGACTCCCACACACCGCCTAGTATTTAATATCCCCAGTTCTTAACGAATCGCACTAAGAAAGTATATACGCGTTCCAATAATGCTTCATCATTTATGTTCTGCAGTATTTCAATAATCTCTTTCTTATAATTCATTATTAATATCCCCACTGCTTTTTGAATGAAATAATCATATTATATAAGAATTTCATAAACTTCTCACTCTGGATTCCGTCCAAAAGAGTTACAATTTCATTTTTGTAGTCCACATCATGCCTCCCGAGCTTCTGCTTTTTTCTCAGAATCTCTAACAATCAAATAATTTGAGAGATTAAGCGTTCTTTTAATATCGTCCACATTGTTCATTATTAGTGCATTCCATATCAGGGAAAATCTTGCTTCGTCTTCTTCGGACATTTGCTTGTGTGTCTCTTCCTTACTTCCCTGCCGAAAAATTTCTGCTACTTCAAGGGTGCGCTGCAAGAAATATCTATCTTTATTTGCTTTGATAACTTTTGTAATTGCATCTCTGCAAGGACGCTGAGTTAATGTACAACGTTCCATCATTCTTCCCCCTCAGTCAATTTTTTCATATATGCATAAGCACATTTCAGAAGTTTTTCATCTTTTAATTTCAGCGTACACTCCACAATTCTCTGACGATACATATATCGATCTGCCAGTCCTGCGCATATATCAAGATTTTCCTGTTTATCCTGCAATTCTGCTTTCAGCTTTTCAATCTCTGCTGACTGATCTGCGATAATTTCAGATGCAAGCGGCTGTCTGCTCTCACAAGAAATAATTCCTTTTTTCTTTCCACTCATAGTTTTCGAGGTTCCTTTCTATCAATTTCTCTCAGTTCTTCAGCCAGTTTCATTCCGGCTCTGAACCCCTCAGCAAATCCGCCACATTCCACAGCATAACAGTGATCCTCAGTAAGCTGCATTAATTTCTGTCTAATTTGTTCATCTGATACCAGTTCAAACATTGCTTTATCCAGGTCAATCCAGCTCTGCCGGGTTCTTGGCGTTTCTGTACGTTCACCAATCCAGAAACTATATAAGCTCTCTATGATTTTCATAATCAATATCCTCTCAGAAGCCAGTCCAGCATCATCCAAACCGGAAGTAAAAACAATGCTGCGGCTGTCAGAAGTTCTAATGCTCTGAGAAATTTCTGCTTAATGATTCTCTTCAATGCTCGTTTATAGAGTATTGTCCACTCGTTATAGGTCATAACTTTATTTTTGTACATTCTATTTTCTCCCTTGTCCGGGCGAACCTCGTATGATAGAATATATTTCATACAGGCTTCAAACCCTGTTGTAAGATAAACAGTCCTTTTTCGCTTTGGTCGGTGAGTAGGGCTGTTTTTTATTTGTCTTTTCCAACTTCCGGCAAGAATGCATTCAGTGCTTGTCTTGTTGTTTCAGCTTTCGTCTGATTATGCTGATTTGAATAATCAACAATACGCTGATGTAGTTCATCAGTAACACGAACTTTTAAATCATGCTCTTTGACTGCATCTGTCGGTCGTCCTCTCTTTGGAACTTCCACAATTTCACCTCTTTTCTTTTTGAGTTCCATAATTTATTATATATTTGAGTTCCAAAAAAGTCAAGACATAATAAAAAACCTCCGGAGCTTCTGCCCCAGAGGAACTTTATCATGATTCTTTTATCTCTCTTTTATATTTGAAATATGTGTTTCTGGCAATCCCCAAAGTTTCAATTACTTCTTTATCCGTCATTTGACCGCCGAAATCCTTTGCCATCTTTTTAATTTTCTCTTTCATTTCAATGGATTTCTTTGTTGTAACCTTTGAACCCTCAGCACGTCCGATCTGCTTACCATTCAATCTGGCTGTCTCAATTCCCTCTCTGGTTCTCTGGTGAAGGTCTTCAACTTCTTTCTCTGATTGTTCAAATGCTTTTATGATCTGCTTTTCAGCAAGTAGCTTTATTACCTTGTTAGTGGCTTCAATGTAAATGTCTGCAATGTCATTACCAGTTGCCCCTATAGTCTGCTCAATGGTGCTTTGGTAAATCTCTGTATTAATATAAGATTCTTTCAGAAACACCAGATTTACACCCTTATTGAACAAATCCATATATAAATTAACTCCCTCTGTTGCATTACGACTCATTCGCGATACAGAGTCAAATACAATTGTATCACCAGGTTTAACGGCTTTATAAAGTTTTTCCCATTCAGCTCTACCTTCCACCTTTGTTCCTGTATATACTTCCCTTACAATAATCACCTCCGGATATGCAGCTTTAATGTTTCGCTCCTGTCTTTCTATGCTCTGCTTTGCTGTTGAGATTCTACAATAACCAAATGTCTTATTCTTCATTTCTTTTGCCCTCCGAAAGTATCTTTTTAAACGTTCGTTTTATTTGATACTATTAATATAGCACTTTCGGGTACCAAAATCAATACTTTTTGATACTTTTTTATATACGTTTAAATTGATACTTATATCAAGCGTACATCGTGCACACCTGTTCTAACAAGAGCATAGACATCTGTATTAATACATAATATTAACTCTTTTTATTAATACGTATATTAATACTTGTTAAATTAACAATCTTCATATATAATCAATACAGATAAAGAATCACCTTTCTATATAGCAGAATCCCCAGCCGCCCGGCACGCATGACGGCACAAATGGGGGCTCTGTTTTTTTATTTCAAAATTTCTTTTAATTCCCGGACCGTCCCCGGGCTTAATCCATCAAAACTCCAAGTCCTTCCGGCGTATATCCCTTGAATTAATTGATGAATAGCCAGATACGCGCCCAGCTGATCGTGAATATCACGAAACGCCAATTGATAGGCTTGATCTATCGTATCAGGCGGTATCTGATATTCCCGGGAATACTCCAGAGATAAAATTTGGACAAAATCCATGCGTGCCTCCTGTGGTTGTCCCCGGTACCAGATACCAGCACCGGGGAACGCTCCTAAATTCCCAGTTCGTCAGCAGTCGGAAACAGAAAAGCGCGTTCAGAAAGTTCTTTTGCTGCTGCGCTGGCTGCTGTATCCGCAGTATCATATGTTAAATCAGGTCTCTGCTTCGGGTGTGGCACACGTTTAGACACAATTCCCGGGGACGGTTTCATAAATGCCACTTGTGGCTGCAACTCTTTCTCTGATGGACACATTTTTGCTGAATACGCTTTTGCGTATGCGGACGCTTCGCTTGGTTTCTTTTCCGGCAGATCATCGGCACGAACCATCTTTCGGAACTGTTCTGAAGCGGCTTCAATGGTCTCTTCGTGTCCAGTCTCCTGAGCTTTGGCAACAGCTTCTTTAATTCTTACAAGATTGCTCGTTGTGGCTGCCTCATACTGTCTCTCATAATTATCCAGGAATTTACCGTCTGCCATGAAGTAGCATCGACTTTCATCAGTCCGCATATCCACACGATATTTATTTATTCCATTGTAATTCCTATAAAAGCTCATCATCTTTTCTGCCGCCTCATAAAGCACAGATTTAGCTTTTTCGGGGTCCGGCATGGTCAGCGATATACCAGATTCTTCTGCGATTTCCGACAGTTTTCTGGCACAAATAGAGCTGCCAGACGCAAGAACCTTTTCACCTAATTCGCGAAGTTCGGCAGCAGTCAACCCCACTTGTGAGCTGTAGACAGCGTTTAGGGTTGCTAACAGTTCAGTGTCAATTGTGGCAGTCATGCCGCCTTGTTCGTTCTCTAATTTTTTGATGCTTGCATTCAGCTGATTGATTGCATCCAGTCTGGCTTTTTTCATTGCAGAATTATAATTTTCCTCTTCTTCATGCAGGAATTGGGGAATCTTCCCGGGCGCGTAAACGTCCCGGATTTCCTTTTCTTTCTTCTCATGTGCAGCTCTGATCTGCTGCATTTTCACTGTATTTGCTTTAAATTCTTCTTTTAAAATTTCAAACATAATCAATCCTCCTTAATCCCTAATTTTTTCCAATTTATTCCATCAAACCAGTACAATGCTCTTCCGTCCTCGCTTCTGATCGAAGTCAGTGCACCATATGCCGGGTTTCTAATTGCCTCCAAACTCAAATATTCACCAAGCCAAACGAACGGCGGTGTTGGTCGTTTCTCCTGTTTCCAGACATCCTCTTTTTTGTGAAATACATACTCGTCCCCGATATCCGATGTGATCGCCGTTGAACCGTCCGCAACATCATGCGGCAGACTCGAAATGTCTGCGGAATCACAGGCAAAATCGCGATAGGTAGTATAAATTGTCAAATTGAGTGCCTTAATCATTTGTTTTTTTCCTCCTGCTTCTTAATAATCTGCTCAACAACAGCTCCAATCTGTACAGCACCGTATCCCCTGACAAGCCCAAGCTCCACGCGAATAAAATCTCCGATGTTTACGCTCATGTTTCGAGGTGCGCGGATTTTAGCGGCTTTTCCTTTAAAATTAACCACTAGGTTCTCAATCACATACTGCTGACCATCTCTGCCAATCCCTGTTTTTACGTCTTTTCCAATTACCTCAAAAATATTATTTTCCATTGAATTTGTATCCTTTCAAACATGCCTGATAAAGTGACAGGCTTTCATTCATGCTTTTATTATTGCTCAACTCTTCGTGGGCTGAGCAGTGGTTTCTGGTACCATGTGCGGGGGTGCGGTTCTCAATCACGATTCGTTATCGAGTTTTTTGGAATAATTTCCGCGAACATCAGCCGCCAGGCTACCCCGGTGTTCTTCCGGGGTGGCAGCAGTCGTTACAATATTGGTTTTTCCACTTCTTCGTTTTCCCAATTCTCTGGTAATAGCCCCGCAAATTCAGCCTTAATATCTTCAATGCTGCGGGATGGTCTACAAGGATCCTCTTTTGTGGTTGCTGTTTCTTCGAGGCTAATAGTGTCTTTATAGCCCAACCAGTTCTTCATGATGAATATTCCAGACGGCGGCGAAATCTTACCTCTCAGGACACTTTGCTCCAGAAACGCACCGACAAAAGATTTAGCTCTTTCAGCAATTTGTTTCCTCTCTGGGCTACATCCGTAACCACGAACCCAATTGAACAATGTCGTTCTACTGATATGTAACGCAAGACATAGGCTCTCAATTCCAGGTCGATTCCCTGTATCCTGGCAGAACTGGAAATATTGATTTATCCGTTCTTGAACCTCAGCATCTGTCTCTGGTCGTCCTAAATCATTTAATTGTTTCAAACTCTGGACAGTTTCCTGAACAAATTCATCTGGTAAATCGGCTAATTGCTGTCCCGGATAGTTAGGTTTCTGCATAAGTTTCACCTCCTTTTTTTCGATTGTTAATTATGCGCTGTCCTTGCCCCTGATTCTCAGAAATGACGGCTTTTGCCCAACGTTCAAACCGGCTCAGCTTATGGCTGCTCGGCGGTGTGTTGCGTCTGTTTTTTCTCGGCATTCTTTGAACTCCTTTCTATCTCAGCGCAAACTGCAAGAACTAAATCTTTTGCAAAGTCTGCTTCTGATGTTTTTTCATATTTTTGTTTTAATGCTCTCGCTTCATCCAGAAGACTGCTCCAACGATCATCATCATTAACTGACGTACCATCGAATTTTCTATGTAAATCCCAAACAGTTTTCCAGATGTTAAAATATCTTTCTTTAAATGGCATTTTTCTCTCCTTTCTTTTATCAGGGTGAAAAAGGGGTGTATTTTTAAAATTTTCTTTTATATTTAAAATTTTTACATATGTGATAAATAAAAAAAATATTGCCCCTTTTACTACCTGTTAGTACCTATTAATCAAATGGGCTTTCTTCAGTTTCGATAAATTTCAACTCCAGTCCTGCAAAATAAACTGTTCCATGTATCTTAGTTTCTCGGAACCCTTTCGTCCGCAAAGCCTTATAAAATGCGGTTTTTCGCAATGGTTCTCGTTCTTCCTGTTTGCAAAAATCTTCATATGCAGCTAACAAATCCGGACGTTTGACACGTGCTTTGGATTCTCTATTACAACATTCTTCAATAAACGCTTCTGATGTGTCAGATTCAATTTTCATTCGTACAATTTCCCCCAAATTTGCCCCCGATTCATAGATTTGCCCCCGGTTAATTGCTCGTTTTGCCCCCTCAACCAGTCCAGATATGACAGACTCAATCTCCTTTTCATCACTTAACTTAGTTTCAAGTTCTGGTATAAATACCCCCTCTTCACTAAAACGAATAATCAGTAATCGGCGAAAAAATCCATTTGAACGGTCATCTAATATTTGCGGCAGTTCATTGCAAGAAAATATAAACTTTGCCCTATTCTTAAAAAAGAAAATCGCGCCGCCTTTATATTCAGCCTGCACGAGGTCTTCACCTGTCAGCTGTTTAATTACACTTGTGTCACGTAATGGAGCATTTTCCAAATCACCGCAGCAATTTACCGACTTATATAAAAGTTTAGCCGTCGTGAACCTGTCTGAAATTTTCTGCAAAGGTATTGCAGATACATTTTCAGTCCCTGTTATTCTCAGCAACTCGTTCAAAATTACACTTTTCCCACAGTTTCCCTTTCCGGTAAGGATCATGAACTTTTGAAAAAATATTTCTGAGAAAAGACACATTCCTAAAAATTCAAACAACATTTCCTGATTATCTTTGTCCGGAACTCGACTCTGCAGAAACTCATAGAACACTGTATTTTCTAGTTTCAAACCCGATATGTAATTATGGGGAATCTGGCTAATTGCTCTATATTCCGGTTTGTGTTCGTGCATTTCCCCGGTCTTTACATCCAGCATTCCATTTCTAAAATTTATCCAATGCTTCGGATAAAGATTGATTTCATCCGGTTCCTGCTGTATCCGGAAGTCACTGATCAAAAGCCTATACACCCGCTCAATTCGTGGAGCTGTCTGCAATTCCTCAATCATGCAATTTCTGATCAATGTCTTAATCATAATGCCGCCCTCGTCTTCACGATAAACGCCACCGGCATAATAAAAAGGGATTCCACTTATAATCATCAGACTGTTTTTCTCAATAATGTAATTGGAAATTCGGGCATCAACGATATCGTAGGGCTTGCCTTTTTCCGAGAATTTATGGAATTGTTGGATTAATTCACTTGATAACACATCTCCATACCTCCTTATTGCCCATATATTTTTCTCGTTATATCTTCGATGGCAGATTCAACCTTTGCTTTGCGTTCAGGACTAAGCTCCGTTCTCATCCAACGGGAAAAAGTAAATTCTGTAATTCCCAGCTGACCAGCAACCTCAAACTGTCGAATCCTGCGTTTTGCAAGTAACTCTCTGATTTCTTTGTTCGCTTTTTCCATTCTTTCAACCCCTCTCTGCAAATATTGTTGCTGTTGATAAATCAATCATAACATGATACACTATATAATGTAATGTGCAGTTAATATATTTTTTACTGTATTTTAGGAGATTACTACATATGAAATTATATAGTTTTGATAAATCATTTAAGAGATTAAGGAAACAAAAGAATTTAACACAAGAATCTTTTTGTCCGGCATTTAAAGAAAAAACTGGAATATCTGTCACTGTAACCACTGTCCGAAATTGGGAACAGGGACGCTCTATCCCTCATCTTAATGACTTGATACAACTTGCAGCTTTCTTCGATGTTTCTGTTGATCATCTACTAGGACTTTCAGACTGCACCAGCGTAGACAATGCATATATAAATGAGAAAACAGGGCTAAATGATGAAGCAATTCGCGCTCTGGAAGGGGCTGTACGAGAATCAGAGATTGAAAAAGAACTGTATAATTTAAGAAATAATAAGTCTTTGACTGTATCAGAAACATTAAATATCATGTTTAAGCATGGGATTTTAGTTGATATTGCGAAAAGTTTCCGGAATTATCTACTGACTGAATATGCTGTACCTGTACAATATGAACCGGAACAGGGCAAATTCACATATTCGGACAGTGAACATTCTAAACAGAATCATAAAGAAATAAATGATATGTGCGATGCTTTCGGTGTTGATCACTTCCCGGATTCTTACATCATGCACTTGGCACGCAATCCAGAGCATCCAAACGACAATATTTCATTTACATTATCTGAAAAGTTTCTCGAATCTGTAGCAATTCAACAGATTGAAAGCTATTTACAAGTTTTAAAACAACTATATAAAGAAGAAACCGAGGTATAGGGGTATCCCAGACGGACACCCCCCTTTCAATCCAATCTCAAATAATGCTGTGCGATCACATCAATTCGATTATGTCCCAGTGCCTGCGACGCTATCAGCATGGCTTGTCGATCATAGATGATTCCAGCCTTGTCCCTTCTGCAAATATACCGCTCTTTCCGCTGAAGATCTTCGATTGGTCGGGCATGGCTGAGGTAAGTCCTTGTGGCATAGTCCGCCCGATATGAATGAATGTCAGCATTTGATGGTACTTTCACCCATACTTTTCCCGTCCCTGCTGCCTGCATCTTCCGAACTACCAACTCCACGTCACCGCAAATCGGGATTTTCCGGAATCGCCCGCCTTTTCCGGTTGTCTGAATATACCATTGTCCCTCCTCCTGCAGGAGCTGATCTCCGCGGAGTTTCGTTATTTCCGACCGTCTTAATCCGGTACTTCGACAAAATTCGACAAATTCAGCATTCTTTTCTTCACTGAAATGGCTATCTCTCTTCACTGTCCCTCTGGAACGTGTTATTGCACTTCTGGCGGCTCGTTTCGTGGTTATCCCTAGTTCTTCCAGGCTTTCCCCATATAGCTTACAGAGCGCACTTGCTGACAGCTTCAACGTGTATGCTGAAAGGTCTTTCCGGCTCTCCATCCATTCTCCCACGTACTGCCGGCAGTCTGCCAGATTCTTACAATGATGATTGTCTTTGCAGTACCGGACGAACTGGCAGCATTGTTGCAGATAACTTTTGTATGTATTCCAACTATATATTTTTCTTTCTGTCAGGTCTATTTTTTTATCTTGGTGTTTACTCTCGCCAATCGCAAGCATACTATCCAGCCTTTCTTGAGTCTGCCGGATTAATGATTTTTTATTTTTGTGTCCCATTCGTTCTCCTTTTTATTGTTCCAAAATTAATTAGTGATACTATTCTTAAAGCTAAGCATACCCACATTTTTCACATTTTATGGGACGTCACGTTTCACGACACCCTCCACAGCTCATGTTATGGTTCATGTTTCGGTCGTTCATCAGGAACCAGATTGACCGGGATTCTGGTGTTATATCCCTTTATACGTTCATTTTTCGATGAAAAAATCGTATAAAGCGATATTTCTATAGACTTCCTGCAAGTCTTTCCGGTATCAGCTCCGGAATTGCTCACGTTCATTTATCCAGAGGATAGGCGGCTAACGTGACACGCCTCTGATCAGTTGCTGGCTCTGCCCTTTTCCCTTCTCGGGTGGCGGCAGTTTTCTTTTTTTCCTATAATCTCCTGTCGTTTTTCTTTGACAATTACATAATGATAAAAAACTCCGAAAATGAAAAAAGTCCTGATAGAGGACAGAAAGTCATGCTTTCTACTATCAGGACAGTTTCAAAAATAATTTACAATACTTTTAATTTAATTTTTTTACAATAAATCCATTGAAATAAATTTAGATTCTGTTATAATCTAATTGACAGAAATAAGTGACATTATATAATTTTTAAAACATAGGTTATATTATAATCGGGTGCAGCTCCTGATTTCTCCGCTGCGGAGAGTTTAAATATGAGCAGAATAAACTTTAGCTGCAATAGAAGAGGTCTGAATTGTCAGAGCTCTTTTTATTTTACCTTTGGAGGAAATATGTATAATCCAGAAGAATTACGAACATTAAGCATAAAACCTAAAATAAATGACATTGATTTACCAATATTAAAAGATTTTTATACTATGTATTTAATGCCATTTATCTATACATATACTATTAACAATGAAAAAAGCAGCCGACAACTTCAATTGCGATTCGATGATATTAGACTTTGCCATCTTTTAGGGCTTGAATCTATTGCTACTGGACAGGTTAAATACAAAGAATTGAGTCAATATAGAGGGAAAAATGGTTGGGAAAACATAGAAAACGGAAATTTAACTTTTAAACACTTAAAATCATTAAATCAAAAAAAATTTAGAAGTGTAAAAGCAAAATTTGTATATTTCTACTTAATACCAGACTTATTAGAAAAACCATTAGGGGTTATATTTGATAAAGAAAAAGTAAATCCACCGGTCAAAATAGAAAGTGAAATACTCTTCTACAGCACATATGAAAATGCAGTAATTCATTTAGGCATTGATAAAGAAGATGATGATGATTTCTATTATCCCAGGAGCTTTTTTGTAGAAAAACTAGGAAAAGATACTGTTGATAAATATACTGTTCATCAAACAGCAATTGATGTAACAAAAGAATATAGAACTATCACTATATGATATTCCGAAGGGAGAAAATGCAACTTGCAATTCTCCCTTTTTATTATGTCCATATATCTATGATATCATTTATTATTTTTGACACGACCGTACTCGAAGGTACACCGCTCTCACTTTTCCTTGTCAGATGGGGGAGCCTCTTCTTTTCGTGCTTCATTCTCTACAGTCCTACTACTGCGGACATTTACTCTCTTTTTGCTTGTGATCCACTCCGATTAACTCTCAATACCTTACGATTATTCTGTACAGTACAGACAGAGATACTATATATATATTTATATATTTATTGCCTGTTCAGGGTAGTGGTCTACCCCCTCGCAAGCCTGATTTATTTACGCTTTAGGGATTGACTTCCTGTCCTAGCTGTGATACGCAGGTTAGTTTGTATAGGAATACGGCTTACTCTCCCCCCTAGCCCAAGAATAGCCCACAATAGAGCTATAAAAGGACTAGAGGTATAGTGAATAGATATATATATGTACGCAGTATAAGCTGCATGAGGTATCCGTATCACTCCCAGATGTTACCATCCGGTACGATTTAGAGATTAAATCTCAGCGGTCGAAGTCTGCCATAAGACACCGCACAATGTAGAATTGTTCTCGCAACCCCCCTCTTAATTCACACAAGCAAGCAAATTAAGCGACAGGACGGGCAATCACCGATTTCTATATTAAGATAGACCAACCCGTCCACCCTCTAACGGCATTTCCTACGGCTACTACCCCATAAAGGTTGTTTTAACGTGATTTTCCTCTCAGCACGCCTGTATCTTCCATCAAGGTTTCTGATTCTTCGTATATTGTTGTATAAGCTCATCTGACGCCCATTCTGGAACATCTTCATATATTCGAGTAATATGTACAGATTTGCTATTAATCATCTTGTAATGATTCTCTGACAAGTACACACGATTCTTGACCTGCAAGCCCTTTCCTCTGGCTTGTCCGGTGCGTTTATACTTACCATTAACTTTTTCGATCACTTCCCATTTCAGTTCCACAAACCGGCATAAATCTGTTTGTTCTGGCTTTATAGTATTTCTTAGCTCTGCTTTCTTTTTTAGCTTCTTATTGCGTATTTCAAGCCCTTTGTTCATACTGCGGTCATTCCTTTCTAAAATGAAGAAAAGCTCCTGCATTGGCACTATAGCCACGTACAAGAGCTTTCTATTTATATCTGAATATAAAAAAACTCCTCGTACGATAAAAATTTACACGTACAAAGAGACTTTTAAACTTATCAATATATCTCAATAGACTTGACAAATATGTAAAAAAAATCTACAATAAGCTTGGTTGATGGCTTTAGTAGTAGTCATTGTACGTATGGGGTTTATACGTTCAGAAGTGTTAAAGGTCGGCAAACCGATAGCACAACTGCTTTATTTGAAAACTAGCACTGGGACGGCAATCCTGGTGCTTTTTTCATGTCTCTGTCAGAGTTATTTCCCCTGTCCGGTGAATACCGTATCATATCTCACCATTTGGCGGCAGAGTCCACCGCAGTTTTTCAACTGATAGGTATATTATACGCAAGTGGGGAGTAAATGACAAGGGTTTTTCTTCACTGCCACAAAAAAAAATAAAAACCCCCAGCTTTTGACCGGGGATTTTAGTCTCATTCATTATTTTCTTTCTTCTGATCTTCCTTGAAAACTTTTAGGAACCGGAAGTATGTACTTCTGCTGATCTGCATAGTTTCCATGATGTTCTCCATCGAGATTCCTGCTCTAACAAGGTCACTGAACATCTTATACTTTTCTTTCTGTTTATCATCGTTCTTCTTTCTACCGGCTCCAAACGGATTCTTCAGGTTTTCGGAACGTTCCTGAAACTTTTTATTTTCGTCTTCCAGCTTCCAGATTTTCCGCTGTGACTTTGAAAGTTCTTTCTCGTGCTTATCAAGCATTTCAGACATAGACTTGTACGCTTCTGTTGTTTCTTTGTGGCGTTCCTCAACACTGTGTTCAAGGTCTTCAACCTTTTGTTGGAGGACTTCTTTATCTTCCTTTAACTGCTTATTCTCATTCTTTAATTTATGACAATCGCTATGCGCAACTTCAAGTTCATTGCTCAGTATCTTATAATGATATGAGTCTTTGTAAGCATCACTCCGTATATCCTGAGCATATGCCATATTTTCAATTGCAGTATCCCTCTCTAAATTCAGTAGCCTGATTTCTTCCGTTGCTTTTCTATTCTTTTCCTGGCTGTGTGAAAGCTGGCTCTTGAGAGTTTTTACCTGACTCTGTAAATCCTTGATACACGCCTGATCAGCTTTGTGATAGCTGGATTTTTCATACGCAGCATTGTTTTCGTCATTTAGTGTTGAAATGTCCCGCTGTAATTGCCGAATCTGTGCTCTGGCTTCTTTCAGCTCTTTCACAAGTCGTTCATTCTGTTCCTTTAAGGTTTCTCTTGCCATGCTCACAGCTCCTTCCTTTTTGATAATTCAATTATATTTCTTTTTGGTCTTGGTGTCAATAATTATTTTTGATACTTTATCGTATTAATGAACCTGACCTAGCAAATAGCGATGGCAGATATGCTTCCATCGTTCAAACCACATTCCCAAAATGGGAATCACTTCTCATATCCACGTAGAAACGCCGTATTTGCCCCGTATAGCTGTTTTATTGGCTTATTGGCACAATTTACCGCTAAATGATTTAGAATTGATATACGGACAGATTGCAAAGCCCTTTTTTATTTTTTTCGAGAAATTTGAGGTCTGGATATCGGAGGAGGTCTTTTTATTTCTCGGAAAAAATCGCGCGGGTTACTCCTGCCGCCCCCCCCCCTCTCCCTGAT